>Ga0187769_10001650_pt1 | contig 12768 bp, 11 predicted proteins | sample 0116_SJ02_MP02_1_FD_133140 | JGI IMG/M metagenome (GOLD analysis project Ga0187769, IMG submission 133140) | Tropical peat soil microbial communities from peatlands in Department of Meta, Colombia - 0116_SJ02_MP02_10_MG | ecosystem: Environmental > Terrestrial > Soil > Wetlands > Peat | place... | reverse complement strand
CTCTCGCGCGCCGGCCCGGATTCCGATTCGAGGTGGCCGCGCAGAATTTCCTCTGCTGAACGCGGCGCGTCCGCCGCTTCGCCCGGGCGCGCCAGTTCTCCGAAACGCAGGAAAAACGGCTCCGAGATGAGCCCTCCCCGCACGGCGAAGACGGCAATGGCTTGCCGTTCCGCAGCTGGTTGAAGAATCACGGCGTTGAGGTCCTCGATGCGCCGGGCGAGGCCGGGCATGCCGCGAAGCACTTCCGCGACTTTTTCGAGCCTGCGGTGCAGCGCCGCTGCTCTCTCGAAATCGAGGTGTTCGCTGGCCGCCTCACGCTCGGCTTGCAGCTCGCTTTCGTGCGAAGCGCCACGAGAGGAGAGAAACGACACGACTTGTTTGACCTCCGCGCCGTACTCCGCGTCCGTGCATCCGGCAAAACACGGCGCAAGACACATTTTCATTTCCGAATAAATGCAGCCGGGGAAGGTGGGATCGCGCCGGATTTTGATTTGGCAGCGGCGAATCTTGAACAAGTCGAGGAAGCGCCCGGCGAAGTGATCCGCCGCTCGGCGCGAAGGAAACGGGCCGTAGTAGGCGCCGGAAGAGCCCATGCGCCGCGTCGCGTAGCAGCGGGGATAGGCATTCGCCAGATTCACCTTGAGCACGGCCGGCGGGCGCAAGCGCATGCGCTCTCGATACCGCGCGGGCCATGCGGCGCGCGCCTGTTGCAGGTAAACGAACCCTTGTTCGAAGTGCGAGCCCGTGAGGCGAAAGCGGACGGCGCGCGCGAACTCGCGCAGGTTCAGGCGCTTCGATGCGAAGTCGCGCGGGCCGAGAAGACGCTCCAGGCGCTTGCGGAGGTCCGCTGTGCGCAGCAAGTAGGGTTCGGCCCCGGGGAATTCCACGCGAGGCTCGATGCGAAAAACGGCAGCGCGCGGCGGAAGCGCCGCAAAGAAATCGGCGTCGCGGGCGGGATCGAAACTCGCGCCGCAGTCGAGGTCGAGCATTCTCCAAGCTTATACCGGGGGACCGCAACGCGGGAACTGGGAATGAGGATTTGATGCGTGCGTGCGGCGAACCAAAAAACAGGCGGGCGCGAAGCGTTCAGAGCGACTTCAGAACCCACGAGGCGATGACGAGGCGCTGGATTTCACTCGTGCCTTCGTAGATTTCCGTGATGCGCGCATCGCGGTACATCCGCTCGACCGGATACTCGCGGCTGTAGCCGTAGCCCCCATGGATCTGGATCGCCTTGTGCGTGACGCGCGTGGCCATCTCCGAGGCGAATAGCTTTGCGACGGAAGCCTCCAGCGAAAAGCGCGCGCCGGAATCCTGTTTCCACGCGGCCTTGCGGACGAGCAGCCGCGCAGCGTCAATTTCAGTGGCCATGTCGGCGAGCATGAATTGAATCGCCTGGAACTCTACGATCGGATGGCCGAACGCCTGCCGCTGCTGCGCGTAGGCGAGCGCGTGCTCGAAGGCACCCTGCGCGATGCCGGTGGCCTGCGCGGCGATGCCGACGCGGCCGGACTCGAGCGTCGAGAGAGCGATCTTGTAGCCCTCGCCTTCCCGGCCGAGGCGATTCGCGGCCGGCACGGCGCAATCGGAAAAGGAAAGCTCGACGCAGGCGGTTGCGCTGATGCCTAGTTTCTTTTCCTCCTTCCCGACGCGGAATCCCGGTGTTCCACGCTCCACGATAAGGGCAATGATGCCCCTTTCGCCGCTGGCGGGATGGGTGTTCACGTAGACGATGGCCGCATCGGCCACGCCGCCGTTTGTGATCCAAGTTTTTGTGCCATTAACGACGTACGCATCGCCTTTGCGCTCGGCGCGAGTCTGCAAAGCCGCGGCGTTCGAGCCAGCTTGCGGCTCGGTGAGTGCGTAGCAGCCGATTTTCTCGCCACGCAAGAACGGCGTGAGGAACTTCTTCTTTTGCTCTTCGTCTCCGAACCGGTAAACAGGATCGCAGAAGAGCGAGTTCTGCACGGAGAGAATCACGGAGGTGGAGGCGCAGACCCGCGCGATTTCCTCGATCACAATGGCGTAGCCCACGTGATCGAAGCCTGCGCCGCCTGCGGATTCCGGAAAGGCGATTCCCGCGAGTCCCAACGCGGACGCCTTACGAAACGTCTCCATGGGAAAGCGGCCGGTCTCGTCGATTTCTTTTGCCTGGGGTTTGACTTCGCTTTCGGCGAATTCGCGGACCGTGCGCTGCAGCAGCTTTTGTTCTTCGGTTAAACCGAGGTTCAAGGCCAGTTCCTTGCCGCGGCGGCCGCGCGTCAGGTCTGCAGGGCGCCGCGAAGCTTTTCGTAGGTCGTCGCAAGCTCCTCGGGCTCGAGGCGCGTCTCGGAAACGGTGGTCATAAAATTCGCGTCGCCGGACCAGCGTGGCAAAACGTGCAAGTGGATGTGCCCCTGCACACCGGCGCCCGCGCAACGCCCGAGATTCATGCCGAGGTTGTAGCCTTCGGGATGGTAGACCGATTCCAGCGCGAGTTGCACTCGCTGCGCCAGGCTCATCATTTCGCCGAGCGTCTCCGCGTCACACTCGCGCAATTCGGCCAGATGGGCGAACGGCACGATCATGACGTGGCCGGTCGTGTAGGGGAATCGGTTCAGAATGATGTAATTCTTTTTTCCGCGGAGGATGATGAAGCGCGTGGCGTCGTCGCCGGCAGCGGCGTCGCAGAAGATGCAACTATCGTGCTTGCCGCTTTGCGCGATGTAGCGGTAGCGCCAGGGATTCCAGAGATAGTCCATGATGCGCGCAGCGCGGGGCCGCGGACGGAATCGCCGTCCGCGCCAACCCCTATACTCTACCCGCCGGGGACGCCGAAGAGCCGGCGGTGTTGACGAAGTCCTTCAATTCCTTGCTCGGCTTGAAGAAAGGGATGCGCTTGGCCGGAACATCCACCTTGGCTCCCGTCTTCGGATTGCGTCCTACGCGGCCGCGGCGCCTGCGCGTGCGAAAGCTGCCAAAGCCGCGAATCTCAATTTTGTCGCCCTTCTGCAGGGCGCCGATAATTCCCAGAAAAATAGTCTCGACGATAACCTCCGACTCATTGCGCGGGAGGCCCGTGTTCTTCACGACCTCTTCAACCAAGTCGGCCTTGGTCCATGTGGAATCGTTCATTTTCGTTCGCTCCGCCGAGAATCAGAACGCCTCATCTGCCGTATCGCCGGACACAGCGCATAACAGGGCGCTCCTGCACACCGCTGGGTGCCCTTCCTATCACTAAACGCAAGATCAGGGAATCGATTTCTGCTGCCGCGGGGGAGGGCGCGACCGCTCGACCGGACTATAACATCTCGCGCTTGGCCATGATAGCGTCCCCAATCGTGGCCGTCGCGGAGGACTTCGACGAACGATAGTCCTCCATCTCGCGCCGCTCGACCTGCCGCTGGGCAGCGCGGTAGCTTAATCCGATCTTGTGCTGGTCCGAACTCATTTTCACGATCTTGAAATCGTAATCCTGCCCGACGTGCAACAGATCGCCCGACTTCGAATTGCGCGGCTGGTTCTGGGGCTGGTCCGGTTTGCGCCGGCCTTCGATCTCCGAAATGTGGCACAGCCCTTCGATTCCATCCGCCAGCTCCACGAACGCGCCGAACGTGGTGAGCCGCGAAACGCGGCCGTGCACGAGATCCCCCACCTTGTGCGCCGAAAACCAATTCGACCAGATATCGTTCACCTGTTTGATGCCCAGAGAGACGCGCCGGCCCGCGGCGTCGATCTTCAGGACTTTGGCTTGAATCGTATCGCCCTTCTTCAATAGTTCGGACGGATTCTTGACGCGGCTGGTCCACGAGATATCGCTCACGTGCACGAGACCGTCGAACCCTTCCTCGATCTCGACGAACGCGCCAAAGTCCGTCAAGTTGCGCACACGCCCAGTGACCACCGTGCCCACGGGATATTTTTCCGCGAGCGTCTGCCACGGATCGATTTGCGCCTGCTTCATGCCCAGCGAAATCCGGCGCTCGGCAGAATCGACGCCCAGCACGACGACTTCCACTATGTCTCCCGGCTTGAGGAGCTTGGAAGGGTGCTGCTTGCGCTTCGACCACGACATTTCACTTACGTGCACCAGCCCCTCGATGCCGGGCTCGAGCTCCACAAATGCGCCGTAATCCACCAGGCCGATCACTTTGCCCGAGAGGCGCGCCCCGACGGGGAATCGGTCGGCCACGCTCACCCACGGGTCGGCCTGCATTTGCTTCAGCCCGAGGGACACGCGCATCTTGGCGCGATCGAATTTCAGCACCTGCACATCAACTTCGTCGCCGGGCCGCACAATCTCGGAAGGGCTGGTCACGCGAACCCAGGACATGTCCGTGACGTGCAATAGCCCGTCCAGTCCACCGAGGTCGATAAATGCGCCGTAGCCGGTGACGTTCTTCACCACGCCCCGGCGCACCTGCCCCTCCTCGAGCGAGTCCATCAGTTTTTGCCGCTCGGCCTCCAAATTCACTTCGAGAACCGCACGCCGGCTGACCACCACATTTCCGCGCTTGCGATTCAGCTTTACGACGCGAACCTCGATCTCTTGATCCTTCCACGCGTCGAGATTTTGGACGGGCCGCAGGTCCAGTTGCGAGGCCGGAAGAAACGCCCGCACGCCGATGTCCACCACCAAGCCGCCTTTGATGTGGTCCACGACACGGCCGGTCAAGTTTGTCTTCTCGCGGTACGCTTTCTCGATGTTCGTCCAGGCGCGCCGGCGCCGCGCGCGGAGATGCGATAGGATGACATAGCCTTCCTTGCGATCCCCCGTGCGAAGGACCTCGATTGGCTGGCCGGGGTCAAGCTGGATCGGAACTTCGGCTTCAGCAATTTCGATGGCCGGGATTAGTCCTTCCGTCTTGCCGCCCAAATCCACGACCACGCCAAGATCCGTAATCGCCACAACATGGCCCGATTCAATCTCGCCTTCGGAGGGCGCTTGATGCGGCGCGGCGTACTGGTCGAGGAGTTGATCCATCTCGGCCGACTCAGTTGAGTCCGCGGAGGTTCCGGTGTCAGACCCGGGATTTGCTTCGCTGGATTCGCCTGCTGCCACAGCGACTTCCGTCGCACCGGCGGGTCCATCGGTAGATACCGGGGGGCCGGCAAGCTCACCATTGGGCTCAGCGGCGCTTGCTGCCGCCGCATCCGTTTCTTGCGCCGGAGCCGCGGCTGCCGTCTCAGGCTCGGGACCAGCCTCAGCTGTCACGGGTGCTTGCGCAGTCTTCTCTTCTTCAGGCAAAGATTCTTCGTGCGAAGAAGGCACAGCGGTTCCACCTGCTGGAGTTTCAGATTCAGGACACATCCCTACCGCCTCCCTACCACCGCCACCCCAAAACCCCGAGGGCCCCGGCCCCATGGAGGTTCTTCCCAGTCACGGAACGAGTGCAAGGAAGGAGATGCAATAAGCCAGCAAAGCGTTCTATCGCCTGGATGATACTAGCGGCTATGCGCCGGTGTCAATCCAACCTTGGCTGCCTGTTCTAGGTCCGAGAGAGTTACGACCGGACGCGGCCCGCCTGCCGAATCTCGCGGCGGTAGTCGGGTGCGATGACCTCAACCGTGCGGCACATTTCGTAAAGGCGCGAGCGGATGCGCATGCTCAAACGGTCGGTGAGGGAATCTTCTTGCGTGGGGGCGGCGGCGAACGATGCGCCGGACGTTGCAGCCGATCGCGAGCGCGAAGCCGACTTGCCTCCGTCAGCGGTAGCGGGCCCCGGAGCGTCGAGGTAGTTGGTCGTCAGCAGCGTGACACGACGCTCGTTATAGCGCGTGTTCAGGATGTGGCCTACGGTTTCGAGCGCCCACGCAGAAGGCTTGCTCGCGCCAACGTCGTCGAGCAGCAGCACCTCCGCCGTAAGGACCGGTTCCAGCACGCCCATCTCCGTCGCCTGGCTGACCGGGTTGTAGCTCGCTTGAATCTCCTTTAGCAGCTCGCGGTAGTCGTAGAAGAGTCCTTGATGGCCACGCACGACCAAGGCTCGCAGCGCAGCGACCGCCAGGTGCGTCTTCCCTACGCCGCAAGAGCCCATGAGGAGAATGCCGCTTTCGGTGCCGGCAGGGTAATCGCGCGTGAACGCTTCCATGACGATACGCGCCTGCTTAAGGCTGCGATTCCAATGCTCCGCTTCGGGCTCGCTTTCATACACATCGGTATCGAAGTTCTCGAAGTCGCAATGCTCGTAGCGCAGCGGAAGCCGCGTCCGTGCGAGCGCACGCGCCGTGCGGTCCTCGCCCACGCAGTCGCAAGGCACGGCCCATACTAGCTTGCTCGGGCCCGCCGTCGCCGTCGCCGGAGCCGCGGCCGCGCCCCTGCCTGCCGGGACGCCTCCGGGATTCCCATGACCCGGGCGCTCGCCGCTTTGGACCGCGACCCGGCGCGCGTCTTCATCGGCGGCTACGCGTTCGACGGTCTTCCAGCCGCTGCCTCCGCATTTTGGGCAATCCGCTTGCGCCATGAGAGCAAGGATAGGCGCTGAGGGTGCGCGGCGCAAGCTGGGCCTCGTGTGGAAAGATTTCTCCGCTGTGGAAACCCTCTTGCGCGAGGCAGGGCGGGCTGCGAACTCAGTTCTTCGATTTTTCCGTGGAATCGGGCTTCTGAACGCGAATCACTTTGGGCGGACCGACGCGGACCAGCGCGTTGCGGGATGCGGGTGCGGATGCGGAGCGCAGGCCGCGCGCAAGCTCGCTCTGCACGAATTCCGCGAACGTCTGCATTTGCCGTTGCATCTCGCCCATTTTCTCGCGCATGTTGAGAATGACCTCGATGCCCGCGAGATTCACTCCCATCTCGCGAGTCAATGTGAGAATCACTTCCAGGCGCTCGAGATCAGAGTCTGTGTAAAGGCGTGTATTGCCCTGCGAGCGCGAGGGCTTAAGGAGGCCGACGCGTTCGTATAGGCGCAGCGTCTGCGGATGGAGCTTGTAGAGCTCCGCTACGGCCGAAATCATGTAACCGGCGCGGGCCTTCTTCTTGCGAGGTGTGCTGGAGCGAGGAGCCATCGCAATGCCTCATGCGCCCGCGCGCGCAAAAATATCGCGGCGAGGATCTTCGGGATCGAGCTTGCTCAGTTCCTTAAGCAGATTGCGGACGCGCTCGTCCACGGGCTTCGGCACGACCACTTGCAGCTCCACGTAGAGGTCGCCGCGCCGGTTGGACCTGCGGGCGCTCGGCACGCCTTTGTCGCGGAGCCGCAGGCGCTGCCCGCTGTTCGTCCCCGGCGGAACCCGCAAGAGCGCCCGGCCGTCCGTCGTGGGAACTTCGATCTTCGCGCCAAGCGAAGCCTCGGAAACAGTGATCGGCACGACGGTATAGAGATCGTCGCCGCGGCGTTCGAAGAACGGATGCGGCTGGACGTCGGTGATGATGTAGAGATCGCCCGGCGGCGCGCCGCCTGTTCCCGCGTTGCCGCGGCCCGGCACCCGCACACGCGAGCCGCTGGCCACGCCGGCCGGAATGCGGACATCGAGAGTCTCGGCCCGGCGCACCCGTCCATCCCCTCCGCAGACGCGGCAGATGGTGCGGACGCGCCCGGTCCCGCCACAACGCGTGCACGAAACATTGAATCGCATCCGGCCTGAAGTTTGCGTCACCTGGCCCGTGCCGCCGCAGACGGAACACGTTTGCGGCTGGCCGACCGCTCCCGCGCCGCGGCATTCCGTACAGACTTCCAGGCGCGCCACCGTCAATTTGCGCACCGTTCCGCGCACGGCTTCCCAAAACGTGATGTCAATCTGATATTCGAGATCCGTTCCGGCCTCGGGGCCTTCCTGTGCCGCCGCGCCCGCGTTGCCACGGAAAAACTGGCTGAACAGATCGCGGAAACTCGTGCCGCCGGCGGGGCCTCCAGCGCCTCCGAAGTCGAAACCGCCAAAATCAAAATGGACGTCGTTCGCGCCTCCCGGGGGAACGCCGCCCGCTCCAGGCGCCTCGAAGCCGAACTGATCGTACATCTGCCTCTTTTTCGCGTCGGAAAGAACGTCGTAGGCTTCCTGAACTTGTTTGAATCTTTCTTCTGAGGACTTATCCCCTGGATTCAGGTCCGGGTGATATTTGCGCGCCAGCTTGCGATAGGCCGCGCGAATCTCTTTTTGTGTGGCCTTACGCGAGACACCCAGCATCTCGTAATAATCTTGTCTTGAGGTTGTCGGCATCGTCTGTTGGCCTTCCCGGCTCGCGTCACCCAGCGCCGAATCTTCAGCCCCTGAATCGGCTTCCGCAAATCCAGCAAGGACTAGAGCTTCGTCCAGCGCGCCGTCAATTCGGCCAATTCGATCTGTTCTCTGGCGTGCGCCTCGCGACGCCGTTTGCCCTCTTCATCCAACCGCCCGCTCATGGATGATTCCTTCTCGTTGGCGCGGGCGACCCAGCGGTCCACCCAGGCTATTTTTTGCTCGACACTTGCGCTGTCAGACCGGAAGCGAAGCGAAGTTCCACTGATATCCACGGAACGCGGGGGGAAATCGGACGGCGGCGCCAGCTGCGTCTCGTAGAAGACGCGCTTCCAATCGGCGCTGGGCGTCTCGCTCAGCGTCACTTGCACCATGTAAAAGTCTTCGCGGAGCTTTTGCACCGCTTGCGGCGGTCCAGCTCTCTTGACGCCTTGAGTGGCGCTCAATCGCGACCTCCCTAAATCGATTTTGATCGATTCCCAGACGGCCTCGGCGCACAACTCGTCACCGATCCGCCACGGGGAACTCTAAGGGGCTCGAGGAGCGGGCCCCCTATGTTCAATTCGGACGCTTCGATTCGTCCACGTCCACGTACTCGGCGTCAATCACATCGCCCTGGCCGGGCTTCTTCTGCTCTCCGGATCCCGGTGCGCCCGCGTCGCTGGAAGCCGCGCCCGGACCGCCAGCCTTCGACGCCCCTCCCGCTCGGTACAGAGTCTCCGCCATGCGGTGAGAAGCCCGCTCGAGTTCCTGCGTGGCCGATTGAATCGCGTCGAGCTTGCCTCCGGCTAGCGCGGACTTCGCCTTTTCGAGCGCCTCCTCGACGTCTTTGGCGTCCGGCTCGGTCAACTTCTCCCGGTTCTCCCGGAGCAGCTTCTCGATCTGGTAGATGCGGTTGTCGAGCATGTTGCGCGCTTCGATCTCCGAAAACTTCCGGCGATCTTCCTCGGCGTGGGCTTCCGCGTCCGCGCGCATCTTCTCCGCCTCATCCTTGGTAAGACCCGTCGAGGCCGTAATCGTGATCTTTTGTTCTTTGCTCGTGGCGGCGTCCTTGGCCGTGACGTTTAGGATGCCGTTCGCATCGATGTCGAACGTCACTTCGATTTGTGGCAATCCGCGCGGAGCCGGAGGAATACCCATCAAGGAGAAGTTCCCGAGCGTGCGGTTGTCGGCGGCCATTTTGCGCTCGCCTTGCAGCACTTTGATGTCGACCGACGGCTGATTGTCCGCGGCCGTCGAAAACGTCTCCGACTTGCGCGTGGGGATGGTCGTGTTGCGCGGAATGAGCACCGTCATGACGCCGCCCAGGGTCTCAACGCCGAGCGAAAGCGGCGTGACGTCAAGCAGCAAAATGTCCTTCACTTCGCCGCCCAGCACCCCGCCTTGAATCGCCGCGCCCACCGCGACGACTTCGTCCGGATTCACGCCTTTGTGCCCTTCGCGTCCGAACAACTCCTTCACAAGCTGCTGGATCATGGGCATGCGCGTCTGTCCGCCCACCAGCACAACTTCGTTGATCTTGCCCGCATCGATGCCGGCGTCTTTCATGCACAGCTTGCAGGGCTCTACCGAGCGGCGGACGATGTCTTCAACCATCGACTCCAGTCTTGCACGCGTGAGTTTCTTGACCAAATGCTTCGGGCCCGCGGCATCCGCCGTCACAAAGGGAAGATTGATCTCCGTCTCCATTACGGTGGAAAGCTCCACTTTGGCGCGCTCCGCAGAATCCCGCAGCCGCTGCATCGCCATTTCGTTGCCCTTCGCTCGGAGGTCCAAGCCCTCATCCTTCTTGAACTCGTCCACCAGCCACTCCACGATGCGTTGGTCGATGTTGTCGCCGCCAAGGTGCGTGTCGCCGTTGGTCGCCTTGACTTCGATGACGCCCTCGCCGACCTCCAGAATCGAGATGTCAAACGTGCCGCCGCCAAAGTCGTACACCGCGATCGTCTCGTCCTTCTTCTTGTCGAGGCCGTAGGCAAGCGCGGCCGCCGTGGGTTCGTTGATGATGCGCTTCACTTCGAGACCCGCAATTTTCCCCGCATCTTTCGTGGCCGTGCGCTGCGCGTCATTGAAGTATGCCGGCACCGTGATGACCGCTTCAATCACCTTTTCTCCAAGAAAATCTTCCGCCGCGGCCCGCAGTTTCTGCAAAATCATCGCCGATATTTCAGGAGGGCTATATTCCTTCCCCTGCGCAACCACCGCTACGTGCTCGTGCTGCGGAACCACCTTATAGGGCACCATCTTCATTTCGGCGCTCACTTCGTCCTGACGACGCCCCATGAACCGCTTGATCGAATAAATCGTATTCTCCGGATTCGTGACCGCTTGGCGCTTGGCCACCTGTCCCACCAGCCGCTCGCCGGATTTCGTCACCGCGACAACCGAAGGTGTGGTGCGACCGCCTTCTTGGTTCGGTATCACTACTGGTTCGCCGCCCTGCATCACGGCCACAACCGAATTGGTCGTGCCGAGGTCAATGCCGATAATCTTGCTCATGTTGAGTGACTCCTTGCCTCCCGGGCGACGAATTCAAGGCGCGCCCGCTCACAAACTCGGGGCATTGTAAACCTTGAGCAGAACGTTGTCAAGTCATTTGATAAAGCATAAACTGCTTATTATAAGTTACTTAGCGCCGCTATCCCCCGTGCTGCCAGAACAACCGCCCCCTGGCGCCCGCCCTGTACTCTGCAAACACGCCCACAATTCAGCCCTCACGACCGCCCGCTATTCATTGCAAACTGGGGAGAAACATCGAAACCCCCCGACCGAACGGTCGCGCGGGATCCCTCGAGGCCATCAGGATCACCTTGCACAAGAGGAGGAATTCCATTCTGACGAAAGGATGTCGGAGGTTACAGTTCGGATGCTTGGTTGCTGCCGCTCTTTCGCGCCAGCCGAGTTTCGCATCTAAATCTTATGCAACGAAACAGAGTACGTTCGGCGCAAGTCAGGTAGAATATCGCTCCGGCAAAAAATTGGGCGATGGGAGGATAGCTTGAAAGCACGAGCTCTAATTGCGGGGCTGCTGCTCGGAGTCGCGATCGTGTCTGCAATGGCGGTTCCGGGTAGGACGAGGCCTGCGCCGGGCGGCGCATCGCCGTCGGCTGCGCAGGCGCGAATCACGCCAGCCTCAGTGACTTACGCAAAGTCTCTCGGCTCAAGCTCCGCGCCGGTGCGAATCGAAGTCTTCAGCGACTATCAATGCCCGCAGTGCCGGAGTTTTTATCTCAATACTCTACGGCCCGTCATCGATAACTATGTCTCCACCGGCAAGGTCTATTTGATCCACCACGATTTCCCGCTTTCGATGCACGCCTATTCCCGCGATGCAGCGCGGTGGGCCACCGCGGCGGCGGTCGTCGGCGATTTTGAAACGGTGGACCAGGCGCTTTATGCAAATCAGGACAAGTGGGAAGCCAACGGGCAGATCGAGCCCGTCGTGGCCGCGGTCCTCTCTCCAGCGGAGATGAAGAAGGTAAAATCTCTATTCACACAGGACGCCCCGGAATTGGACGCCGTGGTAGAGACGGACTACAACCTTGGCAGGGCCAAGAATATTGACTCGACGCCCAGTATCTTTGTCACGGCGCATGGTGAGACCCACGAACTTCCGCCCGGCGGCGTCAGCTACCCGCTCATGAAGCAATACCTCGATTACCTTTTGGAACAACACTGATGATGGCGGCTTCTATTCCTATCGAAGGATCCGCTCCGCGACTGGGTTTTCTCCCGCGCGCGTTTCTCCTGTTGGGGCGCTTGGTTCTGGGGGGCGTATTTATTTTCGCCGCCTATGCCAAATTGCATTTCGACGGCCAATGGCATCTGCACGACTACTACTTCTTCTTCGCGATGTCCATTGACTCTTACCACCTGCTCCCGCTCTGGGCTGTGGAACTAGCGGCGCGCGTCCTGCCGTGGTTTGAGATGCTGCTCGGACTGATGTTGGTTCTCGGGCTTTGGCTGCGCTGGGCCGCCGCCGTGACGTCCGCCCTCATAGCTGTCTTCTGTTTCGCGATCGTTCGGGCGTACCTGCTCCACCTGGAGATCAGTTGCGGCTGTTTCGGAAACAACGAGAGGCTCACCGGCTGGACCATCGTCCGCGATGGCTGCTTCCTCGCGTTGTCCCTCGCGGTTACCTGGCTTGCGTTTATCGCGCACCGGCGCGCAGCCCGAAGAAGTTAGTGTTTCCCTTTTCCCCTCCCGTGTTCCCGCGCAACCCCGGAATAACTCTTCGAATGTCCGCCGCAACACATCGTCCAGCCGGGTTAGAATAGAGCCGCGATGGATCCTCTTCCGCCGATCACACTGCGTTTGAGGGGCCGCAAACTGGCAGGCCGGCTGGCCTTTGCGCTGCTCTTGATTGCCGCGATTTCCGCCGGCGCTGTGGCGGGACTCCTCTTCGTTTACTCGAGCGATCTGCCGCAAATCCACGCCTTGGAAGACTACCAGCCGAACGTCGTCACCGAACTTTATGCCGACGACGGGCAATTGATCGGCACGTTCGCCCTGCAGCGCCGCATTCTCCTGTCCTACGAGCAGATCCCCCCTGTCTTGAAGGACGCCATCTTCACCGCTGAGGACCAGCATTTCGAGCAGCATTGGGGGGTG
>Ga0187769_10001649_pt1 | contig 12770 bp, 14 predicted proteins | sample 0116_SJ02_MP02_1_FD_133140 | JGI IMG/M metagenome (GOLD analysis project Ga0187769, IMG submission 133140) | Tropical peat soil microbial communities from peatlands in Department of Meta, Colombia - 0116_SJ02_MP02_10_MG | ecosystem: Environmental > Terrestrial > Soil > Wetlands > Peat | place... | reverse complement strand
AGCTGTTCACGGAAAAATGGTTTCTGCATAGCGGTAATTCTCCCAGCGCGTGCGCTAGTCCTCCCAATACGTACCGCATTCAAAGAAAAGCCCTCTTCTCCAATAAAAAGTACGAATTTGGGCTTAAGGTCCTGGAAGAAGACAAGGCACCTCAATCGAGCCGAGACTCTGAAAACAAACAATGGATCACGCTGATACAATACACTCATCTTTCCAAGGACAGCTCAGTTCACAAACAAAAAACAAATCTGGACAGCCTTATTTCCCTGCAGTGTCAAGCATAAGCGTCAACTGCGAGAATGATGCAGGGGTGCTTCCCTTGCGTTTCGAAAGGTTCTTGAGGGTTCGCTTCAAACTTTAAAAGCATTTGTCCTTCTTCATCATGAGAGGCATGGCTCTCCAGCTGGGCGTCCTTCCGTGGGCACTGCAGGTTGAGTTTTCACGCCCAGCTGCCACTTTCTCTTTTGTTTCCGAATACCAACATGGCGCGCCTTTAGCGCGCACTTCGGATGCGAAAGCCCTAAATTCGCGAGTCTTAGAAAAGACCACTATATCCATAGGTGAAACCCTATTGAATCCGGATTTTCAAGGGTTCTGCAGCGGGTGGAATGATAAGTACGTTGAGTTGAAAAATACAGGAGCAAACACGAAGCAAATAGGGCAGCGCGCGCTACTGAAGAATCATCGACGAATTTTCGCATGGGTTCGTATCCGATGATGAACTCCACAGGGCGCTAAATATCATCAACCGAAAAGTAACGCTTAACAAAAAGGTTCGTCAACCGATGGAGTAACAGAACCTAGAAGTATATGCCCCATCCGGGAACGGTGCGACGGGGTAACCAGTGAGTGATAGCCTTGGTTTTAATTGCCGTTCCCTTCAAGAGCAGAAACTGATTGAATTTTGCGAGTTAAATTCTTTATGAAGTGGTAGCATTTCAAGCTCAGACTTTGAGTTGTCTCTGCGAGTCCTTTTGGGTTCTCGCGCGCAAGTCTTCTGTTTCGCTTTTCTTTTTTGGAATTCTCATAATGAATTTGGCCCCCATGCCTGCTTTGCCCTCTTCTTCTATTGTCCAACCGTAGATTTCCATCATCTTCTTTATGAGAGGCAATCCGTACCCTGAACCTTTCCCGGTAGTGAAGCCCACGTCGAATAGCTTTGGCTTATTAGCTGCAGGTATGCCGACACCGTCGTCTTCGTAGAACAGTTTCAGCTCTTTCTCTTTCTCCTCAGAATAGATTCTGATTTGACTGACTTTTATGCCATATTTAAGCGAATTGTCTACCATGTTGTAGAAAACCTGGTTCAGCAACGAATCGGCCATAACCTTCAATCCATAGCATTCGTTAACTACTTCCACACCTTTCAAATTTGGAAAGAGCGAAACGGCTTCCCCAATGCTCTTGCCCACATCCATAACCTTAAGTTTTTCGCAGCCCAGCTTTTCGTACATTGCGGCAAAATCAAAAATCCTCGTTGCTTGTTCGCAAGCAGACTCGATGCCTTCCAAGTATGCCAAAGCTTTGCGATCGTTGGGCAACGTCTTCCTGATCAGATAAGCGTTGTTTACGACTGATGAAAGCTTGTTTTTAACGTCATGCCTGGTCAAACTACCAACGGTATGCAATTTTTGGTTAAGAGTCTCCAACTTCTCGAGACCTTCGTGAGTATTCTCCACAAGCTGCCGATATTTTTCTTCACTTTTTTTCATGGCTACCTCCGCTTGACACCTGCGCAATGAGACAGCGGCGATGTGTGCAAATGACTCTATCATTTCTTGTTGCGGATCAGGCATGCCAGCTTTCATCGCTAACAACGACGTGCCAAAGAGCTCACCTTCGACGATATAGGCGACACCGATGAAGCGGTCGACGCCCAGCAACTTCTGGATTTCAGCGCCGATCGTTGGTGGAATTCCCCCGTAGGTTGCTTCAGTCAGCGTCTGCCTTTTCCCAATCACGTTATGGGTAATTTCACGATAGTCTTCTTCACTGACAGGGCAACGTATGTCTCCAGAGCGTTTCCCCAGCAATCGAGCGAATTTCTCCTGTTTTTTTGGTTCGACCTCCACGAGCCTGACCATGAGAGTTTGGCTGCTCGGATCGTAATCGGCAAAAGAAACCGCGATCGCCCCTGTCATCTCCATGAGCCTTTTCATAAGGAATTCTTGCACAATTACATCGGACGACAATGATGCCAACTCAATAGTCGTTTTCATCAAGGCGCGGGTGCGAGCGTATGCTCTTCTCTTTTCCACTGTCTGTTTTATACCATGCGCTAGTTCACCATAAACCGTTTCTGGGTGGCCATTCTTGTTGAAGTATCCATCGATGCCAAGGTTCAATGCTTTTACGGCCACTTCTTCTCTCCCTTTTCCAGTGAATAGAATGAAGGGAACACTGATTCCTTTCCGTCTCAGTTCCAGGAAATACTGCAAACCATCTCTTTTAGGCATCTGGTAATCACAGACAACCACGTCATACTCTTCGTTCCTCAACTTTCCCAGAGCTTCATCAACAGACAGGACAGTCTCCACTTGAAACTGTCCCTGCATTTCTAGACATTGCTTTGCACACTGCAAGAAACATGCATCATCATCCACGTGCAAAACACGTATAAGTCCTCTCTCTGATGTGCCTGGGGCATTGCGTTCAAAAAAACCAACAGACGATTTTGTCACATGACCTTCCCCGACATCCAACCTATAAGGGAATCTGCGGATAAAAGGATTGTGCAACTGACAGACGAATAATTGAGTGGCGCCCGCGCTCAATCACAACTGCTATGCAGTTGAATTGTGGCTACGCGCGCGCTAATCGAATGAACAATGTGTTGGGAGAGTTTCGTCCCCCAAGCAAGTTTCAAACGCATGTATCACGCACTAGTTTTGCTTTTCGTTTGCTGCACAGGATAATATTTCTGCTAAAATCTTTTTCGATGGCTCATCGCCTTTGATCAAGAGATGCACGAAATCCTCTGCGCTGTAGGTCATGCAGTGTTTCTTTATGAGAAGAGTGGCAACTATGATGATGATGTGCCGGGCTCCTGCTCCAAAAACCTCTTCAAGCGCCGCGTAAAACGCTTTGGGATCCTCTATGAATGTTTCAGAAGGATCTTTGCCGAATTTCTTTTGAAGGTGGTAGGTGATTACTGGGTTACAGGTTGGCCCAAGCGCTGCGGTCGTGGCCTCTTCAAAAATCCTACGCGCGACTTTGTGGAGCGGAACGTTCTTTTTACTTGACGGCAAACACTAAACCTCCCTCAAGATATTGCAAATGTTACTCTCCACTGGCCTGTGCCGACTTCGCCGGAGTGCTCTTCAGAGGAGATGATTCTGCGAACGTTTTGAAGTCTTCTGGCAGGCCTTGACCCTCAGGAGCGTTGAAAACAGTTATGCCGAAGACCTTTCCAAGATTGGCTATTTCATTCGAAGTTGATAAGTCGATGATTGCCGTTCTGGTTGGGTTCACGTCGACTTTTTTTGCCAATAGTGCAATTATATCATTTTTGTTTCCAGTCGTGGAAACGTCGATGGCAAGGCGAATTGTGCCTTTCTGTGCTAGAACATCGAATGGAGACTGGATCCCCGATGTTCCTGCAACCTTCGCGCTCGATTGAACTTTGAAACCCTTCTCTGCAAGGATTTTCCTGACGTTTTCAAGTATCGGTAGTTCGGTGTTGAGGCTTTCCATTGCTACTTCTGCGATGCTGTAAGTAAATATTTTGACGTACTTTGCATTCTGATATGTGGAAGTCGCTCCGCAGTTTTGACAGATGTGAACAGCGTCGGGCCTGTCGAAGCGATTTCGACACTTCTGGCATTGGTAGAAGTTCCCTATTATGCGATAGTCGCTCGTTTTCCTTCCAAGTTCTAGTTGGCATCGAGGACAAACCAATGAAGAGCCTTTCGTGAAGCTGTCTCTTGCGCCAATGTTACCGCATTTTGTGTGTTCGATAAGTTCAGTGAATTCAACATTGTAAGACTTGCACTTAGGGCAAGCATATTTCGAATAAACCTGTGGTGAACCGCACTGTGGACAGGTCAGAGCATAATCTACTATATCAGGTTTGAGCAGGCCTTTTTCAGTCAGCTTGCTGATGATTGTTCTTGCTTCGGTCATGTCCACTTTCCAGATTCCTTCAGCCTCAACGTAACGGATACCTTGCCTGTCGATGCTGGGTTTGAGCGCCAAGATACCCTTTCTAACAAGCTTACGTAAGAATTCTTCATCTTGAGCATTCACTTCAATGATTGCATGGGTTTGTTCCATTCATGTCCCATCTCATACGAGTGAAAGGTTGAAGAAGACAAGCGTGGCAACTACTAATATGACCGAGTGGCGTAAGCCTGCAGGAAGCGTTCGATCAACGATTTTTCCCAATATCAGACCGGCAAAGATTGATTCGAGCACTGAGGCCCAGAATAGAAGTGAAGTGTAATAATTGATGTCTAAGACACCTGCCAACAACCCTGAACTTTGAACTGACGTGCTTCTAGCTGCTGCCGAAAGCGGGCTCAGAAACTGATGCAGCATGAGATATGCCATTGCCAAGAATATGATTGTGGTCAAATACATGGTCATCATGTATGGTCTCATGTTGGTGTACTGCTCGTCTTTGAACTCCTCAAGGCTTGTCGATAGATCGACACTCGCATTGAGCACTTCGATCAGTTTGCCACCCGTGTGGTGGGCTTCAATCAATGTGGTTGAAAACCTCAAGGCACTTGGGCTACCAAGTCGTCTTGCAAAAGACATGAGTGCACTTTCAAAACTTGCACCAAAGTTTAAAGTGGAAATTGCATGTTCGAGTTCTCTTGACACTGGTCCATAGTTTCTTTGAGAGGCCTCTTCAAGCGCCTTTGGAAGTGTAATGCCGGATCGGACAGCCTCTGTGATGTCTCGCAGAAGTCTAGGAATGTTCTTTTCAACTTGTTTTTCCCAACTATAGTTGTTGAATTCGACGATTGCAGGAAAACCAATAGCTATCATCAAGCCTAGAACAAGAATGTTGTTCACTTTCTGGTTTACCGGGATCATATACGGCTGCTCAGGCACGTATAATCCAAGAATGAGAGGAGATAGTATTATCACTATTCCGATGATGCATGAAACTGTCCAAACAGCGATTCTGCTTCTTCGTTCGAAGTACATTCTATTCCTCCTCAGGTAGAATACTGTTCAGTACGACTATGCAAACCGCGCCTAACGCCGGGATTCCGAAGAACACAAGAAGGTTCAATTGCATAATGGGGGACAGACCAAAGGCAACATTGCCCATAACCGAGAGGATCGTTATCATCACTATGAACACGATGGGCCCGATCACAACTCCGGTTATGTAGAGTTCGCCGAATGCCGTCAAACTGTTCAAAGTCTTCTTCATTTGTTCCTTCTTTTCATGAAGAAGCCTCTGAGACTCGAACGTTAAGAGATTCTTCAGACTCGGACTTGTTCTGAGCGAATTCGTGATTCCGGCCAGAAGTTTTGAGAATATCTCTGAAGGGCAGTGAGCCGTCACATCTTGCAAAGCCGAACTTGCATCTAGCCCAAACATTTTGATGTTCGCTATGATCCTGATTTCAAGATCTCTGATTGAGTTGCTTCTTTCCACTTCGGCGACTCTCTCAAAGATTCTCTCCACCGGAATGCCGCCAGCTGAGAGTACCTGCATGTACCCAGCAGTGTACACGAGATTTGCGTCGATTTCTTTCTTTCGTCTACCGCTACGATAAAGTGGAAAAATGATGAAGGTGGATGCGATAGCGATCGAGATGACACAAGATAGAATAATCGAAACCAAAAGAAGCTGAGGCAAGGGCATCCCAAGAACAAGGGTGGATATCAGAATAGACGTTGCGAAAGCTGAAATGAATCCGATTGAGCAAACGATTAGCATCAAAGCGACATAGGATTCATACGACCTGCGCAACCCGCTTTGGTTATAAACCTGCTTGAAGAACTTGATGTGAGAGGCCGCTCTTCCGAAAAACCTGTTGCTCGCGACCGTAAGGAGCGATATCCTCTCTTTTCTGTCCATTAGGCCTCTAACCTCGCAAATTCGCTGTACACTTCTTCAGGATTGGCGTAGTACTTCCTCACCATGCCCGCGACCTCGTCGTAAGTCTTGATGTTTTTGCCAGCCATCCAACTCAGAATGTGTTCTCTACGATCCAGCTCAGCTAGCAATGTGTCCGTGGACACGAATCTGAGTTTCGCGATCTTTTCAAGAACGTAGCTGGCTGAGGGGGATTTTGGACGAAATTCGAAGGAGTCGGTTTCGTAGTTCCATCTGTAAATGTCTAGAAATTCTGCCCTGTCACTTCTGTGATTCACGCCTGTGATTTCTGAAACGTCAAGAACTCTGCGGACCACTCTATCGCCGATTTTTGTTCTTCCAATGCACGCAATGGCGTTCATCATTGGGATTAGCATGGGAGGAATGTTCATAGGCTTCGTCCTGAGCCTTTTCTCAGCGGTCTCTGCATCCTCAGCATGTATCGTGCAGATGCCGCCATGGCCTACAGATATACTTTGGAAAAGCGTGTAGGCCTCTTCTCCCCTTATTTCGCCGACGATTATGTAGTCTGGACGTTGCCTTAAAGAGGATTTCAAAAGGTCAAATAGCGTTACTTCTTCGACCCCCAGCTGGAATGATGGACGCGTGACCATGGGTATCCAGTTTTCGTGCAGATACAGCTCACGAACTTCTTCTATAGTCACAACTTTCATCTCAGGCTTGATGAACATCGCGAGAGCGTTAAGCAACGAAGTTTTTCCTGATGCCGTCACGCCTGCAACTATTATTGATCTCAAGTTTTCGATGAGTATCCAGAAGTAGGCGGCCATTCTAGCTGATAGTGTTCCAAAATTTATCAAATCGATTATTGTGAATGGAATGGCCTTGACCTTCCTAATTGTGAAGGTGTCTCCACGTTTCGAAACTTCTTCCAGTGTCAAGTGTATTCGGAAGCCTTCAGGAAGTGCTCCCTCAAGAATCGGTCTTGAAATCGATATTTGATGTCCGGCTTTGTAAGCTAGTCGAGTTACAAAGTTGTCAAGTTCGTCCTTCGATGAGTATACGACGTTGGTGGGAAGAGACTCGTAGTGTCTATGCCATACGTAGATAGGAAGCCCCATTCCGTTACAGCTGATGTCTTCGATGTTGGCGTCACGCATGAGAATGTCAAGAATGCCGTATCCCAAGAAGTCCCTCTTTATATAATAGATGAATTTGTCAACCCCATCCAACTGAACGTTGAGTCTGTAGGCTTTTATGACCTTGCGGATCAGATTGGCCAGGTAAGTGTCGATGAGCGCATCATCTTTGAGGATAGCCAATGTAACGTTGGCTTCTTCTTCCAACAAGGTCTTTAGTCTTGTTAGGGTTTGTTTCTCCACGGTGGTCATGGTTGGCTCGATAGTCAAATATCGAAGCTTGCCTGTCTCATTTTCGATATTGATTCCGACATAGCCAAAGGGTTCGTTGACCGGATAGAATTCTTTGAAGTTTAGCTGCTGCTTTTTGTTAGCTTCATCAGATGAAGTTCTGACAATTTTCAGCGAGGTCTCTTTCGTCTCACTCATTTTTGCGCCATCCGAATTATGTTCTTTGTTAAGCAACCTTGCCCTCCGACCATGAACATCTCAAAGATTCCACAGAGCTAGACGTGGATTTCATCTGCAAATCTATTGTTTCTTCAACGTCCAATCTCATCCGAGCTGGGTTCGGGAGAGATGCAACAGCTGTAGCGTCTTGAAGCACCCAAGCCATAGACGGAATTTGATTTCTCTTGTAAGACAGTGCCAATACTGTTATCACCGTCAGGACGTGACTGTCGAAAACAAAACGTAACACATCCAACCTCCGACAGTTTTGGTTATTGATGAAGGGGTTATGCTTGCAGGCAAAGCACCACTAGATGTCGTTACCGAACCCCATCTGGGCAGGGTAGCTGTTCCAATGCTAGGAGTCACTGTGTAAGCGGAAGTACTGCTTGCAACGTTGTTGTTTGTCGTTCCAAAGTAATATGTTCCAGAGGCGAGGGTCACGGATATTCCAGTTACAGCAACCCATCCTGTAGCAACCGTGCTTAGAGCACTACTTGCATATAGCCTTGTTCCCGTACTATCATAAATGCCGACCAAAAGGCAATTACTAAGGGCGGCATTTGACCTGACGTATATAGCGGTTACAGTGATATTACGGTAAATTTCAAATGGATAAACAAGGCAGGTGGAAGCGCCCAAAGCAGTTGGAGTCAGGGTTGTGGACGTGCCTCCAAAAGGATAATTTTGTATCAGATCGTAGAAAGTGGCGTTGGTCGAAAACCCTGCGGGTCCCTGCGGTCCTACTGGACCAGTGCTGCCTACTGGCAATGGTAGGACATTCACGCTTGCCAGAGCATAGACGCCGGATGGTGCCTGCCCATACGTGGCGTTGAACACGGTAGTACCAACAGTAGTCGCATTGTACACCCACCAGAAGAAGGCACTTGTTCCACTGGCTAGTCCACTCACCGAAAGCTGGGAACTGCTCATCACTGATGTTGCGTTCAGAGTCACCGTCAAGTTTTGAATGAAGTTCACTGTTGTGTCGTTTGGGGTTACTGTTAGCATTACGGTAGCGTTGTTAGTCTGATAGACAGTCGCCGGGGTGGCTATCAATGTAAGCGCGCAGTTCACATTGTTTGCTGGATAAAACTTGCTTTCCACAGTGTTTCCCAATGCGGTCACTACTTGTACGAGGTAATTGTTTCCTGCTGTGACAGTGAAGTTAGAAATCAGGTTGTCACTCATGCCAGGCTGAACGTATTCGTTTAACGCTTGAAATGTCTGATTTTGTGGAGTTGCTGTCGTATTAAATATTCCCAAATAAATCAAATGAGATTGTAGAGATCCGTTGTTTTCCAATGTGACGTTCAGCTGGTTGGTACTGGTGATCGCTATTTGCTGGATCACAATGCTTTCTTGGGAACGTTGCCAATCTGCACTGTTCATAGAACTTATTGTGTTGTTGTATTGTTGGGTGACGTCCTGCATAATCGCGTAAAAAGCAAAGCCTGACAGCAGAATTAAGGCTACGAAGACGGCTCCAATTATGGAACCGACTCCTTTGTCATGTAACCTAAGCCTTCCAATTGATCGCATTCGTACTTCCTCTTGTGCTGACAGCTGTTATCTCGTACGTGGATCCAGACTGGATCGAAATTGGAGAAGCAAAGCTTACTTGAATCAGTGCCCCATTGCCGATTGTTGTTCCTATTCCAAGGAAATAGGTTGACACTGGTGTCCAGTTGATGTAGACCGCGGCTATGGCAAGACCTATTTGCCCGTAGTTAAACAGGGTAAGGTTCATCTGGTTCGGTGGATTCGACCAGACAGCTATGATTGCGAATCTCTCTTGAGCTTGCTGTTCCTCTGAGTTTGTATCTAATTGAAAAAAACTGGCGGAAGATGAAAATGCGCCTATGCTGTATGTGTATGCTACGATTCCTGCGGAGGATACTATGAGAATGAGTACTACGCTGGCGATGATTTCGCTTACTCCTCGCTTGTTGCAAGCAAAGGAGCTGGCCTTCATTTCATTCCTCCTTTACTCCAAAGTAGATTGTGGTTTACTGGGCTTGGACTGACTGGCTGATTAGCGTGCCATCTTTGCAGGCCACTTGCACGTTGTAGTAAACACCTGTAGTCATGCCAGTGTAGTTGATCACGATGTAGGCGACCTGTTGCACAGCAAGGGAATAGCCTGTACTAGGAATCGCCGCACCGCTTATGGTGCAGTTGCTTGTTAAGTCGACTCCCAGAACATACACGTTGGCGATGAGAAGATTTGTTCCACCTACGTTTCTGACGGCCAAGTTTATCTTGGAAGTACTAACACTGGCGTAGGTGGTATCAAATGACAAGTGTCCGGTTTGCCTTGGGTTGGTGGTTGCGCTTCCTATCCATCCCATGGCGTACGCATATACCACCACGCCGGCAGCAACGGCAATGAGCATAAGGATTAGGGCTGCAAGGACCTCTGAGAACGCTTTTCTTGAGCCAATCATTTTCTTGATCGTCTTCATTTTCTAGTTCACCTTCCGTTGAGCATAAAAGGCTAATTCGTAATAACCTTTATGAATGTACAATTGGGACTCCAAACCTTTCAAGGTCCGAATCTGAATCACTAGCCGCTGAACCGAAGTCGTTTCAAACAGCAGCATCACATAATTCTTCAGAAAGGTCTCCGAGAAAAGTTATTCGTCTGTTGAGAAGCCACTAGCGCGCGCCAAAGGCTCACATAGAACAGAGCAAGTTACCAGCCAAGCACTTTTTCGACTTGCTGGATAAATCGTGTGTCTTAATCCTTGGGAGTTTCGCGGGTGGTTTCACTTTTCTGGGGCACTATTTCCTTGACTCTTGTTTCAATGAACTCGACTACCTTGTCTTGGCTAAACTTTTTCTCTGCCTCTTGTTTGCTCAATTGTTCTCTTATCGTTCCAATGGCTTTCTTAATGTCGAAAGGTTTCTGCATGTAAACGTTTGCTTCGCTGTTCAAAGCTTCTACAGCGTTTTGCAGGGACGGATTGCCAGTGATGATTATCTTCCGCATCTTAGGCGTCGTCTCTTTCATCTTGGCCAGAAGTTCTGTTCCGTTCATGTCCGGTAGACAAATGTCTATCAATGCCACATTGTAGAAGTTACGGTTGGTCTTTTCAACAGCCTGTTTCCCGTTCTCTGCTGTGTCTACGTGCCAGCCCTCGGCCCTTAGTATTACCTTCAATGTTTTCCTGAGGCTTTCATCGTCGTCTACAATGAGGATTCTAACACGTTCAACCATAAATTCTCACTTCTATCCGTTCCAGCGTGGAACACGAAATGAGGCATTCAGACATCTGTCGCGGTGTCTTCGCATCAGACTAGCTCTCCAATTGCCTTGATCACGTTCTTCTTTTCGAAAACTCGCTTGGCCTCGGATATGTATTGGGCGAGCTCAAATCCTTTAGACTCGTTCCACCTGAAGTGTGCATTAACCTTTTCATGAAGTTTCTTCATAATTAGAATCACAACAAAGTTGGCGCCGACTCCGAAAATGTTCTCGACAGCCTGCGTGAACGCCCCGAGCCTACACGGTATCTCGTCTTTCTTGATGTTAAAACTTCTCTCAAGATGAAAGTAAACGGCCTTCATTACAGAATCACTTAACACGGATAGTGCCTCATCTATTGACTCAAGCAAAAGAGCGTCAAACTCTGCTTCAGACAATGTCCACGCTCTCAAGGATCAACACAGTGTATCTTACGATATATGCATTATTCACGATTCCAAATCCGAACAACCGAGCCCCCCAATAGGGAACAAAAGTCTTGATGTGGCGAACTGGAAGAGCGCGTTGAAGCGCGCGCGGGGAACGGCAGGTGAAAAATGACAAACCAGGAGCGGTTGAACTGGGGGCTGACTGTACGTTCCCTTCAAGAGCATAGATTAATTGAATATGACGAGTTAAATCCTTTGTGAAGCGACGACATTTCAGACTCGGACTCTGAATAGTCTCTACGACCGATTGATGAACGTGCACCGAAAGAAGAAAAAAACAAAGATTCGAGCGCCTCTGAGAAACATAAACACGCTTAGGCTTGAAGGAGATATCTAACATCTACTGAGCCGACCGATTTTAAGGTCGCGCATTACAAACAGCCTTATTCCTCACCGTTTACGGCATTCCAACTCGCGAGCCATTCCCTGCGAGCATAGATTGCTGTGTTACAGTTTGGTGGTAGCGCGCGCCTGTCCTGCAAGAATGAGGTTGAAGAACGATACATATCGCGGGCGCTCGCGCGTCGATGAAGGTCTTCTCAATTCATTATTATTAATAGAGCGCGCGCTCACAGTCGGAGTCGGAACGAGTTAGATTTCACTTTTCACAATATTCCAGACTGGAAGTCTGGCCTATCTAGTGCGCGCCCTTATGAATCGATCGTTGGCGAGAAATGGAAATCGTGGACCAAAGAACCAAGATAAATTCGAAACTTGTCGCATACTCCATTCTATACGGACTTATCCTTATCAATTATATTGACATCATGTATTCTGGAGGTTATGCCTACCATTTATGGCTAATTGCAATGTGTTTTGCTCCTTTTGCCATTTTCTCGTTAATCGATCCAAGAGATTGGAAACTTACCGCGAGTTTGGGGCTTGTTTCGTCCTTAATGAATGACGTGTTCTACGGTCCCATCGCCTATCTAGCCGGAAAGCCTATTGACTTATCCTGGTATTATAAGCTCTGGCTCATCCCCCGTGGCGAACTCTTGTTCAGTCTAGACTTTGGCGTTCTTCACATACCTGTTTTCTCTTGGATGATGGCTTCATCCATTTACGCAAGAATCGTTCTGATCTATCTGTTATGGAAGAAGTGAAAAACAGACAGAATAACGCTGCGAGGAAAAGAAAAAACGAGGGTTCCAGTCGTCAATCAGAATTTTGCCTAAAATGCTATGTCGAGTGGTAGGCATCGTTACGATGGCCGCAAGAGCATGTGCCTTGCAGTGGCCGTGAATTGAAATACTTTATATCGCGTTTCTGTATTTCTTAGCGCGCGCTCTACATGAGAATCATTCTGGTCTACATGCTGAGGAAAAAGAGAAGTACAGAAAGAATAACGTCTATGCGTGTTCCTAGATTCTAGAGCTCACGCGGGTGGATGTTTTGGCAGGTCTATTTTCTCATAGCCGCCCCTTTTATGCACATGTTTGTTTATCTTAGTAGGCTGTTCGGTGGTT
>Ga0187769_10001648_pt1 | contig 12777 bp, 10 predicted proteins | sample 0116_SJ02_MP02_1_FD_133140 | JGI IMG/M metagenome (GOLD analysis project Ga0187769, IMG submission 133140) | Tropical peat soil microbial communities from peatlands in Department of Meta, Colombia - 0116_SJ02_MP02_10_MG | ecosystem: Environmental > Terrestrial > Soil > Wetlands > Peat | place... | reverse complement strand
TCGCCGATGGACATCTCGCCCGAGTAATCGGTGGCCGCCACCCACAGGCGGATGATTTCCGCTCCCATCTTGGAGGCGAGTTCGCGCGGATCGATCCCGTTGCCCAGGCTCTTGCTCATCTTGCGCCCCTGGGCGTCGACGGTGAAGCCGTGGGTGAGCAGCGCGCGGTAGGGTGCGCGTCCGTCAATGGCCGAGCCGATGAGAAGCGAGGAGTGAAACCAGCCGCGATGCTGGTCGGAGCCCTCCAGGTACATGTCGGCAGGGTACGCAAGCTTGCTCGCGTGGGAGCCGCGCATCACCGTGCGGTGCGTGGAGCCCGAGTCGAACCAGACATCCAAAATGTCGTCGATCTTTTCGTAGTGCGCCGCTTCGTCGGGGGGCAGCACCTCCTCGACGCTCGTGCGCGACCACGCTTCGATTCCCCCGTTCTCCACCCGCCGGGCCGCGAGTTCGAGCAGCTCGAGCGTGCGCGGATGCAGCTCGCCCGTCACGCGGTGCAAGAAAAACGGAAGGGGAACTCCCCAGTTGCGCTGGCGCGAGATGCACCAGTCGGGGCGGTTGGCAATCATCGCGTGCAGCCGCGCCTTGCCCCAGGACGGGTAAAACTCGGTGGCCTCGATTGCGCGCAGCGCACTTTGACGCAGGGTCTCGCCCACGGTTTCGGTCTGCAGCACGCCGCGCGTATCGGATGTGGGACCGTCCATGCGCACAAACCACTGGGGCGCTGCCCGGTAGATGAGCGGGCTCTTGTGGCGCCAGCAGTGCATGTAGCTGTGGCTTTGCTGCGAAGCATGCAGTAAGTTGCCGGCGGCGCGCAGCGCGTCGACGATCTTTGCGTTGGCCTCCCAGATGCGCATGCCCCCGAACAGTGGCAGATCCGCGGCGTAGAAACCGTCGGCCTGCACGGGGTTGAGGATCTGGTCGTTGGCCATGCCGTATTGCTTGCATGACTGAAAGTCCTCGACCCCGTAGGCTGGCGCCGCGTGCACAATGCCTGTGCCGTCGAGCGCGCTCACGTACGTGGCCAAATACACGGGCGCCAAGCGGGCATAACCGGGATGCAGCGCTGCCAGCGGGTGGACGAAGTCGACGCGCTCGAGCGCCGCGCCGCGCGCGGTGCCTACGACGTGGCCCGTCAGACCGTAGCGTCGCAGGCAGTCCTGTACGAGCGGCACGACCAGAATCAAGTAGCGGTCCGAGCACTCCACCAGGGCATAGTCGAGATCCGGATGAAAATTCAGCGCCTGGTTGGCCGGCAAAGTCCACGGTGTCGTCGTCCAGATGACGGTGGCGCAGGGCTTGTCGATGCGCGGCCGCCCGAAGATCGCTGCCACGCGCTCCTGCGAGCTTGCCGCCAAGGGGAAGGCCACGTCGACGACGGGCGAGTGCCGATCCAGGTACTCGACCTCGGCCTCGGCCAGCGCCGAGCCGCAGTCAAAGCACCAGTTCACGGGTTTGAGCCCGCGGTACACGAAGCCGCGCTCGATCATGCGTCCGAGCGTGCGAATCTCGTCGGCCTCGGCCTTGAACGTCATGGTCCGATACGCGTCGGCCCAGTCGCCCAGCACACCCAGGCGCTTGAAGCCCTGCATCTGCAGCGCGATTTGCTCGTTGGCATGCTCGCGCGCCTTCTGCTGCACTTCGATTCGCGCCAGATCCTTGCCGAACTTGCGCTCGATGTGGATCTCGATTGGCATTCCGTGGCAGTCCCAGCCGGGCACGTAGACGGCGTCAAAGCCCGCGAGGCTCTTGGACTTGATGACGATGTCCTTGAGGATCTTGTTGGCCGCCGTGCCCAGGTGGATTTCGCTGTTGGCGTAGGGCGGTCCGTCGTGGAGGATGAAGCGCGGTGCGCCACGCCGGGCCGCGCGAATTGCTTCGTAGACTCCCGCCCGCTCCCAGGCCTGCACCCACTGCGGCTCGCGTTTGGGCAGATCTGCCCGCATGGGGAAGGCCGTATCGGGAAGGTCCAACGGATAGCGCGAGGCGCGCTTGGAGTCGTCGGCGTTGGCCATGGTTTCCGGGGATCGCGCCTAGCGCTTGCGTTGCTCGGGTCGGGCCGGCTGCGGCAGCGCCAGGACCTCGCGCGCCCGCTGCGAGTCACTGCGTATGGCGGCGGTGAGTTCCTCGATCGAATCGAACTTTTCCTCGTCGCGGAGCTTTTGCAGAAATTCCACGCGTACGAGCCGCCCGTAGACCTCGTCGGCAAAATCGAACAGGTGCACCTCCAGCAGCCAGCGACCGCTCCGATCGACCGTCGGACGCAGCCCCACGCTGGCCACGCCGGGCCGCACGGCGCCGATCCCGTGCACCCGCACCGCGAAAATCCCATGGGCGGCAGGCCGGCGGTGCGCCACGCGCAGGTTCAGTGTCGGATAGCCGATCTGCCGGCCGAGCTTGGCGCCGTGCAGTACGCGTCCGCTGATATGGTAGGCGTGCCCGAGCAAGCGCGCGGCGCGTGCCATGTCCCCCGCGGCCAGCGCAGCGCGCACCGCGGAACTGGACACGCGCACCTCGTCTTGCTGCACCGCGGCCAGTTGCTCGACCTCGTAGCCGCCCGCTTGCGCGTGCTCGCGCAGCATCGCGATGTCGCCGCGGCGGCGCGCGCCGAAACGAAAATCATCTCCGACGATGAGCCAGCGCATGGCGCAGCCCGTCACGAGAATCTGGTCTATGAAGGCCTCGGCTGCGAGATCGCACAGCCGCCGGTTAAAGTGCAGCACGAACGCGCGCTCGATGCCGCAGGCCCGCAACCCCTCGATCTTGTCGCGCAGATTGGCAACACGCGCCGGGGCCGCGTCGGGCGCGAAGAACTCGCGCGGGTGCGGCTCAAAAGTCATCGCGGCCGGCACCAGACCGCGCTCCTGCGCGGCGCGCACCACGCGCAGCAGCAGCGCGCGGTGCCCACAGTGCACGCCATCAAAGTTGCCGATGGCCAGGGCGCAGGGGGCCCGCTTGGCCGCAGGCGGCAAGCCGCGAAACACCTGGATCGATGCGAAGGCAGGCAAGGGGCTTTGGTCGATCGTTCCGAATGCGAATCGAGAAGTATACCGTCCGCGTGCGGAACACCTTGATTTTCTGGCGCTTTCGCGGCCCCGAGTGCAATCCGTCAGTACAATCGGTGCCGCCATGAAACACCTCGTGTGCTTGATTTCGGGTCGCGGCAGCAATCTGGAGGCGATTTTGCGCGCCCAGCGCGAGCAGCAATGGGAGCGGGCGCTCGGAGCGCGGGTGGCGGCCGTGATCAGCAATCGGGCGCAGGCCGCCGGCTTGTCGATCGCGGCAGCCCATGGCGTGCCCAGCCATGTGCTCTCGCACGATGAATTTGCTTCGCGCGAGGCCTTTGACGCGGCCTTGGTTGGGGTGATCGACCGCTACGATCCCGCGCTCGTCGTGCTGGCCGGCTTCATGCGCGTGCTCACAGCGCAATTTGTCGAACGCTACCGCGGGCGCTTGATCAACATTCATCCGTCGCTCCTGCCGGCGTTTGCCGGACTGCACACGCACCGGCGCGCCCTGGACGCTGGCGTGCGCGTGCACGGCGCGACGGTGCATTTCGTCACCGGGCAGGTCGACGCGGGCCCGATCATCGCCCAAGCGGCGCTCCCCGTCGTGCCCGGGGAATCCGAATCGGACTTGGGCACGCGTGTTTTGGCTCTCGAGCACGTCTTGCTGCCGCGCTGCATCGCGTGGTTGCTTGCGGGCAAGGTGCGCCTCGAGGGTCAAAGCGTGCACACACAGGAGCTGGGTGCTGCGGATCTGCTCATCTTTGCCGCATGAACGCCCCTGCGCCAAGCGCCGCGCGCGTCACCTCCCAGGTCGTCGAGAGCCTGGCCGCGCTGCTGGCGAAACTGCTTCTCTTTGAGGCGCCCGCCGATGCCGTGATGTCGCGCCATTTCCGCGCGGATCGGAAACTGGGCCCGCGCGATCGGGCTCTGGTCGCGGAGGCGGCGTTCGATGCCCTGCGACGTCTGGCAAGCCTGCGTTGGATCATGCAAACCGCCGATCCGCGGCGCGCTCCGCGCCTGGCCGCGCTCCTCGTGCTGGCCCGCCAGCACGGCATCGAGGCCCTGGCGCCCCGGGCGCTGCGCGGCAACGAGCGTGCCGTCTCGGCTGCGCTCCAAATCTCCTTGCGCCACGCGCCCGCCGCGGTCCAAGCCGAGGTCCCCGTGTGGCTGCTGCGACTGGTGACCGAGCAATACCCCGATGCGCAAGCGCTGCTCGGGGCTTTGGCGCAGCCCGCGCCCTTGGATCTGCGTGTGAACACGATCAAGACCGATCGCTCGACGGTGCTCGATGAGCTGCGCAGCGCAACGCGCTGGCACGCACCGCTGCAGGCGCAAGAGGCTCGATTCGGCCCCGACGCGATCCGCCTTACGGACAAGCCGGCGTTGACGCGCTGGCCGATCTACCAAGACGGGATGATCGAAGTCCAGGATGAGGGCAGCCAGCTTGTGGCGCGTCTCGTTTCCCCCCGGCGTGGCCAGATGGTCGTTGATTTTTGTGCCGGGGCCGGCGGCAAGACCCTGGCCCTGGGCGCACTCATGCGTTCGACAGGGCGCATTTACGCCTTCGATACGCATGTGCGGCGACTGGCCGGGCTTGGCCCCCGTCTGGCGCGCAGCGGACTGTCCAACGTGCACCCCGCGGCCATCAGCGGCCCGAATGACGTCCGCCTCAAGCGGCTCGCGGGCAAGATCGATCGGGTGCTGGTCGATGCGCCGTGCTCGGGCAGCGGAACGCTGCGTCGCAACCCGGATCTGAAGTGGCGCTTCGACGAGCCGCAGCTCGCGCGGTTGCAGGCCGTGCAGCTGCAACTGCTCAGCGCTGCGGCGGGGTTGCTCAAGCCCGGCGGGCGCTTGATCTACTCGACTTGCTCGATTCTTGCGCAAGAAAACCAGCAGCTCGTGGAGCGCTTTTTGGGCGAGCGTCCGCAGTTCACCGTCCTCGAAGCCGAGCCGATACTGGCTGCGCAGGACATCCGCCTGGAGGCGGCCCAGCGGTTTGAACCCTGGTTCGTTATGCTGCCCCACCTGCACGGCAGCGACGGCTTTTTCGCGGCCGTCATGGAACGCAAGAGGCCATGAATGAGACCCCGTTAGGCGAACTGCTGCAGGCCGTTGCCGAAGGGCTGACGCAGCCGCGTCATGCCTGGGAGGCGGCTGTCATCGGGCTGGCGCTGCTCCTGGCGACGCTGCTCTCGCGCGCGGGAGCACCTCGGCTGGTGCGCAACCTCCGCAGGCGTGCTGGCGCGGGCGCCGATGCCGGTGGGCCGCCGCCAAAGGGCGCGGCGGCCGCCGACGAGGAGGTGGCGCGGATGCGACGCGTGCTCTTTCCTTTGCTGGCGCTCTCGTTTCTGTGGTTGGGCGAAGGCTTGCTGCGCCAACTGCACGTGCTCACGGGCGTGCAGCCGGCGCGACTCGTCGGACTGGCCGCATCGCTGATCGGCACCTTGCTCGTCGTTCGGGTGCTTTTTGCCGCGCTGCGCCGCGTCTTGCGCAGGGGCGCGATGCTTGCGAGTTTGGAGCGCGCAATCGGCGCGGTGGCGATCGTGTGCGTCGCCCTGTATGCGACCGGGGCGCTAAGCGATGTCATCGCCTGGCTCGACGCCTGGAAGATACCGCTCGGCCATGCCCAGACGGTGTCGCTGTGGTCGATTCTGGCGGGCAGCGCCACGACGCTGGGCGCCGTGCTGTTCGCGATGTGGCTCGGTGCGCTCGTCGACGATCGCCTGGCGGCGCAAAGCGCGCTGGAGCCCAATTTGCGCACGGTCCTGGGCCGCGTGGTGCGCGCGCTGCTGCTGGCCGTTGCAACGCTCTTTGCCCTGGCGGTCTCGGGGATCGATCTCACGATCCTGTCCGTCTTTGGTGGCGCCCTGGGCGTGGGTCTGGGACTGGGTCTGCAGCGCATCGCCAGCAATTACGTGAGCGGCTTCATTTTGCTGCTCGAGCGCAGCTTGCGCATTGGCGACATCGTGGCCGTCGACAAGTACTCCGGCCAGGTCACGCGGATCAATACGCGTGCCACCGTGCTGCGCCAGGGCGACGGCACCGAGGCCGTCATACCCAATGAGATGCTGGTGTCGCTGCCCGTCGTGAACTCCACGCTGACCAACCGCCAGGTGGGACTGTCGGTGTCGATCATGATCGGTCCAGATGCAGACGTCGCGGCTGCGCGCCAGCTGCTATGCGAGGCCGCGCGCAGCCACCCCCGCGTGTTGCCGGAGCCCGCGCCCTCGGTGATGCTCACGGAAATTCGCGCCGGCAACTTGGTATTGCAGGTGGGCTTTACGATCGCCGATCCCGAAAACGGCCAGCAAAATGTGCAGTCCGACGTGGCCATTGCCGCTTTGGAGCGACTGCGCGCGCACCACATCGAGCTTGGGGTGCCGCGCGGGGATTTTCGAGTCGAGCCGGGCGTTGGCGCTGGGGCCACGGGCAGCCCGACCATGCCCTGATATGACGGCTTTGCGGCGTGGATTTGCCGGGTTGCTGCGGCTCGCGCCCGCTATAATTTCGAATTGACCCGGCGGCCCGCCGGCGTTAGACACCCGCGTTTGCCCCCTGGGCCGGCGACAGCCGCCCGACCGTGGAGCCTCAATGGATCAATTGCTTGACTTTCTGAACGGCGGTTTGCTCGACCTGACGCTTTGGCAGCGGGTGCTCGTGATGCTGGCTCTCACGCATCTGACGATTGCGTCGGTGACGATCTTCCTGCACCGCTCGCAGGCCCACCGTGCGCTCGACCTGCATCCGCTGGCAAGCCACTGCTTTCGGCTGTGGCTGTGGCTCACGACGGGCATGCAGACGCGTGACTGGGTTGCCGTGCACCGCAAACACCACGCCAAATGCGAGACGCCGGAGGACCCGCACAGTCCGCAGACGCGGGGGTTGCGCACGGTGCTGCTGCGCGGCGCGGAGCTCTACATGGCCGAGCGAGCGCGCACGGAGACGATCGAGCGCTATGGGCGCGGAACGCCCGATGACTGGATGGAGCGAAACGTCTACGCGCGGTGGATATGGCAAGGCTGCGCCCTGATGCTGATTGCGGATTTCTTGCTCTTCGGGGTGTCGGGCATTGCCATCTGGGCGGTGCAGATGATCTGGATCCCGTTTTTTGCCGCCGGTGTCATCAACGGGGTGGGGCACTACTGGGGCTATCGCAACTTCGACTGCCCGGACGCGAGCACCAATATCGTTCCTTTCGGGCTACTCATTGGCGGCGAGGAACTGCACAACAACCACCATACCTTCCCGACATCGGCCAAGCTCTCCGTGAAGTGGTTTGAGTTCGATCTGGGCTGGTGCTACATCCGAGCGCTCGAGGCGCTGGGTCTGGCCAAGGTGCTGCGCCGCGCCCCCGTGCCGCGCATGCACGCCGAGGCGGGACGCACTGCCTCGCCGGTCGATTTGCGCACTCTGCAAAGCCTGATCAACAACCGCTACGACCTCTTGGCCCGCTTCGCACGGGAGGCCAAACGCGAGTTTCGCGGGGAATTGGCAAAGCGGCGCCTGTCGGCGGCCGACCGCGAGCGCTTTGCCGCCCTGGTGCGCTGGCTGCGCAAGGACGTCAGCGCGATTCCCGAACCGCAAAAGGACACGTTGCAGGACCTGCTGGCCCGCAGCGGCCTGCTGCGCACGCTGGTGGATATGCGCTCGGAACTCACCGCCATCTGGCAGCAGTCGAGCGTTTCGCGCGAACAGATGCTCGCGGGACTTCAGGACTGGATCGCGCGGGCCGAAGCCAGCGGAGTGCGCACACTGCAGCGGATGGCCGCGCGCATTCGCGGCTACGCGGCCGCCGGCGCCTAGCGCCCGATCGTTGCAGCCGAAAAAAATCCCGGCCAGGCCGGGATTTTCTTTTGTGCAGCGGGAGATAACGTCGCGAATCGCCTACTTGAGCTTGGTCTCCTTGTAGGCGACGTGCTTGCGCGCCACCGGGTCGAACTTCATGAGTTCGAGCTTCTCGGGTTTGGTGCGCTTGTTTTTGCTGGTCGTGTAGAAGTGGCCGGTGCCGGCCGACGACTCGAGCTTGATTTTTTCGCGTGCTCCCTTAGCCATTTGCGCTTCTCCGTGTTACCAACGCGTTACTTCCGGGGTAGGGGCGCGGCGCCTAGCGCTCGCCCTTGGCCTGCAGATCCGCGAGCACTGCCTCGACTCCGAGCTTGTCGATCGTGCGCAGCGCCGCATTGGTTATGCGCAGACGCACCCAGCGCTTTTGATCCTCCAGCCAGAAGCGCCGGTACTGCAGATTGGGCAGAAAGCGGCGCTTGGTCTTGTTGTTCGCGTGCGAAACGCGATTGCCAACGATGGGTCGCTTTTTGGTAACCAGACACACGCGTGCCATGTTCGGGTCCTTCCGGGCCTCGTTTGGCCCGCAGCAAGCAAAGCAAAGCAGGTGATTTTAGCGCAAGCATCAAGGAGTTCCAAACGGCTCATGGACCTGCGAAACGGCCGGCTGAAGGGCGCAACGGCCAAGCACGGTGCGCGGCCCGTGGCGCGGCGACTTCGGGAGGCCTTCTCGGCACGAAAAGCCGCGCCAGGCTTCTCGATTATGATGCGCCTGCCAATGGGGGCGCGACCGGCGGTTTCGGTGGTCTGGGGCACCGCGCTCCCGCCTAGCTTCAGGGAGCACAGATGAAGTCTTCCCGTTGGGTTGCGCTGCTCGTGGCTGCAGTCCTGGCTGCAGCCCCCGTTTGCGCGCAGGTTCCGCCGCCTCCGCCCCCGCCCACCGAGGCGCCACCGTCTTCGGGCGCGGCGCCCATCCCGCAGGATCTGCTCGACTCGCTGCTCGCGCCCATTGCGCTTTATCCGGACGAGTTGCTCACGCAGATCCTGATGGCTTCGACCTATCCGCTGGAGGTCGTCGAAGCCGCCCGCTTCGTCAAGGCCAATCCGAACCTCAAGGGGCCTGCGCTCGAAAATGCTCTGAAGGACAAGTCGTGGGACCCAAGCGTCTTGTCGCTAACCTCCTTTCCGCAAGTGCTCGACATGATGAATGACAAGCTGGAGTGGACGCAGCGCCTGGGCGACGCGTTTCTCCAGGACGAAGCGGCCGTGATGCGCACCGTGCAGTCCTTGCGTATGAGGGCGCAGCAGGCCGGCAACCTGCAAAGCACACCCCAGCAGCAAGTCGTCGTGCAGGACCGTTACATCTACATCCAGCCTGCGCAACCGCAGTACGTCTACGTTCCGGTCTACAACCCGGCCGTGATCTACGGGCCCTGGTGGGCACCGGCGTATACGCCCTGGTTCTGGTACCCGCCGCCGGTGTGGGGTTACCCGCCGTATTACGGTGGCGCGCTGGCCGTGGGTTTAGTCTGGGGAGCAGCCTGGGCCATCAGCGTGAACAACTGGGGTTGGTGCCATCCCAACTGGCACTCCGGCAGCGTCAACATCAACATCAACAACAACAACGTCTGGGTGAATCGGCCGCAGTATCGCGACGAGTACCGCAGCAACGGCAACTGGAGGCACGATGTGGACCACCGCCGCGGCGTGGCGTATCGCGACACGGCCACGGGCGAGCGCTATCGGCCAAGTAGCGGCGCGGGCGTTCGGACGCGAGAAAATTATCGCGGACGCGACACCGCGACGCGTCCCGCGGGCGGCGGCGGCGCCGGCAATGTGACGCGTCCGTCGCAACCGGTGGCCTCGCAGCGGCCGGCGCAGCCCAGCGCGGCGCAGCGGCCGACGCAGCCCGCGGCCTCGCAGCGGCCGGCGCAACCGGCCACGGCACAACGGCCCTCGGAGCCGATGGCCGCCCAGCGGCCGTCGGCCCCCGGAACGCGACCTTCGCCAGCGTACCAGCCCGAATCGCGCCCGCAGGTGCAACATGAGGCGCAGCGCGGCGCGCAAAGCCGGGCTGCGATGCAGCGGCCCACGTCCAACGTCAGTCGCGGCGGCGGGGCCGGCGCCGGCCGTGCATCGGGACGGGGTCGTTGATGAAAAACGGACACGATGACATGAAGAAGAGCAATCGTGCCGGCGTCGGCCGGCTTGCAGCGCTGGCGCTGCTCGTGCCCCTGGTGCTGGGCACGACTTTTGTGCGTGCGGCGGACTCCACTCCCGCGGCCAGCACCCAGCCCACGCATGTTCAGAGCACCTTTGCGTCGCCCGAGGAGGCGGCGAAGGCCCTGGCCGATGCCATGCGCTCCGAGGATCGCAAGCAGATCTGGCGTGTGCTGGGTCCCGGTGCAGCCAAGCTCATCCACTCCGGAGACCCGGTGCAAGATGAGAAGGCACGACAGGCATTTGTGGCCGCATACGACCAGTCCGTGAAATTCGAGCGCAGTGATGACCGGGTTACGGTGGTTGTCGGCACGGAAGACTTTCCGTTCCCCTATCCGCTCGTTATGAAAGACGGGCGCTGGCGCTTCGATGCCAAGCAAGGCGATGAGGAAGTGCTCAACCGGCGCATCGGCCGCAACGAGATAGCAGCGATCAACGTGTGCCTGGCTTACGTCGATGCGCAGCGCGAATACGCAACAGGGGACCGCAACGGCAACGGACTGCTCGAGTATGCGCAAAAGCTCATGAGTTCGCCAGGCAAGCACGATGGGCTATTTTGGGAAACTGCAGAGGGCGAAGCTCCCAGTCCACTGGGGCCGCTGGTGGCCAAGGCGCGCAGTCAGGGCTATGGGCAGCAAAGCCCGGGGCCGTCGCCTTACCACGGCTACTACTACAAGATCCTCACGGGGCAGGGCCGCTCAGCGCATGGCGGCGCCTACGATTACATCGTCAACGGTAAGATGATCGGGGGCTTTGGATTGATCGCGTACCCGTCCAAGTGGGGCAGTTCCGGCGTGATGACCTTCATTTGCAACCAGGACGGCATCGTGTACGAGAAGAACCTGGGAAGCGAAACGGCAAGCATCGCATCGAAGATGACCTTGTTTGATCCGGATTCGTCCTGGAACAAGTCCCAGGACCAGTAAGAGAGCTGGCGCGCAAGGATTGCGTTGCGCACGCGCGCCGCGGACCTACCGCTCCAGGCCCTGGGCCTGCTGCACGATCGCAACCAGCATTGCAGTGGACCACGCGAACATCAACATCCCGTTCATCGCTTCAAAGCCATCGAGCCCCTGCCAGCGCGCAGGCAGCTCGATGCTGCTCGATCCCAAGGTGGAGTAGCTGGAGATCGAAAATTCCAGCGCCGCGCGGGCGCTGGGCAGCAGTTCGGTGAAGTTGTAGAAGAGAGCCCACGCGAAAATCTCCAGCGCATGCGTGGCCAGCACGATCGCAACGGCGCCGATCAAGATGAGCGTGGTCGATGGGCGATTCGTCGGCAGGCGGGCCCGAGTGTGCTTCCAGTAGGCGCCGGTCACCGCCATGCCTCGGCTGTGGATGATTACGGTAAGCGCGATCGGTAGCAGCGCCAAAATGAACAGCTCGAGGTACTGGAAGTGCAGCTGATCGAATATGCGCTCGATGGCCTGCAGCATCGTCTTTTCACCGCGCAGGAGCCAGGAGAAGTTCCCGCATTGCGCCTGGCCGCGCTCCCGCCGCACCGCGGGCGCGTCGCAGGCCGCGGCCGCCCCTCTCAGGACGCACGCAAATGCATCTCGTTGCGATAGCCGCGCGCGCCCTGAAGATGCGGCTCGATTTTTCCCGATGTTCTGGCGCAGCGCAGCGGGGCGAGCGCGAAGTTTTCCTCATCAAATTCCTGCTTGTGTTGCGTATTCCGATACGCGCTTGACCTGTACCGAAGGCCAAAAAGCTGCCCGCGGGCCGCCGGAAATATACTCCGACCATCGCGGCGGTCGGATAAAAAACGCCAGCTGAAAAGCTCGACACCCGGAGCGCGCGCGAAGAGGCAACCCGAGTGTGGTGCGGCGAGCGACGCTCGAGGTGCGCGCATCTGGGAAGGAATGGGGCCATGGAATCAGAGGAGGGCCAACGCCGCGTGCGCGCTCGGCGCGCGCGCTGCGCGGCGCGGGCAGCCATCGGCTGTATCGCTCTGTGCATGTGCGCGGTGGCGGGGGCGAGGGGCCCCGCGTTTTCGGGCATGTATGCCAATGCAAATGACGCGGCCGAAGCGGCCGATAACCCGGCCGCCCTCACGCGCATCAAGGATCCCGAGTGGATGGGTGAGGTCATGGCGTTTACCTCGCCGTCCACGGACGTAGTGTCGGGGACGATTGGGTCGGTCAGCGCCACAACATCGGTCGACAACACAAACAACCTGGCGATACCGGGTCTGTATTACGCCAGACCGCTCAACGATCGGCTGGGTTTTGGCGCTTCGTTGACGGTTCCCTCCGGCGTCGGCTCGGACCCCGGCAGTGCGACCGTCGGCCGATATCTGCTGGAGAAGTGGTCTCTTGCGTACGCAAGCCTTGCGCCTGCGGTCGGATACCGCGTCAATGAGAAGTTCTCCATTGGAGTTGCTCCGCAGATCAACTACTCCTTCTACGACTACAAAACGGCGGTGTTCAACGGGCCCGGACTGGCCGACGGCACCATGGAGCTCAGTGGCGGCGCCTTCGGGTTCGGCTATCGGATCGGGTTTCTCTACGAGTTCTCACCGCAGACGCGCCTGGCCCTCACGTACCGAAGCGCCACCACTTCCAAGTTCGACGGCACGCCCGACTTGTCCGGCCTCACGCCGCAACGCGAGGCGATCCTCCAGGCCGCGGGCGTCCGTAACGCCCACGTGAACATGGAAACACGATTCCCACAGATGGTGGGGGCCGGGGTCTATCACGAGTTTGCTAACGGCGCCTCGGCATCATTTGACGGGCAGTGGATCGATTTTGAACAATTCGGGATGACCGAG
>Ga0187769_10001647_pt1 | contig 12778 bp, 10 predicted proteins | sample 0116_SJ02_MP02_1_FD_133140 | JGI IMG/M metagenome (GOLD analysis project Ga0187769, IMG submission 133140) | Tropical peat soil microbial communities from peatlands in Department of Meta, Colombia - 0116_SJ02_MP02_10_MG | ecosystem: Environmental > Terrestrial > Soil > Wetlands > Peat | place... | reverse complement strand
CAGGACGAACCCCAAGAATCACTGGGAAGCTCCAATCGCAATTGAGCAGTGTAGAAAAGTCGGTTTGGGCGTAGTTCTAGTCCCGACCGTCATCAAAAGCATTAACGACCACGAGCTTGGTGGCCTCATCCGTTTCGGACAACGGAACATGGATGTAATTCACGCAGTCAACTTCCAACCAGTGTCTCTCACAGGCCGACTATCGAAGTCTGAGAGGGAGAAGTACCGAATAACGATCCCCGATTGCATCGAACGCATCGAGGAGCAAACAAACGGAGAGGTCGGGAGGGAATCATGGTTCCCGGTCCCAAGCTGCGTCCCGATCACACACTTCGTCGAAGCGCTGACGAAGCGCCCCCGATACGAACTGTCCATACACTTTGCGTGCGGCGCAGGTACCTATGTGTTCAAAGACGGCGACAAACTCGTCCCAATAGCCTCCTTCGTCGACTTAGAAGGGCTACTGGAGTACTTGGAAGAGAAAGCAGACGAACTGAGGGCTGGCAAGAACAAGTACCTAGTCGTAGCCAAAGTCCTAGCTAAGATGGGAACGTTCATCGACAGAAGCAAACAACCCAAAGGCCTAGCGTTGAGTAAACTACTGTTCAACGCACTCGTCAAGAACGACTACAGCGCCCTCGGCGCATTCCACCACAAATCAATGTTCTTGGGCATGATGCACTTCATGGACAAGTACAACCACGATGAGGAACGGCTACGAAGATGCGATATCCACTACCTCAGCCCAGACATGAGAATAATCCCGTTCTGCGCCTTCAACGTAATCCCGGAATGGTACAGGGACGCTATTCAACCAAAGTACGGAATCCCAATCGAGCAATGGGAGAAAGACCACAAGACGACCCTAGAACAAGGGCTTTACAAGGGTACACTACGCAAGGGCAAAGGACACGCTGCAGGCTGCGGATGCCCACTCGGCGCACTCAACACACCCAGCTCCGAACTCTTGACCATCGAAAACGGCATGATCAAGACAAAGTAAAGCCCTAGAACTAATCTCCAACTCCTTCCCTTTCCATTTCGATTTTGATCATTAGGGTGCTCTCTGAAGTTTACTTGTGAAACGAAGATTCCTCGACCCCCTGAACCTGAACGTTTTTCTGTGAAACCGATTCTTACTGAGACCTTCAGAGGAGGCCCGGCATGAAAACTGATTACGATTTGATCATTGCCGGAGCAGGCGTCGCCGGAATGGTGACCGCGGCCTCTGCAGCAAAACACTCTAACCAGAACCTCAAGATCTTGGTAATCGACCGAAACTCAAGAGACGAAGCCGGCAAGAAAACCTCGACCGGCTGGGTCTGCGGAGACGCAGTCAGCAAAAATAGCCTAGATTATCTAGAGCGAGAAGTTGGGATAAGGTATGGAAAACCGGAGCTTGAGCAACCAGTCCATGGAGTCGTAGCCTATTCCCCAGATCACGAATCCAAAGCGAAGTTCGACGGCGAAGGATACGTGCTGAACCGCCGACTCTTACCCCAACGTCAACTGCATGATGCGGAGAAACTGGGCGTCGAATTTCAGTTTGATGCGTACGCCGACTCGCTCGCAGTTGAAGATGGTTTCATTCGGGGCGTACATGGTCGCTCTTCGAAAGACAACTCCACGTTCAAGAAAACGGCGCGGCTCGTCGTTGACGCTACTGGATCGGCATCACGTCTCAGAACCAGCCTCCCAATCGCGAGCCACATTGAGAAGGAGATCGATAAAGAGAATGATATGGAATCGACTGGTCGGTATATTCTAAAATTCGAGACGGCTAAGCGCGATAGCACGTTCTTCGATCCTGAAATTTGCATTATTCATTTGAATCAAGAGATTGCGCCGGGTGGATATGCTTGGGTGTTTCCGAAGGGTGAAGACAAGATGAACGTGGGTTTAGGGGTTCAGAGACGGCTGCTGGAGCGTAGGAATAAAGAGTTAGGTAAGAACGACACGCTCCAATCCCTCATAGACGAATACGTCAGAACCAATCCCGTAATCAAGAATTGGAAGCTGACGGACGCGGTCGAGGATAGGGGGAACGAGAAGGGGACCTGGCAAGTGCCAGTTCGTCGGCAGAACGATTGCATGGTAGCTAATGGTTACATGATTGTGGGCGACGCCGCGTGGATGCCTCGTCCAATCGACGCCGGCGGAATAGGCCCCGCACTCTACGCAAGCACGATTGCAGGCAAAGTAGTGGCGGAAGCTCTTGAATCAAAAGACACCTCCGAGAAAGGTCTCTGGAAATTTAACACCGAATACGTTAGAGCTTATGGTTACCGAATGGCGAGTTTTGAGATTCTTCGACGCTTCTTACAGATACTCAGCAACGAGGACATAAACTATGGAATGAAACATTTCTTAGGCCAAGATGATGTGGATAGCATTACGAGACGGGAGCACCCAGAATTCAAGCGCGTAAGCCTAGGAAACCCCGCACGTGTTCTTTGGGCGTTACCCCGACTCGCGTTGGCGAGGGGGTTAAGGTATACGGCTGAGAAGAGCAGAAAGCTCATTCAACACTACATGAGTTACCCGAATTCGCCCGAAGGGTTTGATGGGTGGCATACAAAATTCATGGCCGAACTTCGTGAAGCTTACTCGAAGCTCTCATGAAGTCGGCAACATTCACCGGACTGCTCACCCTCTCTCTGCAAACCCGCACGCATCAGATTCAAATAGTCCTGAAGTTGACTTGAAATCGAACTTGCAGGACTCTGAAGTAACATGCAGGAATTTCTAGAGAAAGTTGATTCAAAGCAGAAGAAGTATTTCATTCAACTCAGATCGAAACTTCGCGCACTCCCAGAAATCGAAGAAACGATTGAGATCGACGAAGTCTCAGGAGAATGGTGCCCGGCCTACAGAGTCAAAGGTTCGGACTTGGTATGGGTACATTTTGACGAACACTTGTGGGTCAACTTCCCGGTTGAGCCGAACTTCGAGAAAAAAGTCCTCCAAGACGAGAACCTTGACAACTATGTGGTCGACTGCGTAAAGGAAGCCGAACAAACGGGAAGCGAAAAATGGGCGACGGTCGAGATCAAATCTGGGGAGAACGTGGACCAGGTCGTTCCGCTTCTAGAACTTCGATACTCGGTTCTGGCTTCGTAAACACGTCTTAGGTCCCGCGACTCTTTCGTTTAACCGCGCCTTTAACGACAGATGTCCCCCACCTGACCAAAGATACTCGAGACTAGCTTTCACGTTTTGAGTTATGCCTACGTCGTTTTTTTCGCGAGAAGCTTGCTCGGCATGTCATTGGTTCTGTCTTTCAAACGAGGCTCTTGTTGCGTAGCGTCTCTCTGATTGTCTTTCCAGTGTTCTGAGCCCAAGTGCTGATTGTGTCCGTGTCGCTTCCTATGCAGAAGTCACGGCAACCCAAATCGGTCCATTTTTCCATATCCTCCACATTGCATTCGGCCCTTATGCGTATCCCTTTTCTTTTGGCGACTTGGTAGCTTCTTTCCATGGTCTCGGTGATCTCCACGTTGTTGTATCCTTCGCCAGGACGATTAATGGAAACAGAGAAATCGCTGGGACCAAACTGGACCATATCAATTCCAGGTATGGAGAGCGCCTCCTCGATGTCGTCGGCTAGGGTTTTGGTCTCAATCATGATCGCTATTACGATATCGTTGATGAACTTGACGTAGTCCTGAAGCGTTACGCGTTGGCCTCTCACCATTCCATAACCCATCACTCGGCCGTATTGGACTCCGTTGATTCCGCCCTGGGGAATGAGTTTGACGGATTGGACGCATCTCCTAACATCTTCGGTTGAGCGACAGTCCGCGAAGAGCATTGCCGTGAAGCCCGCCTGAATCGCACGCGTTGCGATGTATGTTCTCGGCTCTTGATCTATCTTTATCATGGCATCCATACCGGTAACTTCGCAGGCCCGCGCGAGGTGTTCAAGGTCATGGGATGTGTATGGGCCGTATTGACCTGTGAATTCTGCGTAATCAAACTGCTGTGAGTTGCCTATTATCTCAACTAGATTAGCCCAAGTACTAGAGTAGTGCGTTCCAACGGTAGGTTTGCCTTCCTTGAGAAGTCTCCTCAGTTTGTTAGCGGGCATCATACAATTTCGCCCTTAAACGATGTTAACTGTTACACAGATAAGCGATTCTTTGGATTGATAGTTGTTCATAGAATTTGTGATCCTCTAGGGCTGGAGAATTTTTCCAGACAGGCGTAAGAATTTCACTTTTACTAGCTGCTTTCACTCATCTCAGTCCTGGACCGCAGTCTCCTGCGGGCTTGAGGGTCCGCGGAAGTATCTTGAGGTCTGCTTTTGATCGTTGACATCTTGAACCCCACATTTTTCTCGCGTTTCGAATTCCAGTTGAAACCTAACGCACCCAATCAGTACCGGGAGTTGGTGGACTAGCTTAAACCGCGGTCCGCACCGCCATCCTAGCTACGTCAACTGAGAAGGTGTTATCGATTGACTAACCCCACGAATCATCAGATCAAGTCCAGAAGTAAACGTCCTCCGCACCCCACGTCAGGTGAGGAACTACGCCTTAGAGCCCTCAGTGAAAAGGGAAGAATCTCACGCCTCTCACGAGTGCGGGAACTTGTTCTCGGATTCCAAGACGGCTTGCTCGTACCCTTAGCCGTCGTTACGGGTTTAGCAGCTGCAGCCTTTGGCCCAGTCACAGTCATAGTTGGTGGCCTAGCAGAGGCCGCGGCTGGAGCGCTCGCAATGGGCACTGCCAGCTTCTTAGCCAGTCAGGCCGAGAATCAATTGTTCCGATCAGAGATCGAGGATGAAGCAGCCCAAATCAGAGAACACCCGGAAGTGGAACGTCTGGAACTCGAGATGCTATTGAGAGAAGAGAAAATCAGTGCGGAAGACGCAAAGCTGGCAAGCGAAGTTATTTCTCGGTCAACTACTTCTCTCAATAAGACGATGATAGAGAAGGAATTGGGCCTATCCTACGGAGAAACGGATACGGCGCCTAAGGATGCAATCGTTGTAGGTGCATCCTATGCTGGCGCCGCCCTCATACCGCTCTGGCCGTATCTTGTATGGCCCTTGGTTCTCGCACTGCCAATCTCGCTCGTCACAACGGCGTTCGCTCTATTTGCATTGGGCGTGGTAAAGGGGCGTGTCGTTAGGATGGCACTAGTTCGGAGCGGGATTCAAGTGCTATGCATCGGAGGCAGCTCCGCGGCAATCGGATATCTCATCGGGTCCATTATCCCGCGACTATTCGGAGCATAAGCACCAATAGCTGAAAACCAGTTCTATAGCAGCTCAGGATTCTGCCTAGTCACACACACGCTCGGTCGCATAAGCCAAGGGCTAACGGACTAACCAACCAAAGCACCCGCTTAAAACATCTTTCGAGTCACAACGAGAAGATAATCGACTAAAGAAATGTTGAAAGAGAAGAAACTTAATTCTGTTTACATTTACGTTTCATTAGTTTGAGTGAGATGGGTTTGAGCCGTCAGAAATGGATGGCGTTTCTATTGGCTGTCCATTTATTCGTTCCCAGTTTCCATTACTATCCGTCCTATCCGAGTTTCGATCTGACTTGGTTTGCGTTCGATTGGTTCGAGGGTGGATGGATACTGTACCCCCTACCGCAAATGTTTGTAGGATTGCCTGCTTTCCTGTTGATTGCGTTGCCGACCATCATTCCCATTTTACTGGTTGGCCTGATGATCTTTAACCGTAAAATGCGTGGGAGTAGACCTTCGCTTCTCCTTTTAGTTCTGTCGTGCGTACTCTCAGCCGTTTACTTCTACGGCTGGCTCGACTACACTTGGCCTACTCCGTATCAACCAGTCCAGACTTTGTCCATCGTACTCTTCACGTTCATAGCTTACAAGAACTGGTCAAGCATGAGACAAAAAACGCGGTGAAGATAGAGGATGGGTAGAGAGGAGGACCGGATCCTCGGCATAGATTTGGGTACGTCGTCTTGCAAGATCATCATCACAGACGCGCTTGGAAGGATCATCGATACGGAATCCGATACATATACAGTGCATTCCCTTCCTAACGGCGGAGCCGAGCAAGATCCGGAAGAATGGTGGCGGGCAATCGTCTCTGCCACGTCAAGGGTGATGGAGCGGAGAACAGCAGAAAAGGAGAACGTCGTAGGTGTGGGCGTGACGGCGCAGTGGTCAGGTACAGTCCCAGTCGACAAGAATGGGAAGCAGCTCAGAAACGCAGTAATCTGGATGGACACTAGGGGAGAGCCATACGTAAGGGAATTAATCGGCGGGTTCCCGAGCATCTCGGGATATAGACTCGACAAGCTGCTCAGCTGGATTAGAAAGACAGGTGGCGCTCCAGCTCGCTCCGGCAAGGACTCGATTGCACACATACTCTTCCTAAAGAACGAGGAGCCGGAAGTATACCGGGAGACATTCAAGTTCCTGGAGCCAAAGGATTACGTCAACCTCCGTCTCACAGGGAACTTCTTCGGATCATACGACGACATGGTGGTGCATTGGGCGACCGATAACAGAAGAGCCGAAACTGTACGGTACGACAGGAGTCTCCTTAAGCTCTCGACGCTAGACCCTGAGAAGCTTCCCCCCCTTAAGCAGAGCATGGAGATCATCGGTGGTGTCACGAGGGACGCTTCAGAGGAACTCGGCATACCGGCAGGGACGAAAGTTGTGGGAGGCGCGGGGGACATGCAAGCCTCGCTCATTGGCAGCGGCTGCACGGAGTACTATCAGTACCACCTCTATCTCGGAACATCGTCCTGGCTGACGACGCACTTTCCGAGAAAGAAGACGGACATTGCACACAACATAGCTTCCTTGCCCTCAGCGATACCCGGCAGGTATTTTGTCGCTGCCGAGCAAGAGTCCGCGGGCAACTCGCTCGAGTTCATCCGGCGGATCCTTTTCGGAGGAACGGAGCGACCTTCTGAAGGGCATGACTACAAAGAGATGGATAAGCTCGCCGCCGAAGCTGCAGCTGGGAGCCAAGGACTCATCTTTGCTCCGTGGCTTTACGGCGAGAGGACACCAGTAGAGGAGAGCCACCTGAGGGGAGCATTCATCAATATGTCGCTGAGAACCGGCCGCGAATGCGTCGCGAGGTCTGTCCTTGAAGGCGTAGCGTACAACATGAAATGGTTGCTAGATACTGTCGAGACGTTCTGCAGTCATCTGGCAGAGCCCATCAGGTTCGGCGGCGGAGGAGCAAACTCTCCCCTCTGGAGTCAGATACTTTCCGATGTCCTGCGCAGACGTATAATGACCGTCGCCAACCCAACCTCTACCACTGCACGGGGCGCAGCCCTGTTGGCCGCCGTCGGCCTCGGGCTAACCTCGTGGGAGGAACTCCCTGCCGCAATTCCAATCACTGGCGAATACACACCAGACCCAGAACGAGCGAAAACCTACGAGCAGAGATACAAACACTTCAAGCAGTTTTACTCTAAGAACAAGAAACTCTTCTTCGAGATGAATCGTAGAAACTAGTGATCATATGCCTTTGTAGCTCGCGACCTGCTCTGATTTTGACAGGTCACATAGAAGCTACATAAGCTAGATTCTTCCAGCGAGCCAGGTGCTGATCTCTCTCAGTAGCTCTTCCTTTCCTGGCTCGTTGAGCACTTCATGATAGAACCCGTCGTAGACCTTCAGTGTCTTGTCAGCAGAGGCCACTCTCTTGAAGAAGTCCTCTGTCGCCGAAGGGTCGACTATTCCGTCGCCAGAACCTTGCATGATCAAGCATGGTAGGGTAAGCTTACTCGCGTCGCGTATCGTTTCGTCGACAGCGCGCATGAGTTCAGTGTAGAACCTTGTGCTTGCCACTCCATGAACCAAGGGATCATTGACATAGTTACGAACGATTTCTGGATCGCGCGAAAGGAGGTTTGGGTCCAAGCCAGTTTTCATAGACAAGGTGGGAGTGACCCTTGAAAGCATCTTGCCTAGAGCAACTTTCCAGGGTGGAACCTTCATCTTCAATCTCAGAAGAGGAGCAGTAGCGACCACGCCGGAGAGTGCGCTCCCATGTTTCTCAGCGTAGTCCAAAACGACGAGCCCTCCAAGGCTGTGGCCGATGAGAAAAGTCTTGACCTGAGGGTTCTGCCCTTTCGCATTTTCGATCGTCCGACCAGTATCGTCTAGGTAATCATCGAAGTTGTCCGCATGTCCTCGGCCGCCCCCCGATTTGCCGTGGCCACGGAGATCAGGAGCCCACACTGCATACCCTCCTCGCGAAAGATGATCAGCTACATGCACGTACCGGCCACTATGATCCCCTTGCCCGTGGATCAAAACAACCAGCGCTTTGATCTTCCCGACCGGTTTCCACGTACGGTAGTGGATCTCTGTTCCTCGCTTGCCTTCAAACTGACCTTCGTCAGAACTCACACTTATACCTGCCAAAGTTGACTCAAGCTACTCAGTGTTGTCCCGAGGTATAAGGGCGAGGTACCAGTCTGAGCCAATAATTCCAGTAAACCATTCACTAGTTGCAGGTGTCAGGCTAGTCATGTCTCGCCGAGTTGAGGGAGCTCTTAACAACTCTGTTCAATTCTTCGCGTATTTCCTTACGTGCCTCTCGAGTTATGTTTGTTTTTTTCTAACGAAGTTTAATCATGAGAGCTGAATGCCATCGCTGTAACGCAAATATTCACTTAATAGAGTAAGCCCGGGCGCGCTCACACGGGTGGATTCTTTACGTTCATCAACAGAAATTTTCCGCTTCAGCGAGTCATCGCTTTTTCGAAGACGGGTACTGCTGCTGTCAATGTTATGAGCGCGTAGGCAATGAGGATCATTAGATCCATTCCTATCACGTTGAGGCCAGCGTTCAATATGACTACTTTTCTGAGCGCGTCAGCGGCATAGTACAGTGGCATCGCTTTTCCTATCCACTGCATCCAACCGGGAAGCGAAGTCACGGGGAATATTATGCCACTGAGAAACATCATGGGAAATTGCAGCAAGATAACTATCATTTGTGCGGTCTCTTGTTCTGGAGCGAATGCTGTGAGAATTATCCCAACCCCCACGAAACTTGCCACTCCTAAGAGCATTGTGAGCACCATCAGTAACGGGCTCCCGTAGATTCTCACTCCAAAAATAAGCATCGAAAGCCCCAAGATTAGGAAAGCCTGAATCAATCCTCGCACAGTCTGGGAAAGGACCTTTCCGAAAATAACCGCCCTCCTAGTTATGGGGGAGACCAAAAGACCGTCCATCGTGCCTTGCTCTCTTTCGCGTGATATCGCAAAACCAACTCCTGACAAAGCCCCGAAGACCACAGTTAACGCCATGAACCCAGGAGCGAGGAATTGGAATGTCGTAGATGTGCCGGAAATCAACGGAACTTGAGTAATGGAAACTGGTTCAAGAAGAAAGGCCGGGTTGATGGAGTTGCCCATCATATTCGTCATTGTCGTTGTCGAGATACTCGATGATATCACACCGAAGATTGCAGCTATTTCACTTTGGACGACCGCCGCAATCTGCGGATTGGTTTCGTCGACGGTTACTTGCACAGTCGCCTGCATCCCAGCCGTAATCGCGGCTGTGAACCCATCAGGTATGACGACGATTCCGGAAATCGTACCCCATACGATGCTCTCCCTTGCTGTCTGATAGCTAGTCACTTCCGATACTCGGAATAGCTGTTGTGCCTGGGCAATGTCTACGAACTGATTCGCAACGGCGTTTGCAAGGGAACCTCGGTCCATTTGGACTAACGCTACTGGTATGTTGGGGTAAGCTGTGGGCATGTTACCGACCGCAAGGTTTGCTTTCGGCGTAGTCGGGAACATGTATCCAAACATCGCCATCAGCAAGAGGGGCATCAAAAGGAAACTGAACAGAAGCATCTTTGCCCTCCACAAGTCCAGGAGGTCACGCCGTGCTATCTTGAGAGCTATCGAAAACGTTCGAAGTTCGCTGAGCATGCGCCTACATTCTCCCCATCACTCTGCGCATGGGAATGCGATCTGACGCTGAGTCTCTTAATTCGCGGCCTGTGAGAGTCAAAAAGACATCAAGCAGATTGTCCGACTTGTACTTATTCTTCAGTTCTTGAGGCCTTTCTGTCGCTATTATCTTGCCATGGTCAATTATACTAATTCTGTCTGAGAGTTCATCAGCTTCTTCCATTATGTGCGTGGTCAGGACGATTGTATGTCCCATTTCCTTGAGTTCTTTTACGAGATCCCGAACGAAACGTGTACTTTGAGGATCAAGCGCTGTCGTGGGCTCGTCCAAGAAGATTATTTCCGGATCGTGGAGAAGCGCCCGAATTACATTAAGCCTCTGTCTCATTCCACTTGAGTAACCGCCCACAACTCTATCCTTAAACGGGGTGAGCTGAACCATGTCCAAGAGTTCGTGTGTCCTTTCCCGCAACGAATTCTGATCTATTTCGTATAGGCTGCCAAAGAACATCAAGTTCTCGAAAGCTGTCAGCCGGGGGTACATAATCAGCTTCTCGGAAACAAGCCCGATTCTCTTCCTGACCTCATTCGCTTGGTGAGCGATGTCGTATCCCGCAACCTTGGCGCTTCCCGATGAGGGAGTTAACAGGGTGCAAAACATTCTTATCGCTGTGGTCTTTCCCGCCCCGTTTGGGCCAAGAAATCCGTAAATCTCTCCCTTGCGCACGCTGAGGTCAATGTGGTCAACGGCAGTGAAGCTGCCGAATCGTTTCGTTAGACGATGAGTCTCAATTGCATAGTCAGACACGCTGCCTAGAGCATCACTACTCTCCGGAAACATCGTCTCGGTGGTCAATGGGACGCCATGAGTTTCCGTCCGTTTCATGACCATTGTTCCATCTTCCATCTCTTTCTTGCGTAAGTCTCTATATCGATTCGATAGCTCCCCTACGTATTTTAATATAGCTACTCAAGATAATCCGCGGACATAACCAGTTGCCTCAGGATTTCAGTTCTGCCTCTACGAGGTAGTTTCGTAGCCGTCACCGTGACTATGAGCTGATCAAATCCTAGAAGACTTTCTCGTGAATTGCACTAGGAGCCTCTTTCTTCCAGATGGATGAGATTCTCGCATCGAGCTTATCGTAGTACTTGTATCCGTTCCACAGAAGTTCGCGTATTTCTTCTAGGTTGGTAGAGGGCTTCCAGAACTCGTACGCTTTCAGAGTTTGGTTGATAATCATGCCCCGCGCGTTGTAGCGGTCCGTCATTACTCTCTTGACACCTGCGTCTGCGAGCCTGCTGAGCCCGTCTTCAAGTTGATCTTCCGTCGCATACGGCAGGATTGGTGCAATGAAAACCCAAGTATCCACCCCAGCTCGATTGAGTCTTCTGAGAGCCGCAATCCTGTCCTTGACGAGGGATGAATGAGGTTCGAAGAACTGTTGCGCTTTGTCGCTGAAGGTGGTTATCGTGAATCCAACTTCAACTCTCTCCTTCATGCGCTTAAGGAGGTCGAGGTCACGGAGAACCAGAGAGTTCTTGGTCAGAATGGAGACAAAGAACTTCTCATATGCTGACAGGAGCTCGACGATGCCTCGCGTCAGCTTGTATTTTGCTTCCACTGGCTGGTAGGGATCGCACACACTACTCAGCCATACCCTTCCGCCTGGATTTCTTGGAAGCTCCTTGGCCAACACGTCCAGCAAGTTCACCTTAACATCCACGAAACTGCCCCAAGCGTCCTGCAGGTGTCCGGAAAATCGACGCATGAAATTGGCATAACAATACACGCAACCGTGCATGCAACCAGTGTAAGGGTTGATCGTATAATCATACGCAGATACCTGCGTCTTCGAGAGAGCGGTTTTGCAGTGCTTCTCGGTGAGCTTCAACTTCTCGGGCAACTTCCCTCATCAAGGCGAGGGTGACACGGGCATCCGCGCTTCGTTTACATAGGGTCGTCTAGGGCCGTAACAAAACGGTGTCGGTCTGAAAGATAGCGGACGCAATATGCCCATCAAAACCAGCTAAGGCAACAGTACTGTTGTCATAACGGCAAGAAAAGATCTGTCTCTGGACACGCCCACGCGATGGGAGATTACGGTCCTCGGTTAATTTCTTGGATTCGGCCGTATGATTTTCGGTTGAATCGTGTACATCTCTTAACCACGTAGCCTGGGCCAGAATAGAACCCAAACCAGCCCGCAAGAGCCGTATCGAGTGTGGTATTGGATTCGACGTAGTCTGGGCATCCCTTGCATTCATCAGGGAAATCTTTAGAACACGCTGTTTTCACGAGTTTACTCATGATCCAACCCCTAACGAAGCCTTGAGCATTCTCCATGGCCTCGGCTAACGCACATGTTTAGTAGGGTCAGAGAATTGAATTTTTCCCCCCAGCACCGTAATAATCGCACGAATTCCTAGAAACGACTCCTAGCTCTGCATGGGAAATGGTTACTGACAGCGCAGACTTGCAGCATCGTGCGGAAATCAGTCGATGTGCTCAATAGTGGCTGTGCTTTGGGAGGAATACACTGCTCACCTAGAGACGCTGATAGACTTGAGGATCTTAATGTTTGGGCCTCCTGGTTCTGGGAAAGGTACCTACGCATCGAGGTTATCCGGAGAGCTTACCATCCCGCACATCTCAACCGGCGAACTGGTCAGAGAGGAGATAAGGAATCAGACTGAGACTGGGAGGGAGATCGAATCCTACTCGAAGTCTGGAAGACTAGTGCCCGATGAGGTAATCGGGAAGCTACTTGAGAGTAGGATCTGGCAGGCCGATTGCGCAAAAGGTTTCATTCTAGACGGGTTCCCGCGCACTGTTACTCAGGCTGAGGTCTTGGAGAGGATAAGCAGACCCGATGTGGTTG
>Ga0187769_10001646_pt1 | contig 12781 bp, 10 predicted proteins | sample 0116_SJ02_MP02_1_FD_133140 | JGI IMG/M metagenome (GOLD analysis project Ga0187769, IMG submission 133140) | Tropical peat soil microbial communities from peatlands in Department of Meta, Colombia - 0116_SJ02_MP02_10_MG | ecosystem: Environmental > Terrestrial > Soil > Wetlands > Peat | place... | reverse complement strand
GCACGAAGCCGCTCCAGCAGGCCAAGCGTGTGAAGCTGGCCGTCCCCGTCCGCCGGTTCTAGCATGAGAACAGAATGAGAACATCGGTCGGGCAAGTCAAGTAGGCGCGGGGCTGCGTACGCCGTATATTTCGCTCATGCGTAAGAGCGTGCGTGTGAGTTCGCTCGCTGTGACCGAGCACAAGTTCAAGATCGGTCAGGTCGTCTATCTTCGCCCCAAAACATCAAGCTTGCCGCTGTCGGCGTCGTCGGGGCCGTACCAGATCATAAAGCGATTGCCTGCAACGGAGGGTGAGTTTCAATACGTGATAAGAAGCGCAAACGAAGATCACCAACGCGTTGCGAGAGAAAGCGAGCTCACCCGCTTCTAGCCCCTGATTATAAAAACATTTCTGCAATGACGGCGGAATTAAACGGTACCGAAAAATGGGTGCTCGAGTTTTCATTAGTTGTGGCCAGTCGAAGGACACAGACGAAGTAGAAATCGCTCACCGAATTTCTGACCGCCTTACGGCGGAGGGCTTCGAGCCATGGATTGCAGTTGAAGAACAGACCTTGCTGGGCTTGACAGAAAACATATTTATGCGGCTCCGCGCCTCGGAGTACCTCGTGTTCATCGACTTCAAACGAGAGCGACTAATGGGCACGGAATTGCATCGTGGCTCGTTATTTTCTCACCAAGAATTAGCGATTGCCTCATTCTTGAATATTGACGTTATTGCTCTACGAGAGCGAGGCGTAAAGGAAGAAGATGGAATGTCGCGGGCTCTGCAATTAAACTCGAAGCCTTTTACGGATCGAAATCTACTTCCCAATGTTGTTGCTGACTTTGTCAGAGAACGCCGTTGGGACCCAAATTGGAGAAATGAGATTGTACTAGAGAGGGACCACACAGAATTCAGCGATGCGCCTGTCCTCGGTCCCCAACAACAGCACGTACCTGTGAGATTTTTTCATATCAAAGCAAAAAACAACCACCGAGAAAAACTCGCGACTAATTGTTTTGTCTACCTGGAAAAGGCAACTCGGCTTCCGAATACTGAAATCCTCCTCAAGACCATAGAATTTAAATGGGCTGGGGTGACGATATCGTCAACGGCCATGATTTCGTGGTCGACGGCGGCAATATCTGCGTGACCCGCGGCTGGACCACGGTGGCGACGGCGCGCGGCGAGATGACCAAGCGCATCAAAGCGGCGGCCGCGGCACTTTAAGCCGCGTACGCAAACCTGTCACATTCGCGGTATTTCGCGTGCATGGCAGGTGGGCGCGAAATACCAATTATAAACATTTTGCGATACCACTGCGGGCAGGCGAACGGCCCAACGGGCGGCCGAAGCCGCAGATCAAGACGCGGCCCAAGCCGCGGATCAAGGCGCGGACCTACCGTGAAGCGAATCTTCAGCGCAACCATCAACTCGCTCCACGGACTGATCTACGGCTTTAGAACCGAGGCGGCCCTGCGCGAGGAAATCGTCATCCTCGCGGCGGCGGTATTGATCGCTATTTTCCTTGCGCCGAATCTTGCCTGGTACGTGGCCATGATCGGTGTGCTCCTTACCGTGCTGGCGGTGGAATTCCTCAACACCGCGATCGAGAAGCTTTCCGATCACGTCACGCCCGAGCACCACATCGCCATCGGCAGGATCAAGGATTTCGGGTCGGCCGCGGTGTTCTGCGGGCTCTGCCTCGCCGGGCTCGTCTGGCTCGCGGCGCTGGCGGTGCGCTGCGGATTGTTCTGAGGATCAAGCCGCGCCGGCAGCCGGCGCGGCATGCCGCTCGAGGCCGGGCGCGAGAGCGTAGTAACGGGCCTGCCGGCGGCCGTTGTTGATCGTGGCAACCGTCAGCCCCCAAACCAGGCCGAGCAGCAGAAAGAAGTGCCGCCAATGGTCGGTGTCGACGATGAAGCCTTCGCAGGCCTCACCGACGAAGCCGGCATAGGCGGCGATGAGGTAATTTTGCCACGGCGCCGACACCAGCGCGGCGCGCAATCCGATGCCGAGGGTGACGGCGACCAGCGTCAAATAGGCGGTGCCGCCGAGCCACCCATAGACCAGGAAGCCCTGCATGTAGACGTCGTGCTGCTGGGTCCCGAACAGGCGGCCGAACTCGAACGGCCCGAGGCCGTTCGGATGATCGAGAATGACGCCCAGCGCGAGCCTTTGCTCCCAGAACCGGCCGCCGGGCCCGACGTCATAGGGCTGGATCGCCTTGGCGCGCTCGATGAACATCTCACGAACGGAATCGACCGACACCATTGCCACCACAAGCAGCGCCACCGCAATGACGGCAACGAGGCCGAGCACCAGGATGCGGGAGCGCGTGCGCGCGTCCGAGGCGGTGGCGACGAGAAGCGCGCCGGCGGTCACGGCCGAGATCGCGAAATGCAGCCAGGCGCCGCGCGAGAAGCTCAGGAACAATCCGCCCAACAGGAACAGCGTCGCCAGGACGCGGAGAGGCTTCACGCCTTGCGTCAGCGTCCCGCTCACGAGCAGCAACAGCGGCAGGATCAGGAACGGTCCGTAGACGTTCGGGTCCTTGAACGTGGCGCTGACCCGGTCGTTGTCGAGGAAAATCTGGTAACCCGGAACCAGGCGGAAAAAGCCGGCATAGCCGGCGGCGGTCGCGATCAGCGCGGCGAGGATGTAGGAGCGGCGCAGGACGGCAAGCCGGGCCCCGTCGCCGTCGCTGAACAGGCAGGCAAATACGACGCCGGCGAGCGCCAGGTAGATCGACGTCCCGACATATTGGATCGCCTTGGCCTCATCGCCGAGCTGGAGGAGCGACAGGCACGCGCCGACGAGCCAGACCGTCAGCAGGGCAACGAGCGGAACGAGCTTGCGGTCGAACGCAACGCGCGCGCCGATGCACATGGCAAAGAGCGCGAACATCAGGAGGTCGTGCGGCGACGGCTCGATGAAGGCTATCGCGCTGGTCAGGATCGTGACGAACAGGACGACGTTCAGGAGCCGCCGCGCCAGATCGGCGCGATCGGGCTCGTCGCCGGCGCCGACCCCGACGGCCGGTTGAGCAGCGCCGCTCAATAGGCGTTCTCCGTGCGGATCAGCGAAAACGGCGTTTGCGCGACGATGTACAGGTCGAGCAAGATCGACCAGTTCTCGATGTAGTAGAGGTCGTGCTCGACGCGGCGCTGGATCTTCTCATGGCTGTCGGTCTCGCCGCGCCAGCCGTGGATCTGGGCCCAGCCGGTGATGCCCGGCTTGACGCGATGGCGCGCGAAATAGCCGTCCACTGCCTCGTCGTAGAGCCGGTCCTCGGCCTTGGCATGCACTGCGTGCGGTCGCGGGCCGACCAGCGACAGGTTGCCGAAGAACACCACGTTGAAGAGTTGCGGCAGCTCGTCGAGGCTGGTCTTGCGGATGAAGCGGCCGACGCGGGTCACGCGCGGATCGTCCCTGCTGACCAGCCGGCTCGCGGTCGCATCCGCCTGGTCGGCATACATCGAGCGGAACTTGTAGATCTCGATGCGTTCATTGTTGAAGCCGTAGCGGATCTGCTTGAACAGCACCGGGCCCTTGCTGTTGAGCTTGATGGCGATGGCGACGACGAGCATGATCGGCGCCGCGCAGATCAGCGCCAGCGATCCGACGAATTTGTCGAACAGCCATTTCATCACCACGTCCCAGTCGGCGATCGGCTTGTCGAAGATGTCGAGCACCGGGACGCTGCCGATGTAGGAATAGGACCGCGGGCGGAACCGCAGCTTGTTGGTATGCGCCGAGAGGCGGATGTCGACCGGCAGCACCCAGAGCTTCTTCAGCATCTGCAGGATGCGGCCCTCCGCCGAGATCGGCAGCGAGAAGATCACCAAATCGACGCGGGTATTGCGGGCGAACCCCACCAGGTCGTCGACGGTGCCGAGCTTGGGAACACCCTCGCAACTGGCGCGGCTCCTCTCGTCGCCGCGGTCGTCGAACACGCCGATGACGTGAACGTCGGAGTCGCGCTGCGCCGCCAGTGACTGGATCAGCGCCTCGCCATTGGCATCGGCTCCGACCAGCACGGTGCGGCGGTCGAGCCGGCCTTCGCGCGTCCACCGGCGCACCAGCAAAAATAGCGCACGCCGAAACGCGATCAGCGCGAACAGCCCGAGCACGTAGAAGGCGCCAAGCCAGGCCCGGGAGAACTGGTCGCCGGCCTTGGCGAAGAACGAGACCCCGATCGCGATCAGAAACACCACCGACCAGGCCGAAGCGAGCCGCATGTACTGCTTCTCATGCCCGCGGAAGGCCTGAACCTGATAGATATCGGCCACCTGGAACGCCAGCATCGCCAGCCCGGCGATGCCGAAGACGGCGCCGACATAATGCCAGGCGAAGCCGTTTGCCGGCATGACGTAGCAGCCATAAATGGCGAAGCCGACCACCACCACCAGCGCAAACTCAATGAGCCGGACCGAGCCGGCAAGCACGATCGGCGAGTAGGCGCGCTCGTAGGGTTCGCCCGCGAGTTTGGGGGCGGCCGCGGAGAGCTCGGGGCCGACCGCCGGCCTCGCCGCGGCGCGCGGCATCTTCGCCACGGTCGAATAGACCGCGGCGGCCGTCTCGAAGATCGCGCCGGGCTCGGGCTTGGACATGGTCGTCCCGCATTAGACCGCCCGCATTCCGGGTGGGTTCCCCCGCCCGCGGGCCGAGGGACAAGATAGTGAATAAACTTCAAAAAATGGTTATGTGAATTGCGCGAGTTTTTTGATCGCTATCGTCTCCCGATAGGCGACGAGTCCGTTCTCCACCATTGCAGTCGAGGAAAATTCCTTGCGCACCCGAGTCCGCACCGCATGCGTGACGCGCTTGACCTCCTGCGGATCGTCGAGTGCCCCGGCGATCGCGGCAACGAGCGCGGCGCTGTCGTCGGGCGCAATCAGATGGCCGGTCTGTGTCCCGAAGATTTCCGGGTTGCCACCGACCTTGGTGGCGATGATCGGCACTCCGGCGGCGGCGGCCTCGAGCACGATGTAGGGCAGCGACTCGGCGCGCGAGGGGATCACCAGCATGCGCCCCATGGCGAAGGCCTCGCGTGCCGGACGATAGCCGACGAAACGCACTTGGTCGGCGACGCCAAGCCGTAGCGCCTGCGCCTTGAGTTCGGCACCTTGCGGTCCGTCGCCGGCAATGGTGGCGCTCACGCGGCGGCCCGAGCGCTTGAGCATGGCCAGCGCCTCGACGAGGACATCGATCGCCTTGACCGGCCGCAATTCGCCCACCGAAACGATATCGGTCGCATTGGGCTTCGGTGCGATCGGCGCAAACTCGGCGTCGCCGACGCCGTTGCGCACCACGCGAACCATCGCGCGCGGCCGGCCGATCTTGGCGCGGAACAGCTCCGCCGCATACCCGCTCTCGAACAGAAAAAGGTCGGTGCGTCCGATCAGCAGCCATTCGAGCTTGCGATAGAAGCCGCCGCGCAGCGAGCCGGGGCTGTAGACCAGCGAGCCGCCGTGCGGCGTATAGACGCGGATCGCCCGCGGCGCGCCCGGCGTCAGCCGCGCCAGCGCCGCACCCTTGGCGCCGTGACCGTGCAGCACGTCGGGAGCGAGCAGCTTGATCCGCCCCGAGATCGCGCGCAGCGCCGGGACGTCGGAGGGGCCGAGCTCGCGGGCAATCGGAACGCGCTCAAGCCCAAGCGCCAGATGCGGCGCGAGTTCGGCGAGCACCGCTTCGGCGCGCTCGCCGCCGGTCATGCTGTCGACGATCAGCCCGACGCGGTGGCCGCGATCGGCCTGGCCGCGCGCCAGGTCGAACACGTGGCGGAACAGGCCGCCGAGCGGCGCGCGCAGAATGTGCACGATCTTGAGGCTCGCCGCGCCGGCGTCGGCGTGCGGCATCTCGACTTCGCCGCGCGTTAGCGCGGCCGCGGTGGCGAGCATTGACGCGCCGGAGCGCAAATCGCCCATCGAGCGAATCCCTAAAAGTCACGACGGAAAGTTAAATCCGATAGAGCCGCGCCGCGGTTAAGAAAGCCTTCCCGCGCCTGCGCGTGGACGGTCCAGGGGTCCTTAACGGGATGGCAACCTTAATGGTTTCTGATCGGCGCGCGTGTTCGGTCGGTCGGCAGGAGTGGTGGAATGAGCGTGGCGTCGCAATCGCCCCGGCCCGTGAGCCCAGGGCCGTTCGCCGATGCGCAGTTCGACCTGCCGGGACTGGGCGCCGCGCTCTGGCGCAAGAAATGGAAGATCCTGGGCCCGACGATCCTCGCCGCGCTGGCGACCTTCGGTATCGTCCAACTGATCACGCCCAAATACCTCGCCGAATCGCGGATCCTGATCGAGGCGCGCGACAACATCTTCCTGCGTCCGGACCTGGACAAGGACATCATCGACCGCGGCACCGTCGACCAGGAGGCGGTGGCAAGCCAGGCGCAGCTCGTTCTGTCGCGCGATCTCGCCAGCGAAGTCATCGCCAAGCTCAAGCTCAACGAGAATCCCGAATTCGATCCGACGCTCAACGGCGTTTCCGCGATCAAGGCCGTGCTCGGCATGATCGGCGTGATCAGGAATCCGGCGCGAATGACGCCGCAGGAGCGCGTGCTCGAATCCTATTACGACCGGCTCACCGTCTATCCGGTGGAGAAGTCGCGCGTCATCGTCATCGATTTCCTGTCCGAGAATCCGGAACTCGCCGCGCGGGTCGCCAACGCCATCGCCGACGCCTACCTCGAGCGCCAGCGCGCGGCCAAGCAGGACCAGGCGCGCAACGCCAGCGACTGGCTCGCAGGCGAGATCGAGGGGATGCGCAAGAAGGTGGCCGACGCCGAGGCCAAGGTGGAGGCGTTTCGCGCCAAGTCGAATCTGCTCGTCGGCCCGAACAATACGACACTCTCTGCGCAGCAGCTCGGCGACGTCAACGCTCAGCTTGCCGGCGCCCGCGCCCAGAAAGCCGACGCCGAGGCCAAGGCCAGGCTGATCCGCGACATGCTGCGCTCCGGCGGACCGATCGAATCCTCCGACATCCTCAATTCCGAGCTGATCCGGCGGCTTTCCGAGCAGCGGGTGACGCTGCGCGCCCAGCTCGCCGAGCAGTCCTCCTCGCTTCTCGACAACCACCCGCGGATCAAGGAGCTCAAGGCGCAGATCGCCGACCTCGACAAGCAGATCAGGGTCGAAGCCGAGACCCTCGCCCGCTCATTCGAGAATGACGCCAAGCTCGCCAGCGCGCGCATGGATTCGCTGATTTCGAGCCTCGACCAGCTCAAGAGCCAGGCAGCCGGCACCAACGAGCAGGACGTGCACCTGCGCGCGCTCGAGCGCGACGCCAAATCGCAGCGCGATCTGCTGGAGTCCTATCTCGCCAAATACCGCGAGGCGACTGCGCGCGATACCATCAATTCCGCCCCGGCCGACGCCCGGGTGATCTCGCGCGCCACAGTCTCGAACGTGCCGGCCTATCCGAAGAAGCTGCCGACCGTGCTGATCGCGAGCTTGGCGATGCTGGTGCTCTGTTCCGGCTGGGTGCTGACGCAGGAGCTTTTGGCCGCTCCCAGCGCCGCCGTCCCGGCGCAGGCCAGCGCCCCGGCGGTGCAGGCGCTGCGTCGCGCGATGGCGGGCGGCACCGTAAAGGCCGAGGCGCCGCGAGCCCTATTCGGCAAGGCCGAGCCGGAGCCGCCGCCCGCCGGCAACGCCGAGCATGGCCGCGATCAGGACCATCAAGGCGACGCTGCGCCGCTCGCCCCACAGGCGGCCGCTGCCGGGCTCCCGGTCAGCGCCGTTGAGGATATCGCCGAAAGCCTGCGTCATGGCGCTGGCGGGGCCAGCCGGATCGCGGTCCTTGCCGCCTCACACGGCGTCGATACCGGCCCGGTCGCCGTCAAGCTTGCGCGCTCGCTGGCGCTGGAGGCGCGCGTGGTGCTCGTAGGCCTCGGCGCTGCAGACGCGGCGATCAAGGCGATTTCCACCGATCCGGCCGCCCCCGGCCTCGACGAACTCGCGGGCGGCACTGCCTCGTTCGGCGACATCATCACCAAGGACAAGGTCTCCGAGCTTCATCTCATCGCCTCCGGTCGCGCCGCCACCGATCGAATCGCAATCCTGTCCGCGCCCGGCATGGCCGTGAGCTTCGAGGCACTGGCGCGCAGCTACGACCACGTCGTCATTAGCGCCGGCGCGGCCTGGGGCCCGGAGATGGAGGCGTTGGGCGAGCTCGCGCCGCAAGCGATCCTGCTCACCGAGACGGTCAATGCGGTGACCGAGTCGGCGCGCGAGCGGCTCCTGTTCGCCGGCTTCGACGATGTCGTCATCCTCGTCGGCGCGCGCTCCGCCGCGGCGGGATCGCGGGCGGCGGCAGCAGCCTGATTGCGGCCGGCCTGCGCGCTGCCCCGGCGGCGTCAACTTTCTGCGGCAATGGAAGCGAACAGGACGCGCGTCATCGGCGCGTCACGGGCAAAACATTTATCAACCAAGCGCCGCGATAATGGTGCCTGCAACACCAAGGAAAAACCCGTGGCCGGGCTCAGAAAGACCATCATCCGCGGCGGCCTAGAATCGCTTTATTTCAGCGGCGCCTATCTCGCGCTCGCACCTTTTGTCGGCGGAGTCGGCGCCATCCTGACGCTGCATCATGTACGCCCGCCGCGGCCGGACCGGTTTCAGCCCAACCGTCTGCTCGAAATCACGCCGCATTTCCTCACCCGGGTGGTCGAATATCTGCGGCGCTGCGATCTCGACCTGGTCAGTCTCGACGAGACGCACCGCCGCCTGACCGAGCGCGATTTCGCCCGCCGGTTCGTCTCCCTCACCTTCGACGATGGTTACCGTGACACGCTCACGCACGCCTATCCGATCCTCAAGGCCGCGGGCGTGCCGTTAACCGTCTATGTGGCGACCAGCTTTCCCGACCGCCTCGGCGAATTGTGGTGGCTCGCGCTCGAAGCGGTGATCGCGCGCAACGACCGCGTCGCGCTGCAGATCGACGGCCGCAATCGGTCTTTCGAATGCCGCAGCTTGGAGGACAAGCGCACGCTTTACGAGGAGCTTTATTGGTGGCTGCGCAGCCGGCCGACCGACACCGAGATACGGGCGATCGTGCGCAATCTTGCGGCCTGGTATCACGTGGACATCGCCGCGTTCTGCAAGGAACTGTGCATGGGTTGGGACGAGCTGGCGGCGCTCGCCTCCGATCCGCTGGTGACGATCGGCGCGCACACGGTGTCGCACCCGATGTTGGCGAAGCTTTCGACCGACGCCGCGCGCTCGGAGATGGATATGAGCCGGTCGATTATCGAAGCCGCGCTGATGACGCGGCCGCAGCATCTGGCTTATCCGATCGGCGATCCGACCTCGGCCGGCCCGCGCGAATTCAAGATCGCGGCGGAGCTCGGCTTCAAGACCGCGGTGACGACGCGGCCGGGCGTGCTCTTTGCCGAGCACCGCGACCATCTCACCGCGCTGCCGCGCATCTCGCTCAATGGCGAATATCAGCGCCTGCGCTATGTGCGGGTGCTGCTCTCAGGTTCGGCGACGGCAATGTGGAACGGCTTCCGCCGCCCGGAGGCGGCGTGACCAATAATCAGTAATCAGTAATCAGTGGTCATAACGCGAGCGGCTCACTCTGATATCTGATTGCTGATCACTGATCATTGATTACTGATCCCGGCCTGCTCATCCATCGCACCAGCGGCATTGCCGGCAGCACCCAGCCGAGGCCGGCGACCACGTAGTAGAGGATCGAAGCCGCCGCGTTCTCACGAATGGCCGGGATTTGCGCGAGCGCCATGGCCAAAAGCGCCCACACGGTCACCAGTACGAACAGCGCGATGGCGCCGATGAATTTGCGCAGGCGAGGCGGCATTGGAGCAAGGCGAGGCGCCGGCGACATGAGGTCCGTTGCGAGGGCAGGGGGCAGCACTATATGGTCGCCGCCGCGCCGACAAGCGAGCGATCATGACCACCGTCAACGCCACGCACACCCACGCAATCCGGTTGTGGCTCTACGCCGTCGCGGCGCTCGTTTTCGCCATGGTGCTCGTCGGCGGCGCCACGCGGCTCACCGAATCCGGACTTTCGATCACCGAATGGCGGCCGGTCATGGGCACGCTGCCGCCGCTCGGCGAGAATGAGTGGCAGGCCGAGTTCGAAAAATATCGGGCCATCCCGCAATACCGCGAGCTCAATCGCGGCATGAGTCTCGAAGAGTTCAAGACGATCTATTGGTGGGAATGGGCGCACCGGCTGCTCGGCCGGCTGGTCGGTGTCGCATTTCTGCTGCCGTTTCTCTTCTTCCTGTGGCGCGGCTGGGTCACGCCCGGCTTGCAGCCTCGGCTCTGGTTCATTTTCGCACTCGGCGCGCTGCAGGGCGCAGTCGGCTGGTGGATGGTCGCCTCCGGCCTCGCCGATCGCATCGAAGTCTCGCAATATCGCCTGGCGACGCATCTGATCCTCGCCTGCGCGATCTATGTCGCGCTCATTTGGACTGCGCAGCGCCTCGAGCAACGGACGGCCCTCGTCCTTCCCGGCCGCGTGCGCGCAACCGCCGCCGGCCTCCTTTTCCTCGTGCTGGCGCAGATCTATCTCGGCGCCCTGGTCGCCGGACTGCGCGCCGGCTACATCTACAACACTTGGCCGTTGATCGACGGCGCGCTCCTTCCGGGCGCCGCGCGGCTGTTCGTCGATACGCCGCTGTGGCGGAATTTTTTCGAAAACACGCTCACCGTGCAGTTCGACCATCGCATGCTCGGCTATGCGATTGTCGTCGGCGCACTCCTGCACGCGCTCGATGTCGCCGGCGCGGCCAAGAAGGGGCCGGCCCTGACCGGCGCTGTCGCGCTCTTGGCGGCGGTCACGCTGCAGGCGGGGCTCGGCATATGGACGCTGCTCGGCCGGGTGCCGCTTTCGCTCGCGCTCGCCCATCAGGCGATGGCGATGGTGGTCCTGACCGTCGCTACCGTGCACGCTGCGGCCGTTGTTGCCCGCGCGCCGCGGGTCTTGGCCGCAACGGTGCGGGCCTGAACTAGGCCGCCAGCGCCTGCTCCAGGTCGGCGATGATGTCTTCCCGGTCCTCGATGCCGACCGAGAGCCGCACCACGTCGGGACCGGCGCCGGCCTGGATCTTCTGCGCGTCGGTGAGCTGGCGGTGCGTGGTCGAAGCCGGATGAATGATCAGCGAACGGGTGTCGCCGATATTGGCGAGATGCGAGAACAGCTTCACATTGGAGACAAGCTTCACGCCAGCCTCGTAGCCGCCCTTGAGGCCGAAGGTGAAGACCGCACCGGATCCCTCCGGACAGTATTTCTTGGCGAGGTTGTGATAGCGGTCGCCCGCCAGCCCCGGGTAGCTGACCCAGGCGACCTGCGGCTGCGCTGCGATCCACTCGGCGACCGCCAGCGCGTTGTCGCAGTGCTTGCGCATGCGCAGCGGCAACGTCTCGATGCCGGTGAGGATGAGAAAGGCGTTGAACGGCGAGAGCGCCGGGCCGATGTCGCGCAGCGCCAGCACCCGGCAGGCGATGGCGAAGGCGAAATTGCCGAAGGTCTCGTGCAGCACGATGCCGTGATATTCCGGGCGCGGCGTGCTCAGCATCGGATAGCGGCTCTCGCGCGACCAGTTGAAGGTGCCGGCGTCGATGATGATGCCGCCGATCGAATTGCCATGGCCGCCGAGAAATTTGGTGAGCGAATGCACCACGATGTCGGCGCCATGGTCGATCGGCTTGCACAGAAAAGGCGTGGCCAGCGTATTATCGACGATGTAGGGCACGCCGGCCTGGCGCGCGATCTGCGCCACCGCTTCCATGTCGGTGATGACGCCGCCGGGATTGGCGATCGACTCGGAAAAGATCGCCTTGGTCTTCGGAGTGATCGCGCGCTCGAACGAGGAGATGTCGTCGGGGTCCGCCCACACCACGTTCCAGCCGAAATTCTTGAAGGCGTGGTTGAACTGGTTGATCGAGCCGCCATAGAGCTTCTTCGACGCCACGAATTCATCGCCCGGCTGCAGCAGGCAGTGAAACACCAGGACCTGCGCCGCATGCCCCGATGCCGTGGCGAGGCCCGCGGTGCCGCCTTCAAGCGCGGCGACGCGCTCCTCCAGTACGGCGTTGGTCGGATTGCCGATTCGCGTATAGATATTGCCGAAAGTCTGCAGGCCGAACAACGAAGCGGCGTGATCGACGCTTTCGAACACATAGGACGTCGTCTGATAGATCGGCGTCGCGCGCGCGCCGGTGGTCGGGTCGGGCTGTGCGCCGGCATGGACCGCGAGCGTGGCAAAACCGGGAATGCGTTCGTTCATGTTTGCAACCTTTTGGACTAATCCTAATCGAGATGAGCTTCCGGTTTATAGGACGGACGGAAGCCGTCAAGGCGGTCCACGACGTGCATTAGCCGATGAAATGAAAACTAGTGGCTGGCACGACGCAGAACGACGACTCCCTCCGCGCGTTCAGCGCCGGCCTTCCTCGCGCGCCGCGCGCTCGGCGGCTTCGGTCGCGCCGCCGCGCGCCAGGGTCCGGTCGAGCGAAAGCCGCTGGATGCCGCCGCCGATATTGGCTTTGCGCGACGTAATGGTGCGCGTATTGACGCCCATCCATGCGATCTCTGCCGACAGGCGGCCATATTCGATTTTCGGACAGCGGTCCATGACCGCTTTCAAGCCGTTGGCCTCGGCGAGTGCCGCCGCTTCGTCGTTGCGCACGCCAAGCTGCATCCAGACGACTTGCGGCCGCGGCGTGAGCGCCAGCGCCTCCTCGACGATCGGCAGCGCGTAGCGCGCGGCGCGGAAGACGTCGACCATGTCGACCGGCTCGGGGATGTCGGCAAGCCGCGCATAGAT
>Ga0187769_10001645_pt1 | contig 12782 bp, 8 predicted proteins | sample 0116_SJ02_MP02_1_FD_133140 | JGI IMG/M metagenome (GOLD analysis project Ga0187769, IMG submission 133140) | Tropical peat soil microbial communities from peatlands in Department of Meta, Colombia - 0116_SJ02_MP02_10_MG | ecosystem: Environmental > Terrestrial > Soil > Wetlands > Peat | place... | reverse complement strand
GGCGCTGAGCAACACGGCGTAACGGCGCCCGCCCAGCTCGCGGGCGAGAACGGCGGTCTGCACGATCAGCAGCGATGACGCGAGCGCAGGAATGAAGCGGATGGCACGCAGCGAGTCGCCAAGGATGGCCCGGCAGATGTGAATCAGGAACGGGACCATTGGAGGCTGGTCGACGTATCCCCACTGCAGGTGGTCGCCGCACGACATGTAATCGAACTCGTCGCGGAAATATCCGTAGCGGTTGTTGAAGTAGATGTGGAAGACGAGCGTGGCGAAGGCGATGGCCCAGGTGACGGCCATGCCGTCGGCGAAGAGAGATTGTCGGGAGGGTGTGGAGACGGGAGCGACAGTCGTCGACATGGGAGATAAGGATACCTGCAAGCGGAGTACGAACGTACGACTTGGCTAGTTCCGTTGAGAAATTGCGATAGGCATTGAGTTGCAAGCAAGTCGCACAGATTCTTCGTCGGGCGGCGCCCTCCTCAGGATGACAAGAGGTGTAGGGCGACGGCGGCCGGAACTTGGCAGGAGGCGGTGGAAACCAAGGTAACCTACTGTGCTGATTACCTGTTCTTCCACACTTTTTGCTTATGCTAACGTTGATCTTTACCGACTTATTCGTAAGGGAATAACAAGGTTTCTTAGCCAAAAGTGTCTTCGGCCAATCGCAAACCGGGAATCCACATTGCCTGGACGACGGTCACGTACCGCAGTGTGGCACTGCTGATTCTGGCAGGGGCCGCGGTGTTTTTCATCGCTATGCGGGCAGCGTTTCCGCAATTCACCGACAGCAGCATCAAGAAGGCCAACGACGTTGCCGGCAAGTTGCTGGAGAAGGTGGCCGGAATGGCGCCGGCGGCTGGATCTGGGACCGTGATCGCGCAGCAGGCGCACTTTACCGCGCTCGACGGAACGGTGCGAGTGAAGAAGAGCACGGGCAACAGCTGGGTGGCGGCCGACTACAGCGTGCTGCTGGAAAAAGGCGACGTGGTGCAGACCGGATCGGAAGGTATGGCAAAGGTCGTGTTTAATGACGGCACCAGCTACACCGTCAAGCAGGATTCGCTGATCGTGATCCAGGAGAATTCGGCGAACGATCAGCAGCAAACCAACGTCGCCGTCGCGGTGAGCACCGGAACCGTGGATCTTTCCACCGCGACCTACAGCTCCGGATCGAAATCGCAGGTCATCGTGGCGGGAGCCACGGCCTCGTTGGCGCCGGAGTCGGCGGCACAGGTGCACAACGATCCCAAGGCCGACCAGCACGAAATCTTGATGAAGAAAGGAACCGGCGAGGTCACGCGCAACGGCGAGACCGTGCAGTTGGCCAACTGGGAAAAAGTCAGTTTCCACGGGCAGGAATCGCATCTAGAGAAAGCCAAGGAGATCGGCCCGCCCACGCCGATCGCTCCAGCCAATATGGCGCCCCTGTTTTCCTCCGGCGACGCTGCCAAGGACGTGGAGTTCACCTGGACTGCGATGGCGAATGCAGTTGGTTACCGCCTGAGGATATCCCGCAATCCGTACTTTTCTTCTACACTGGTTGACAAAAAGGTCAACACGGCGGCGGTTACGGTAAGCGGCCTGGGCGAGGGCGCGTATTACTGGATGGTGCAATCCTACGACTCGAATGGCAAGGAATCGGTGGAGAGCGAGAAGAACCGCTTCACCATCATCGCGAAGGGCAAGGGAACTGAGGCAATTGATTTGGAGCTGGATCCGTTTATCCAGCACGGGCACGTGATCGAGGTGACGGGCAAGACGCAGACAGGAGCGCGGGTAATGGTGAATGGGAGCGAGGTGCCGTTCGTGGGCGCCGACGGCTCGTTCCATTACTTCACGCCGCCCTTGCCGACGGGCGAAGCGGTGATCACCGTGACGGCGCAGACGGCGCAGGGCGGAGTCAATACGCAGCAGAAGAAGATTATTATTCAGTGAGAGCGAAGGCTTCAAAGTGGCAAAGTGGCAAGGTTTCAAGGTTGGCGGGGTGAGTGATGCGAGGAGCTTCTTAGGCGATTGTTGTTCTCACATTGAAACTTTGAAACCGTGAAACTTTGCAGCTTGGATTTTGAGCAGGGTGGCCCGGCATCTCGTAAAATGGAGACAGCCGGCAACCCCAGACAGAAGAGAAACGAGAACTTCGGGAAAAAGCGTCCCACGAAGGGCGCGGGAACTTAGTCATGTCGAATAACGGATACTCAAACGGAAATCGCGCGCACAACCTGAGGTCGCTGTTCAGCATTTTCTCGAGCGACCTGGCCATCGATCTGGGCACGGCCAACACGCTGGTGTATGCGCGCGGCAAGGGCATCGTGGTGAACGAGCCCTCCATTGTCGCCATCAACAAGAACACGGGCGAAGTGGAGGCGGTGGGCAAGGAGGCGAAGGAGATGCTGGGCCGCACGCCTGGCAACATCGTCGCCATCAAGCCCATGAAAGACGGCGTGATCGCCGACTTCAAAGTCACCGAGAAGATGCTGAACTACTTCATCCAGAAGGCACACAACCGCAAGATGCTGGTGCATCCGCGGATCGTGATTGGCGTGCCCTCGGAAATCACGCAGGTGGAAAAGCGCGCGGTCATGGACTCGGCCTATCGCGCGAAGGCGAGCGAGGTGCACCTGGTGGAGCAGGCGATGGTGGCGGCGATCGGCGCCGGGCTGCCGATTACCGAGCCTAGCGGAAACATGGTGGTGGATATCGGCGGCGGCACCACCGACATTGCCGTCATTTCTTTGAGCGGCATCGTCTATTCGCGCTCGGTGCGCATGGCGGGCAATCAGATGGACGAAGCCATCATGAATTACCTGAAGCGCAAGTACAACCTGCTGATCGGCGAGCGCACGGCTGAGCAGATCAAGATGGAAATCGGTTCCGCGCACCAGCTCGACAAGCCGATGACGATGGAGATCAAAGGCCGCAACCTGATCGAAGGCGTGCCCAAGACGATCACGGTGGATGACGGCGAAATTCGCGAGGCGTTGAGCGAGTGCGTTTCCACCATCATGAATGCAATTCGCGTGGCGCTGGAGCGGACGCCGCCCGAGCTCTCGGCCGACATCTCGGACCGCGGCATCGTACTGACCGGCGGCGGCGCGCTGCTCAAGAATCTCGACAAGCGCATCCGCGAAGAAACCGGCCTGCCGGTTTCGATTGCCGACGATCCCCTGTGCAGCGTGGTGCTGGGCACGGGCAAGATGCTCTCCGACTTCAAGCTGTTGCGCAAGATATCGATTGAATAGAAAGAATCAAGGGGCTAGGGGCTAGAGGTTAGGGGCTAGATAAACCCAACCCCTAGCCCCTAGTCCCTAGCCCCTGATTTATGGAATCCGTCCTCGGCCGCTACCGCAATCTGGTCATCCTGGTGGGCGTGCTGTTTCTGCAGGTGCTTGGGTTAGCAGTGCAGGTCAAGCGCGGCCCGAACGACGCCCAGGACACGCGTCTGATCCGCATCTGGGCGGTGGGCGCAATTTCTCCCTTCGAGCGCGGGCTGGTCTGGATCAAGAACAGCGGCACTGGTATCTGGCACGACTACTTCTACCTGCGCGGCGTGCGTGCGGAAAACCGCCAGCTTAAAGAACAAATTGAACAGATGCGGCTGGAAGAAGTCCGGCTCAGCGAAGACGCGGCGCAGGCGCATCGCCTGCAGAACCTGCTGGCCTTCAAGGAACAATTCATCGCCAAGACCGTAGCCGCGCAAGTGATCGGGTCGAGCGGCAGCGATCTGTCGCGCGTCATCTACATCGACAAGGGCGAAGACGCCGGACTGCGGCGCGACATGGCCGTGATCACGGCGGACGGGGTCGTGGGAAAAATTCTCGTCGTCTACCCCTCGGTTTCGCAGGTCCTGCTGATAAACGATCAGTCGAGCGGTGTGGGCGTGATTCTCGAAAAATCGCGCCTGCAGGGAGTGCTGCGCGGCGCGGCCAACGGTGAGGTTGTGCTGGAGCGCATCATGAGCAATGAGCAAGTTCAACAGGGCGAAACCGTCCTGACCAGCGGCGGAGACCAGATCTTTCCCAAGGGCCTGCCCGCGGGCACGGTTAGTAAAGTTGCACTGGGCAAGGATCTTTTCCTGAATATCAAGGTCAGGCCGTCCTCGGATCTGAGCAAGCTGGAAGAGGTGCTAGTTCTGGTCGAAAAGCAGGAGCGGCAGCCCGCGGCTGAGGCCGCAACTCACGTGCGCGCGGCCGACATTCTGGCGCAGCGGCTGCCTTCGGTTCCCGACAAACCTGCGGGTGCGAATGGGTCTGGCAAAACGGAGGATCCTTCGGCAGCGAAGCCGCAGACGGTCGGATCGACTCTAACGAATCCCCACCCATCGAACACCGCGATGGGTGGGGCAGCCTCGCCGGTTCCGAAAGTACCCACGACGGCTCCGAACGCCGTGGTGCAGGCAAAGACGCCAGTGCAGACACAATCTGCTCAGACCCAGCCTGCACAGCCCAAGCTCGCACCCAAAACTGCGCAGCGCAAGCCAGACCAAGCCGCGTCTGAGCAAAGCACTGCTGACCAGCCCAGGATTGATCACCCCAAAGCGTCGCAGCCTGCCGTCCAACAGCCGAAGGCCGCACAGCCTGGGGGCGAGCAGACAAAGCCAGCGGCGAAGCCCTCGACACCCCCGCAAACCAATCCGCAGCCATCGGCCGAGCCGAGCGATCCACACTAGCGTGCCCATCACTTACACCTCCGGGGAGCAGGTTGAGGTTTACCGGTTCAGCGTTCCGGTGACCATCGGCGTCCCCTTGCTGGCGCTGTTTATCCAGGCGTTTGTGCCGCTGCGCTATCCGCGCTTTGCGGTTTACCTCGACCTGCCACTGCTGGTGACGATCTTTTTCGCCATGGCGCGCAGGAACCCGATTTCCGGGCTCTTTACCGGAGCGGTGATCGGGCTGGCGCAGGACATGCTGGGGCACAATCCCATCGGAATCTACGGCATTGCCAAGACCGTGGTCGGTTATGGAGCGTCATCGCTGGGGGTGAAGCTGGACGTGGAAAACGCTGGAGCCCGGTTTCTGGTCACGCTGGGGTTTTATCTGGTGCACTCAGCTGTCTACTTCACAGTCGCCCGGGGCATGGTGAACATGACCCAGCACTGGGGCTGGATCAACGGCATCTTGGCCGGGCTGGCCAACGCCACGCTGGGAACCTTCCTCTACTTTGCCCTGGATAAGTTCAAGCAGAGGACATAGGGCGTCGTTAGTCGCTTGGCTTGCTCTTTCGCGACCTCCTGCCGAAGCGAGTACCTCCGTCACCTGTGCAGCGAGCGGACGGGAACTCCTCCGGCATAGAATAAAAGAAAGTCCCTCAGCTAACGACCAACGACAGACGACCAAGGACTGATTTTTGATGTTTGGCCGCGACGAAAAAGTTTCCGCCATCCGCCTGACGGCGGCGCAATACATCATCCTCGCCATTTTTCTGGTGCTGGCCTATGGACTGTGGCGGCTGCAGGTGATGCAGAGCGATTACTACTCGCTGGCGGCGGAGCGGAATCACACGCGCAACATCCCGGTGCTGGCGCCGCGGGGCAGGATTCTGGACCGCGAAGGGCGCACGATCGTCGACAACTATCCCTCGTTTTCGGCGCTGCTGCTGCGCGACTCCTCGCGCGACCTGATGGCGGATGCGGATTTGATCGCGCAGGGTCTGCACATGGATGCGAACGAGGTGCGGGCGCGAGTGCGGCGCTTCGCCTCCATGCCGCAATACCAGCCGATTTTTCTGAAGGAAGACATCACGCCCGACGAACTGGCGTTCATCGAATCGCATAAAAACGAACTGCCGGAGCTCGATACGATCATGGCGCACCGGCGGCTGTACCCGCGCAACGGATTTATGGCGCACCTGATTGGCTATGTCGGCGAAGTCAGCGAAGACATGCTGAACCAGCCGCAGTTCGAGTTGTACAGTCCGGGCGACGTGGTTGGCATTTCCGGTGTGGAGCGGCAATACAACTCGGTGCTCATGGGCCAGAACGGATCGCGGCAGGCGCTGGTGGACAGCCACGGCCGCGAGGTCGGACGCCTGGGCGAAACCGAAGCCGTACCGGGCAAGCCGCTCAAGCTGACGGTCGACGTTGATTTGCAGATCGCCGCCGAAGAAGCGCTCGAGGGCAAGAACGGAGCCATCATCGCCATGGATCCGCACACGGGCGAGATTCTCGCCATGGTGAGCGGGCCGACGTTTGATCCGAATGATTTTGCCGTGCATGTCTCACGCGACGAATGGAACAAACTGGTCAACGATCCCGACAAGCCGCTGCTGAACAAGGCGATTCAGGCGCAGCTGGCCCCGGGGTCGACCTTCAAGGTCATCATGTCGGTAGCGGGATGGCAGGAAGGCATCGCGCAGAACATGCACGTGCATTGCAACGGCAGCGCCGACTTCTACGGCAGAAATTACAAGTGCTGGGTCTACTTCCTGCATCAGTCGCACGGCGATGTGGATCTGGAGAAGGCGATTTACCAGTCCTGCGACGTGTTTTTCTACACGCTCGCGGATAAGCTGGGCATCGAGCGCATCGCCAAATACGCGACCATGCTGGGATTGGGGCAGAAAACCGGAATCGACCTGCCCAATGAAGTCAGCGGCGTGATGCCATCAGAGGAATGGAAGATCAGGAACTTCAAGCAGAAATGGTTTGCGGGAGAGACGATTTCGGTGGGCATCGGACAGGGAGCTCTGACCGTGACTCCGATTCAGTTGATTCGCGCGATTTCCGCCATTTCCACGGATGGACGCCTGGTCGTCCCGCATGTGGTCAATCCCCAAGGATTGCCCCCGGATTTCGTGCAAACCGCTAACTATACGGAAGTGAAGAGCATGCCGATCGATGCCAATGGATGGAATTACATCACCGATGCCATGACGCGCGTTTTGACGCCCGGCGGCACGGCGCCTTCAGCGGCGGTTCCCGGGGTCGATATCGCGGGAAAGACCGGCTCGGCGCAGGTTGTCTCGCTTGCCTTGCGCGCTAAGGTCAAGAACGACAGCGAGTTTGCCCAAAACGGATGGTTCGTTGGCTTCACCCCACGCCGCAATCCTGACATTGTGGTTTGCGCGCTGTTTCAGGGCGGCGAACATGGCAAGCTGGCGGCGCGGCTGGCCACGCAAGTCATCAAGGCGTATGTCGACAAGCAGCGGCGCAATCCCCAAAAAATGGCCGACAAGTCGAAGAATGGGAAGGTTGAGATCGGGGCACTGTGGACGGAGCCGGATACAGACGGAGATAAGCAGAAGTTGCAGGGAGGGCGGTTCTTCGTAGATGTGGCGAAGAAGCCGCAAGTGGTGGCGACGGCCGCGCCGGGGATGCAGTGAACGCCGGTGCAGAGAATTCCCTGCGAGGCTCTTGATAGTACAGGCGAACGCGGGGTCCTTCGACTCCGCATCACGTTCGCTTCGCGAACGTGATGCTCGCTCAGGATGACAGATTATTCGAGGATGAGGCCAACGGCTAACGACTAAGGGCTAACGACTGAGAACGGATGTCACGCTACGTTTCATTTCGCGATTTCGACTGGTTGTTGCTGGGCTTCGTGCTCCTGATCTGCGGGCTGGGAGTGATGGAGATCCACAGCGCGACCGAGCACACGAAGTTTGCCGGCGCGCACATCAAGCAGGTGTACTGGGTGCTGGGCGGCGTGGGCATGATGTTCCTGATGAGCCTGGTGAGTTATCAAGCGCTGCTCGACCGCATTCACTGGTTCTACATCGCCGGCGTGGCGTCGCTGATGGCGGTGTTGCTGTTTGGAACGCGCGCGCTGGGAGCGAAACGCTGGATCAAGATCGGAGGGACGCATTTTCAGCCGTCGGAGTGGGTAAAGCTCATCCTGATTCTGGCGGTGGCGAAATACTTCGCCGAGATGCGGCAGCGGGAACTCTCGTGGCCGGATTTCATCAAGGCGGGTGCAATTGTCGGCGTGCCCATGCTGATGGTGCTGGCCCAACCCGATCTGGGGACCGCGCTCACGTTTGTTCCCATCGCAGTGATGGGAGTTTTCCTGGGTGGTTTGCAGTGGAGGCAGGGGCTGGCGGTGGCCCTGCTCGGGGTCGTCGGCATCGGTGCAGTTTTCATGGTGCCGCGGGTGCACGTGTTGAAGTCGTATCAGAAGCAGCGGTTGACCAGCTTTATCGACCCTGAACTGGATCCGCAGGGCTCGGGGTACCAAGTTGAGCAATCGAAGATTGCCGTGGGTTCTGGAGGTATCTGGGGCGGGAAAGGCTCGCAAACACACGGGAATTTCCTGCCGGTTCCACAGACGGACTTCATTTTCGCGGCCTTTGCCGAGGAACATGGGTTCGTAGGCGCTCTCGGGGTTCTGCTGCTATACTTCATAGTGCTGATGCGTTTGACCCAGAACGCGCAAACAGCGCCCGACCGCGCTGGCACGTTCGTGGTGATGGGTGTGGTGGCCGTGTTGAGCTTCCATATCCTGGTCAATGTCGGCATGGTGGTCGGCTTTATGCCGGTCACCGGAATACCCCTGCCGCTGATGAGTTACGGTGGGTCTTCCGTGTTGTTCATGTTCCTGGCGCTGGGGATGGTGATGAATGTCCGTATGCGCCGCTTCGTTAACTAGCAGGTGAGCCAGTCAGCGAAGCAGATCCGAGGCAACGGGTTCAGGAACGCGGGTTTAAAGACGGAACGGCAGGATGCAGGTTGCTGCGTATTGCTCGGTAAAGTCCGAGGGCGCAGCCCAAAATATCGATCGCCCTCGCGTAAAGAGGGCATTTCGCCGGCCAGGAGTTAGTGAAAGGCCGGGCAGGATTGAAGCTAGAAGGCAGCCGGGCAGGGAACGGCCCCCCGACCGAGGATCGGTCTGAGAGTGCGGTCACAAACCCGGCAGAAGTCAAAGCGATAAGTGCAAAAGCTTCCCAAGCTTGTGCAACGGACTCGGCCCGGAGAATTCCGGGCCCTCAGCCGTCCCCCTATGCGGGCAGCGTCGCGACCGTCTTCCAGGTTCTGTTCAATCCTCCCGCGGTTTTTCTGACTCCACGTGCCGGTGAAGCCCGTCCGACTTCTTGAATAGTCGGCCGGACCGGAGTGTTCAATGAACAAAGAATTGTATGTTTCCTCCACGCCTCATGAAACCAAAGTGGGGCTGGTGGAAGACGACCTGCTCGCAGAAATTTACATGGAGCGGGAAAACGAGTACACCTTAGCAGGGTCTATTTACAAAGGCCGCGTGACCCGTGTGCTGCCCGGCATGCAGTCCGCATTCGTGGATATCGGCCTGGAGCGGGATGCCTTCCTCTACGTTTCCGACTTTATGGAGTTGGAAGAGCACGACGACGACTTGACCGACACGGTTCCAGTCGCCCGCGGCGTGCCGGATATGCGGCCGCAAGCGGCAGAGGCGACCGCGGTTGCAGAGGGCTCTGTCACCGAAGGCACCGTGGAAGCCGACCGCCTTACGGAACCCGGAGAGGCCTTCGATCGGACGGAATCGAGAAGTGCGGAAGAAATGCGGCCCGAGGAGCCAGTTGGCGCGGAACAAGAGTCCGCCAACGGCAGCGAGAATCGCGACCGCGGAGGCTGGCGTGGACGCCGCCGGCGCGGCCGTGGCGGGCGTCGTGATGGAAGGGGTGATGGACGCGGATTCGATCGTGATCGCGGGTCCGAGCGAAGCTCGGACCGCGCGTCGGAATCACGCTTTACGCGGTCGAGTGAATCGCACTCCGCCGAGTCGAGGAGCGCAGGCCCTCCGCCGGGTTACACGCCGATCCTTTTGCCGGGAGAATCCATTTCGAAATACCAGCGCTGGACGCCGCCTGCGCCATCGGCGCAGACCGAGGAATCGACTGCTTCTGTCGCAACCGAACCGTCGGTTGCTTGGTCGGCTCCGGTGGCGCGAGCCTTTCCTGAGGACGAGCCGGTCTTCGCCTCTGCCGAAGCTGTGGCTGAGCCTTTGCACGAAGAACACGATGACGTGGCGGCTGTGCAGGAAGAACCGGCGGAGTCGGCCTCGACTACGACCGAGTGGAACCGGGATTTCCGGCGTGCGGAAGCTTCGACTCCCGCACTCGGCTGGCCGGGAGAGACGAGAGCGGCGTTGGAGCCAGAAGAAATCGCCGAAGTGGAAGAAGGCCGGTCGGCGGCGGAAGCTGTCGAAGATGCCGGTCGCAGTGCCGCTGAGGCGGCGTATGTCCGGCGCGAGGAACAGGCGCCTATCTTTGCCGCTCCGGGCACGATGGAAGAAGAGACCATCGACGAAGAGGAAGCCGATGCGATCCGTTACGAATCGTCCTCGGACGAGGGTTTCGACGAGTTTGAGGAGGAAACCACCGCCGCCGGGCCCGAGCACCTGAACGGCGACGCGCGCGAAGCCGTTTCCGAAATTCACCAGTCGTCTTTGACCGAGGGTGGACCTCAATCGGTGCCAGTGCAGGTCGGCGAGAGTCCGGAGAGCGAAGAGGATAGTGAAGAACTGGAACTGGAAGAAGCCCAGGCGGAAGCCGAGGCCATGCTGGAGGCCGAAGCGCGCGGCAACGGGACGGTCGATGCCCGGGCAGAAGTCAGGGCTCCGTCGCCGACCGCCGGCTACACGCAGCGGGCGCCGCGTCCGGCGTGGGAACGCCGCGGGCGCGATCGCGGACGGCGCGGCGGGGGTGGAGGACGACGTTTCCGGCGACGCGAGTCAGCTCCTGTGCCGCTAATCAGCGACCTGCTCAAGGAAGGTCAGGAAATCCTGGTGCAGATCGCGAAGGAACCGATCGGGAAGAAAGGCGCCCGCATCACCAGCCACATCGCGCTGCCGGGCAGATTCCTGGTTTACATGCCGACGGTGAATCACACGGGCGTGTCGCGCAAGATCGCGTCGGAAGAAGAACGGCAGCGATTGAAGCGCATCATCCAGAGCGAACGCGAGAACGGCCACGGTGGGTTCATCGTGCGCACCGCCGCGCAGAACGCGAACGAAGACGAATTGCGCGCCGACATCCGCTTCCTCAAGGGATTGTGGAACGACATCAAGAACCGTGCGGAGAACTCCAAGCCGCCGGCGCTGATTTATCACGATTTGAACGTGGTCGAGCGCGTGCTCCGCGATCAGGTCACATCGGACTTCAACGTGATCTGGGTCGATACGGAAGCCGAATACGAGCGCGTGCTGCGCTTCTTCAATCGCTTCCAGCCTGCGCTGGTCAAACGCGTCAAGCTCTACACGAAAGAGACGCCGCTATTCGAGCAGTTCGGTCTGACCGAGGAAATGAACAAGGCGCTCAAGTCGAAAGTGTGGCTGAAGAGCGGCGGCTATATCGTGATCAATCAGACCGAAGCGCTGGTGGCGATTGACATCAACACCGGAAAGTACGTGGGCAAGACGCAGCGTCTGGAAGACACGATTGTCAAGACGAACATCGATGCGATCAAAGAAATCGTGCGGCAGGTGCGGCTGCGCGATCTGGGCGGCATCATCATCATCGATTTCATTGACATGGATGAACGGCGCAACCGCCAGCGCGTGATGCAGGCGCTGGAAGAAGAACTGCGCCACGACCGGGCGCCATCAAAGACCCTGCAGTTCAATGACTTTGGCCTGGTGGCGATCACCCGCAAGCGCGTAAAGCAATCGCTGGAGCGCACCATCGGCGCGCCTTGCCCTTATTGTCAGGCGACGGGTTACGTGAAGTCGGTGAGTACGGTGTGCAACGAAATTTACGTGGAGATGCGCAAGATCGCCAGGCACCTCGAGCACGAAGACGTAATGCTGCGCGTGCATCCGGAAGTGGCCAAGGAGTTGAAAGCGAACAACGCCAAGCTGCTGAACGAGATGGAAGAACTGACCAAGCGCACCATCATCGTGAAGAGCGATCCCAGCGTGCACCAGGAGCAGTTCGATATCAATTAGCCGCGAGTTGTGAGCTACGAAAAAGACGGGCGAGAAATCGCCCGTCTTTTTCTTGCGCCACCCGCCCTTGCAAGGGGGAGAAAGATCAAACGTCGTATAATCTCGTGCGCGCAACTGGGGAGCAGAACATATGAACGTACAAGAACAAATCGAGAAGTATATTACCAGCCAACCGGAGCCAAAACGCAGCGACATGCGAGAGTTGCATCGGCTAACACTTCAAGTGTCACCAGAATGCAAATTGTGGTTCTTCGATGGTAAAGACAGCAAAAATCATACTGTTTCCAACCCCACGATTGGATATGGATTTCACGCAATAAAATATGCCAATGGAAAAAGTAGAGAGCCTTTTCAAATTGGTGTAAGCGGAAACAAAACCGGCATCTCTGTCTATATTCTTGGTCTCAAAGATAAGAACCACTTAGCCAAATCGTATGGAAAAAAACTGGGCAAGGCGAGCGTGACCGGATATTGCATCCGGTTTAAAGCTCTCAAGGATGTAAACATCGACACGCTTGAAGCGGCAATACGATATGGGCTTGCAGCTCAGAATGAAAAGGGCAAGCTGATGAAATAATTCCACTGTTAAAGGCAAGCAGTTATCGATGTAGAAGGCGCTCCAAACGGCCTTGACCCGCGACATACAGCCATTCTCGATAAAACGTGTTTCCCGCAATAGTCGTGCGGCTCTCGGTCACGGTGCTTTAGCCAACGTTGGCCAGGGTTTTCACCGCGGTGTCAGATCGTAGTCGCAGCTTCTGTACCGATTCGTGAATCGCTTTTGCGCTCTCTGAGCCGTCCTGTTCGGCCTGTTTCGCCACGCTGCCGGATTCTTCAGTGCAGGTGCTGGCCATATCAATCAGCACGACTACGGCGTCAGCGTGCAGCTTCCACACGGAAGACATTTTCTGGCTGCGCTTCAGTTCTTCG
>Ga0187769_10001644_pt1 | contig 12783 bp, 12 predicted proteins | sample 0116_SJ02_MP02_1_FD_133140 | JGI IMG/M metagenome (GOLD analysis project Ga0187769, IMG submission 133140) | Tropical peat soil microbial communities from peatlands in Department of Meta, Colombia - 0116_SJ02_MP02_10_MG | ecosystem: Environmental > Terrestrial > Soil > Wetlands > Peat | place... | reverse complement strand
GTGGGGATGACGGTCGACCAGCTTATCGGAAAGCCGATCGAGAACCTCGTCGATGGAGAACGAGCCCTGCTCTTGGGCCATCTCAGCGTAGAACAGAACTTGCAGCAGAAGATCGCCGAGTTCGCCGGCCAGCTCATGCCAATCACGATTGTCGATCGCCTCCAGGACTTCGTAAGTTTCTTCGAGCGTGTATGGCTTGATGGAGTCGAAGGTCTGTTCGCGGTCCCAGGGACAGCCGCCGGGCGCTCGCAAGCGGGCCATGATAGAAACCGCGCGCTCGAAACGTTCTCCAGTACTAGGCATCGGATGAAACTGTAAATGAGGCGAGCGGGTTCGGGCAATTGCTCATCTCTACGGGAAACTTAGGTCATCTTTGCGATCAGCCGCCGATCCGCGAAACTGATTGTCGGGATGCATCTAAACACAGCATGAACTCACGGCCAACATTGGAGGGCCAGCGGTTCGACGTGCTGGTGATTGGCGGCGGGATCAACGGTGTAGCGATTGCGCGCGAGTGCGCGCGGGCAGGGCGCCGGACGCTGCTGGTCGAGCAACGGGATTTCGCTTCCGGTACCACCAGCCGGTCCACGCGAATCATTCACGGAGGCTTACGCTACCTGGAGCAAGGGGACATCGCGCAGGTTCGCGAATCCCTGCGCGAGCGGCGGAGGCTGGTTCAGCAATATCCCCACTTAGTGCATCCCTTGCAGTTTCTGCTTGCTTTAGACGATAGCAGCCGGCGTAGCGCGTTGGCCGTGCGAGCTGGGCTGTGGTTGTACCGGCGGATGGGAGGTGCGCGACTCACAATCGACGGCCATGAACCGCAAATTCGACTGGAGCGCCTGCTGGATGCAGGGCGGCGCTTTAGCGTGTTCAGTTTCGAAGATGCGCAGTGTGAGTTTCCGGAGAGGTTAGTCGCAGAGTGGCTGGTAGATGCGGTGCGCGCGGGTTGTCAGGCGCGCAATCACACGCGAGTTCTTGCGGTAAAGACCAGTAATGGACGCGCTACGGGAGCGCTGCTGCGGGATGAACTAAATGGCCTCGAAGAACGCGTACATGCTGCCTGGATCATCAATGCGACCGGGCCATGGGCCGACCAGATTTGCAAGATTTCCGAAATTCACACCACGCGAGCCATGGTCGGCGGTGTTCGTGGATCTCACATTGTGTTGCCGAAATTTGCCGGAGCGCCTGAGGCTGCAGTGTACACCGAGGCCGTCGACGGGAGACCGATCTTCGTCATTCCCTGGAACGGGCAAATTTTGTTGGGTACAACTGAGATTCCGGATGACCGCGATCCGACCGGCGTTCGGCCGTCGAACGAGGAGATACAGTATCTGCTGCGTTCGCTGCACCGCTTGTTTCCGCGGATCGGGATCTCACGCGACGACATCAGATACGCTTTCGCCGGAGTGCGACCGCTTCCCTATTCGCCGCAATCGAGCCCTTTGGCGCTCACCCGGCGCCACTTTTTTCACGACCATGGGCCGGATGGGGCAGCCGGCATGATTTCGCTGATTGGTGGCAAGTTGACCACTGCTGGCGCCGCAGCTCGAGAATGTGCCACGAAACTGGGAATTGCGACTGCGCAAATACCATCTGTTGCCGCTGCCGCGGAAGCCGACGTTCACGGGGTTGCGGAGCATGCTATTAACCAGGTTGCTGAAATCGCTGGTGTCAGTCATGAAGCGGCCAACGGAATCATCGCGTGGTACACGCCACGTTCACTCGACATTGCGCACAGGGCGCGGAGTAATGCGCAATTGCGCCAGCCCTTGTGTCCGCACACAGATCACATTGTGGCGGAAGCCGTGGATGCATTTGAGAATCAGTACGCGGTCACACTAGGAGATGTGCTTTTGCGGCGTGTCCCTGTAGCTTTAGGCGCTTGTTGGTCGACTGAATGTGGCCGCCTGGCTGCCTCGCGGATTGGGGCGGTCATGGGCTGGAACGACACCCGCCGCGGCGCTGCGGTTGAACAATTCGAAGCCGAATGCGATGCTTTTCTGCAGACAACAACGACGAGCCAAACGGGGAGGGGCTTTTCCGATTAACTGGGCGTTGAGCGAGATCTGGGTCGCAGGGTCTTGACCAGCAATTCGGTCTTGTCAGAGATAATGCCGTCAACTCCCCACTCGGCCAGGCGCAGCATGGCAGACTTGTCGTTAACTGTCCAAGCCAAGAGCATTCTGCCCGCACGGTGCACCTGTTGCACCAGTTCGGCAGTGATCAGGGAATATTCAGGGATCACATACAGCAAAGGGAGATCTCCCCAGCGTTGCAGTTGCTTGCGGTTCTCGCAGATCATGCCTAAGGGAATTGAGCTGCTCCGAATGCTCAACTCGAACAACACGTCAGGCAGGAATGATGAAACTACGTATCCTCGTTGCGGGGGATGTTCCCGCAGCGCGACCAGTACCTGGGACGCCAGTCCGGGCACTTTGAGTTCGATATCCAAGAAAGCTCGCTTGGCAAAGCGTGCCAGAACGTCTTGCACGGTCGGCAAGTTTGAGAGCTGACCCGGCTTGGCCTTAGATACCGTAACCCCGCGAACCTTAGGCTCGTGGCAGATGACCGCGCACTCGCAGCCGGTCAATCGCACATCGAACTCAAAACCGTCACAGCCATGCTTGAGGGCCAAATCGAACGATGCCAGAGTGTTCTCCGCAACTGACGCGGATGCGCGCGCACCTCGATGGCCGAGGAGTAGGGGAGGGTGAGCCATTTGCGCGTGATTGTACGCCTAGCATCCAGGCATTGGACTGCCTAGAAATCCACAAGCTGTGAAAAGAAATTTACGAAAATATACGCCGTGGTAACCTTCAACTCGCAGCCCAGCCGGCTACTCAGCGGTATGGTTAATCGAGGTCAAAATCGCGGATAGGTTTGCCTGTGTCGGGCGATTCCTTGGCCTTCTTAATGGCCTCCTGAAACTTCTTCTCCAACAGGTCGGAGGCGTGCTTCTGGGCTTCCACGGATTGGCGGAAAATCGAATCCCGGCGACTGTCCTGCTCTTTCATGGCCTTGGCCGCCGCTTCAATGTCATTGAACATCTTTGGCTTAACGGCAGCGGTATGGGCGATCACAGCCTGGGTGTCGGCGTCCACCTTCAACACTGCATTGCAACACGGGCATGTCACTTCGAAGGCTGGGGATTTCTTCGCCATACAGGAAGAATCATACCGCAAAACCGCTGCCCTAGCGGGACGGAAGCTTGACAGGAAAAATGTGGAACACGTTGAGCATTTCCAGTCCCAGCAGGAAGAGGGAGACAAACACTACGGTAATGGCCAGTATCTCACCGAAGTTGAGGCTGCTCCGGCGAGGATCGAAGCGCCGCAGCACCAGACCAAGTATGTTCAGGGTGGCAAAACCGAAGACCAAGACCCAAAGCACGTTATAAACGCTGCCCTTTTTCTCCGCCCAAATATCGGAGAACTGTGGGACTTGGAGGAGTGCGAGCATCATGAACTGCACACCGATCACTGTCCGGCGCGAGAAAACTCGCGAGCCTGCGGCAACTATTGCGGTAGTGGGGGATTGAAACATGAGACCGTGGTCAGGGAATGATCGGACGTTCCTCCAATGGGTTGAAGAGCTTAAGATATTAACTGTTTTGACGGGCGAAGTCAGCGCAATTCTTCCTGCTTTATAATAGAAAGATTCCGCATCCCTCGTTGAACCCTTCTGAGAACAGGTGACGGGTAGCGGCGATCTCTCCAGTAATGTCCACGGAAACTATTGTTGTTCGCGGTGCGCGGGTTCACAACCTCAAGAACATCGATTTTGAGATCCCGCATAACTCGCTGACGGTTGTGACCGGTGTATCGGGCTCCGGCAAGTCCTCGCTGGCTTTCGACACCATTTACGCCGAGGGCCAGCGCCGCTATGTCGAGTCGCTCTCCGCCTATGCGCGGCAGTTTTTGGAGAGAATTGAGAAGCCGGACGCGGATGTCATCGACGGCATCGCCCCAGCGGTTGCTATTCGCCAAAAGAACAGCACGCGAAACCCGCGCTCCACTGTGGGTACGGCCACGGAAATCCACGACTATCTGCGGCTTCTTTTCGCCCGGGTCGGACGAACCTACTGCATAAAGTGCGGCCAGGAGGTCAAGAAGGACACGGTAGATGAGGTCGCGGGCAGTGTGCTTGCGTTAGGCGAAGGCACGCGGCTGAACGTGCTGTTCCCTCTGCAAAGGCCGGAGCCCCAAACTCACGGCGCGACTGGCGCTGGTGCTACCAGAAAGCGTGGCCGACGTGGAAAAGATGCCGCTGCTGCTGTTTCCGACCAATTGAAGAGCCGTCTTCTGGACCTGCGCACCCGCGGCTTTAACCGGCTCTATCAGAACGGACAGATTTTCGAGTTTTCAACTCCGGAATCCCTGCTGGATGTGGATTTCGCAGAACCGGTGTTTGTTCTGGTTGATCGCCTCGTGGTTTCAGCGGACGCGCGCGCCCGGATTGTCGATGCTATCGAGATCAGCTACCGCGAATCTGGAGAAGTAATTTTCGAGACATCGGCGCGCGAGGAACAAGCGCCCGATCGGCTGCGTTTTTCTCAGCGCTTTGAGTGCAAGCGTTGCCATATCCGATATGAGGAACCCGAGCCGCGCCTGTTTTCCTTCAACAATCCATATGGCGCCTGTCCGCGGTGTCAGGGTTTTGGCAATACGATTGATTTCGACCTCGACTTAGTGATTCCGGACAAATCCAAGACCCTGAACGAAGGCGCGATCGAACCCTGGACCAAGCCGAAATACCGCAGCCTCACGACCGAGCTGAAGCGCTTTGCCCGCCAGGCAGGAATTCCTCTGGACGTGCCGTGGGCCGAACTTGATCCTGAACATCAGCGGCTGGTGATGGAAGGTGAGGGCCGGTTCTTCGGCGTGCGCGGCTTCTTCAATCACCTGGAGCGCAAGAAATATAAGCTCCACGTGCGGGTTTTCCTGAGCCGTTATCGGGGTTATTCGCTTTGCTCGGCTTGCGACGGGGCGCGGCTACGGCTCGAAGCGCGGCAGGTAAAGATCAACAGTAAGAACATCTGTGACGTTTGCCGCATGACGGTGGAGGGAGCGGCGAACTTTTTCGCACGCGTGCAACTGACGGAGCAGGAAGCAGGAATCGCGGGCAAGTTGCTTCAGGAGATTCAAGAGCGTCTCCGCTTTTTGAATGAAGTAGGACTGGAGTATCTCACGCTGGATCGGCTCTCCTCCACGCTTTCCGGCGGCGAAGCGCAGCGCATTCAACTTGCTACGTCGCTAGGGTCGCGTCTTGTGGGAACGCTCTATGTGTTAGACGAGCCATCCATCGGTCTGCACAGCCGCGACACTCATCGCCTTATCAAGATTCTGCATGACCTGCGCGACTTGGGGAACACGATTCTCGTCGTCGAACACGATCCCGACGTGATGCGCGCTTCCGATATCATTCTCGATCTGGGACCCGGCGCGGGAGAAAATGGCGGCAAACTTATCGCCGCCGCCACCTACGATCAGATCCAAAAAATATCCAACTCCCTCACTGGTCGATATCTTGCCGAGGAATTGCGAATCCAGGTGCCGGGTTCGCGCCGCAAACCGGGAACGCAGCAGATCAAAATCTTCGGCGCGCGAGCTCATAACCTGAAGCATTTCGATCTGGCCGTTCCGCTGCGGATGCTGGTAGCCATTACCGGCGTTTCCGGGTCGGGCAAGTCCACGTTGCTGCACGACGTCTTGTTCCAGGCGTTGTCGGCTGCCAAGAAGCAGGGCAATGGCGCATCGCCGCCTACTACCTGGGATCGCGTGGAGGGAGCAGAGTTCATCGACGAAGTGGTACTGGTGGATCAGTCGCCCATCGGCCGCACTCCGCGCTCGAATCCCGTGACCTACATCAAGGCGTTCGACGGCATCCGCGATCTATATGCATCTTTGCCTGAATCCAAGAAGCGCGGTTTCACCGCCGGACATTTTTCGTTCAACGTCCCCGGAGGGCGATGCGAAGTTTGTCAGGGCGACGGAACCGTGACCGTGGAAATGCAGTTTCTGGCTGACGTGGAATTGATTTGCGAGGAATGTAAGGGCGCCCGCTATAAACCACAGATTCTGGACGTGCGCTACCACGGCAAGAATATCCACGAGGTGCTGAATCTGACCGTGCAGGAGGCGCTGCACTTTTTCGCCAGTGCTCCCAAGATTACCGAGAAATTGCGAGTGCTGGATGAAGTGGGCTTAGGATACCTTCGCCTGGGGCAATCCGCCACGACTTTATCCGGCGGCGAAGCTCAGCGCATGAAACTTGCAGCACATCTTCAGCCAGCGGCCCGTGAGATTAGCCGCTCTCGAGATGGCGTGCGGCGTTCCCACCTTCTCTATATTTTCGACGAGCCTACGACCGGTCTGCACTTCGACGATATCAGCAAACTGCTGGCGGCGTTCCGCCGTCTAATTGATGCAGGGGGATCCATCCTGGTCATCGAGCACAACCTCGAGGTCATCAAGACGGCAGACTGGGTCATTGATCTCGGTCCCGAAGGCGGAGAGCGCGGTGGTTATGTCGTGGGATCGGGAACCCCCGAAACGATCGCTGCGCTGCCGCAATCTTATACGGGGCAGTTTCTGGCGCGGGTTTTGAATGGAAATGGGCTTTCGCGGAATGGGAGCAAATAAGCGCTTAAGGATCTCGTCGCTGGTGGCTTTGCTGTGCGCAGGCGGCATCTTGCATGCGCAGGTCAGCGGCCAGACCGTCCGCCATCACAAAGTCGCTGAACAAGACTCTTCGTTTCCGCCAGAACTCGCGCAAGCCGAAGCCGCCATTGAGAAGAAAGACTATGCTTCCGCTGAGCCCCTGTTGAAGAAAGTTGTCGCTGCCGATCCCGCGAATTATCAGGCCTGGTTTGACCTCGGATTTGTTTCCAATGCAATGGGCAATGTGCAGGAGGCGATTGCGGCATATCGCCAGTCGGTCGCCGCCAAGCCGGATATCTTCGAGTCCAATTTGAATCTTGGGCTGATGCTGGCCAAGGCTGGCGATCCGGACGCCGAGAAATTCCTGCGCGCGGCAACTACGCTGAAATCTACAGCCAATGTGGACGAGGGCCATGCGCGCGCCTGGCTTTCGCTGGCTCATGTCCTGAAGAGCAGCAAGCCTGACGAAGCTGTTGAAGCATACAAGCAGGCGGCGGTGCTCGAAGCAAAAGATGTAGAGCCGCATCTGTCAGCGGGCCTGCTATTGGAGAAGGAGAATCACGTCGCTGACGCAGAGCGTGAATACAAGGCAGCACTTGAGATTGATCCTGCGTCCACCGACGCGCTTACTGGCTTGGCGAACATTTACATGCGTGGGAACCGGTTCGCCGATGCGGGAGACGTTCTCCGTAAGCTGGTATCCCTGCATCCGGATGACGCTGCGGCTCACATGCAGCTTGGCCGCGTGCTGGCAGCCGCCGGTAAGAACGACGAGGCGATCGCTGAATTGCAAACTGGCATGAAACTCGCTCCGGCGGATCTAGCGCTGCAGCGTGATTTGGCCGATCTCTACAGCAGTGAAAAAAAATACGATCAGGCAGAGGCGCAATATCGTTCGCTGTTGGCGGCGAATCCCAATGACGCACAGTCGCATTACGGGCTTGGCGTGGCGCTGCTCAACGAGAAGAAATTCCCTCAGGCTCAACAGGAGTTCCTGACAGCAGTTACGCTGAAGCCCGATTTTGGCGCCGCTTACGGCGATCTTGCCGTGGCCGCCAGTGAAAATAAGAATTACGAGTTGGCAATCAAGGCGGCTGATGCGCGCGCCAAATATCTTCCCGAGATACCGGTCAGCTATTTTCTCCGCGCCACCGCTTACGATCACTTGCGAGATTACAAGCAGGCCGCTCAGAATTACCATAAGTTTCTCGACGTCGCCAACGGACAATACCCTGATCAGGAGTGGCAGGCCCGGCATCGCCTGATCGCGATTGAGCCCAAGAAATAATCCATGCGCCGCGTCTTGTTCACTATCGGGATGATCGTAGTGCTGACCGCGACCGGGCTCGCGGCTAAAGAGCAAACTTTGCAAGAACTGATTGAGCGAGCAAATGCGGCACCGCTGAAAGATCAGCCTTCCCTGTATGTGGAAATCGCTGAGCGGCAGTTGAAGTCCGCCGATGAACTGTACAACGCGGGAAAAGTGGAGGAGGCTCGGGCTGCGGTGGCAGACGTGGTTACCTACTCGGAAAAAGCGCACGATGCGGCTGTTCAATCGGGTAAGAGACTGAAGCCCACCGAGATGGCGTCGCGGAAGATGTCCCACAGACTGCGGGACCTCAAGCGCACGCTGAATTTTGAGGATCAAGGACCTGTGCAAAATGCTGCGGATCGTCTGGAGAGTCTCGCTCAAGATTTGCTGAAGCAGATGTTCGGTAAGGAAAAATGAAGGTCGTTTCTCGCCATCTCGGTTTCCTGGTGTTGTCTTGCTTCCTGTGCTCGGTTGCCCTGGCACAATTCCGCCGCGAACCGCTCAATCCGGTTGAAATCGGTCAACTGCGGGATGCGGCCCAGGACCCCGCAGAGCGTATCAAGCTATATATTCAGTTCGCCCGCGCCCGTCTTGTAGCGCTGGAACAAATGCGCGCCGATCCCAAGGTAACGGATCGTGCTCAGCAAACGCACGATAAGCTGCAAAACTTCCTCGACGTTTACGACGAACTGAACGACAACATCGATACCTTTGTGGAACGGCGAGCCGACCTTCGCAAACCTCTAAAAGCCGTGATCGAGGCCGACAACGAATTCCAAGCCAAGCTGCGGGCGCTAAAGAGCGCAGGAGACGCGACGCCGAGCGAAGCGCAGAAATACCAGTTCCTGCTGGACAACGTGGTCGATGCCGTTGACGGCAGCGCGCAGGATCATCGCCAGCTGTTGGCGCAGCAGGAAGAAGCGGCGAAGCATAAGAAGAAATGAAAGCGTCCTATGTGCCAGTCTGGAAGCACCCGTGCTAAGCTAACCGCAACGTGAGCCAGCGGCTTCTTCGGATTTTCCAGGAAACTTATCGCGAGCTGCGTCCGCGCGCCCCCAGCCGCGAGTTGAAAGTCGAATTCTTCGCTTTCGCCAACATTAACAACACCATTCGCCTGCGCGAAGGGAAGCTGTTGGTACGGCTTTCTGACCTGCTGGAAGGCGCGCCCGAAACCGTGTTGCGGGCGATAGCTCATATTCTGCTGGCAAAGATGTATCGCAAGCCGATCGAACGGGAGTATTCCACGCGCTACCGGCGCTATGTGGGCAGTCACGGCATCAGGTCTAAGGCGCATCTGGTCCGGCAGATGCGTGGGCGCAAGCGGATCGAGACGGCGCAGGGCAGGACGTATGACCTGGATGCGATCTTCGAGGACTTGAACGCGCGTTTCTTCTATGGCTTGCTGGCGCGGCCGCAGATGACCTGGAGCCGCGATCATGCCCGCAATAGTCTCGGCCATTACGATCCGGCGCACAATGCCATCGTCGTGAGCCGCATTTTCGATCACCCGCGTGTGCCGCGCTATGCCGTTGAATACATCGTCTATCACGAGATGTTGCACTTGAAGCATCCGGTGAAACTGCGCGGCAGCCGAAGATGCATGCATTCGGCGGAGTTTCAGGCCGAGGAGAAATTATTCCCGCACCTGGCGGAGGCAAAGAGGTTTCTGAAGGGAGATCTGAGGCTCTGAGTCGAGAGTGTCTATGTTACCGTAACGACAGGCGATCTGGCGGCCGTAGATATGGGGCAGCGTGCATTGGTGCTCGGGGCGGGCGGACACGCCGCCACGGCCTGGGAGCTCGGGGTGATTACCGGCATGGCGGATGCTGGCGTCGACGTTCGCGACGCCGATCTGATCGTGGGTACTTCAGCCGGAGCGCGGGTCGGTGCCCAAATCAGAAGCCATCTGACACTGGAGGAACTGTTCCAGCGGCAGGTTGATCCACATCTCCAGACGAAGGAGCCGGCCCCGCTGGTCGACTTCACGCAATGGCGCGCCGATTTTATGCGAGCTAAAGAAGGTTCAGGGGACGCCGTTACCGTGCTCAGGCGGTTCGGCGCGCTCGCCCTACAGGCGCCGGTGAGTTCGCAAGACACTCGACGGGATATGATCGCCGCGGCGCTGCCAACGCAGATTTGGCCCGCGCGTGGCCTTCTGATTGTAGCCGTCGACGTGGAAAGCGGCGAGCGACGCGCGTTTGATCATTCGAGCGGGGTCGACCTGATCGACGCTGTGGCTGCGAGCGGTGCTGTGCCGGGGATCTGGCCCGCGGTCGCACTCCGTGGCCGCAGGTACATGGACGGCGGCGTCTATTCCATCGACAACGCAGATCTCGCCCTGGGGTGCAAGCACGTGTTGATTTTGACGCTGCCAGCACGCGTGCCACCACTTTGCATCGCAACACTCGATGCCGCAGTCGACACGCTGAGGCGCAGCGGGGCGCGGGTCGATGTCGTCCATCCCGACGAAGCGGCGCAAGCAGCCTTTGCCTCGGTCGGCGGGAATCTGCTCGATCCTTCAGTTCGTGAGGCCGCTGCCCGCGCCGGACGCGAACAGGGCCGGCGGGTCGCCACGGCGGGAGCACGCCGATGAGATCCATGCGACTCTTCCCTGACGATGCCCCGGTACTGGTCAAAAATCACCAGATCCTCATTGACTGTTGTGGGCAGCCAACTGCTCAATGCCGTTTTCTGCCATGTGATGCAAATCACATCGGCTCGTGACTGCCTGCGTTGACCACGCACTCCGCTCCGACTATCCTAAATAGTTGAAATTGAAATTCATTTTCAAAATCGTGGGAACGGGCTTCTGACATGTTGCAGGCTTTCATGATCACCTTGCGGGAGGGCGTCGAGGCCGCCCTGATCGTAGGCATAACCCTGGCTTATCTGGCGAAGATTGGCCGCCCCGAGCTGCGCAAAGCTGTGTACGCAGCCCTGGGCGCGGCTTTTGTCGGAAGTGTCGCGGGAGCCGTGCTGCTTTCGCGCCTCAGGTGGAATGAAGACATCTTCGAGGGCTGGGTCATGCTGGCCGCGGCGTTTTTCGTCATCACCATGATCGTTTTCATGATGAAGACCGGCCGCAAGTTAAAGGGCCAGATCGAGGGCAAAGTGGGTTTGCTGGCCGGCGAAGATGCATGGCTCGGGCTATTTCTATTTGTCTTCCTGATGGTGCTGCGCGAAGGGGCAGAGACAGTGCTGGCTCTGGCCGCAGTTTCGCTGAATTCGACTGCATTGCTCAGTTTCTTGGGCACGGTGCTGGGAATTTTGGCGGCGGTTCTGTTTGGCGTGACTTTCGTTAAGGGCAGCATACGCATTAATCTGCAAAAGTTCTTCCGTGTGACCACCGTGATCCTGTTCTTCGTGGCGGCGCAACTGTTGATCAGCGGGCTGCATGAACTTTCGGAAAATGGCGTTCTTCCATCTTCCAAACAAGAAATGGCCATCGTTGGGCCGATCGTGCGCAACGACCTGTTCTTCTTCATCACCATCCTGGCTCTGGCTGCGCTTATGGTGCTGTTTGAACTTAAGCGGCGCGAACCGGCTGCCGTGCCTGCTTCGCCGGCGGAGCGGCGCAAAGCGGTTTGGAGCGCCCGGCGCGAGCGGCTGTGGATGGTATCGGTTTACGTCAGTTCGTTTGTTTTTATCATGCTGGCCACCGCGGAGTTTATCTATGCCAAGAGCGTGAGCGCGCTGTCACCGGCCACAGAAGTGACCTTCGTGAATGGGCAAGTCAGCATTCCTTTGAAGGAAATCTACGACGGCGACCTGCATCGTTACCAAGCCAAAGAGAACGGCGTAGAGGTCCGCTTCTGGCTTTTTCAGAAACCGGACGGCAAGATTGCGAGCGTTCTGGATGCCTGCGAAATCTGCGGCGCGGTGGGATTCTACAAGCGGCAAAACAGCGTGATCTGCAAGAACTGCGCGGCCCCGATCAATCCGCAGTCGGTGGGAATGCCAGGCGGGTGCAACCCAATCCCCTTGAAGGCAGAGGTGACGGCTGATTCCGTGATCATCCGGGAGGCGGACGTCGCGGCCCGCAGCCGCGTCTTCCAGAAATAGCTCATGTTCATTCGGCTGGTTTACGAGTCGTTCCGGCGGCAAAAGCGGCGGAAAGCTCTGGCCGGGATTGCCATCACGCTCGGAGTAGCCGTGGCCACGGCCATGATTGCGGTCGCGACCGATGTCGGCGACAAAATCAGCCGGGAACTGCGCAGCTATGGCGCGAATTTGCTAGTCACTCCGCAGGAGGACACGCTCGACCTGCAGATCGGCGGAGTGGACCTCAAACCGCCCAGCGACGGCGCATATTTGAACGAAGCTGACCTGCCGAAAATTCGCGGCACATTCTGGCATCACAACATCGTGGGTTTCGCCCCGATGCTCCCAGTGAACGTCGATGCAGACGGGAAAAACCTCACCCTGCTTGGAACTTATTTTTCAAAAAAACTGTCATTCGGCAAAGACGATTTCGCGACCGGAGTGCGGATTACGCACCCGTGGTGGAAGGTACAAGGTGCTTGGCCCGACGATAATTCGCAGGGTGTGCTGGTCGGCGAGGGCCTGGCGGCGAGACTCGCTTCGAAACCTGGGGATCAGATTCAGATCAACGGGCAGGCGCATCGCGTTTCCGGAATCCTTTCCACCGGCGGAGTGGAAGACGGTCAGATCGTGGCGCCACTTGGTCTCGCTCAGCAGATCCTGGGAAGGCCGGGAGCAGTGCGGCGTCTTTATGTCAGTGCACTGACCAAGCCGGAAGATGCGCTGCCACGGCGTGACCCGAAAACGATGAATGCGGAGTTATTT
>Ga0187769_10001642_pt1 | contig 12785 bp, 33 predicted proteins | sample 0116_SJ02_MP02_1_FD_133140 | JGI IMG/M metagenome (GOLD analysis project Ga0187769, IMG submission 133140) | Tropical peat soil microbial communities from peatlands in Department of Meta, Colombia - 0116_SJ02_MP02_10_MG | ecosystem: Environmental > Terrestrial > Soil > Wetlands > Peat | place... | reverse complement strand
TCGACGTCGCCGCGATGCGCATCATGCTCTCGGGTGCCTCGCCTGAGGTGAAAGAGGCCGCGCTCAAGCTCGCCCTCCGCGCCGGCGCCGCCGCGTTGAGAGGTAGGTCATGAGTACCCTCAAGATCGGGGACCGCGTCCTCTTCGGCCGCACCCGCGGCGAGAAGACGCTCGGCGAGGTCGTGAAGGTCAATCCCTCGCGGCTCAAGATCAAGCAGCTCGAGGCGCGCGGCGGGCACCCGATCGGGACCGAGTGGGCGGTGCCCGAGAGGCTGTGCACCCTTGCTGGGGGCGCGGCGTTCGCCGCGCCAGCGCCGAAGCCGAAGCGCTCGGAGGCGGAGATCATGGGCGCGATCCGGCACGCCTACTCGATGCTGAGCCCCGAGAACCTCACGTGTGACGGGGAGCTTTCGCGGAGCGAAGTGCGCCGCCGCGCGGCGGCGCTCAATCGAGAGCTGGACGACGCGTTCCGCGAGCTTGGGCGCCGCGTCAGCGAGGACGAAGCGTTCCGAGAGGATCGGCCATGAAGCCAGTGAGCCACCCCATGTACAAGCTCCTCTGCGAGGTCGACGAGTTCGTCGTGCGCGGATACGAGCTTTCGGACCTCGATCCGGTGCAGCTCCGGCTCGCGCTTCGGCGCAAGTTCGTCAAGCGCGAGGGCCGCGCCCTCGCGATCACCGAGCGCGGCCGAGAGGAGATCCACGCGGTAGACGACGCCTCAGACGCAGAGCTTGAAAAGGAAAAGGAAAAGGAAAGGGAAAGGACAAGGTCATGCGCGAGCTAGGAAAGTTCTTCAAGACGGAGCGCCGGCGCGGCAAGGGCAACGGCGAAGAGGGCGAGCTTTTCACCTCGCTCGCGGACGGCGCACCCGAATGGCTCCGCGAGGCGGTCTACGAGGCGCACCACGGGATGCTCCCGAACGACTGGGTCTTCGAGGAGTGCCGCGCGGCGTGCGACGCGATCGACGAGGGCTCCATCGAACCGGACAGCGATGGCGACGACCTCCACCAGCACGTCGAGGGCCGCGTCGACCCGTACACGAAGGACGTCTTCCAGTGGGCCGCGGACATGTGCCTCACCATGCTCTTCTCGCTCGCCGAGGAGCGCGCGAGCGAGCTTGGGCACGACGGCGACGACACCGACACGTCGAAGCGCTTGAACCTCATCCAGTACTGCGCCATCGAGATCGTGGCGCAAGCGATGCTCGACGCGGCGCGGGAGCACCGGGGTAACGACGGCGGCGACGACATCGCCGAGAAGGTCGAGGCGTCTTGAAGCCTGAATCCATGGAGGTCTACCGCTGGTATCTCGTCGTCGAGGGTTCGGGCTCGTTCCCGTTCGACATGCTCCGCTACGACTCGGCGCACCCGTTCGAGCAAACCGACTCCGCCCGGATGGAGCACCACCGCCACGAGCGCCGGCGCATCGTCGTCGAGAGGCGCGGGGTGAATGCGACCGAGTCGAGCGGCGAGCGGCGCTGGGAGTCGTTCGGTTGGAAGATCCTGCTCGCGACGACCGACACTCACGAGGCGCGGGCGCTTGCGGACGAAATGGTCGCAGGCAATGCGAGCGAGGTGACGCGATGAGAAAGGACACGATGCTCGAGGAGCGCTGGCGCGTGCACGTCGTCGAGTCGGGCGGCCGGGTGACGCACGGCTCGACGTTCAAGAGCGAGGCGAGCGCGAAGGGCTACTTTGACTCGCTCGCCATCGCCGGCTCGACCAAGACGCTCGAGCGCCGCTCGGAGGGAGCGTCGCTCTACGAGGTCGTGCTCCGCGAGGAGATGAAAGGAGAGGGCGACGATGCTGCTCGATGAGAGGAACAAGATCCACGCCGCCATCGAGGAGGCCTGCGAGCGCGCGGGCCTCGAGGTCGAGACCGGCGGCGGGTGGACGAAGACGATCGGCGACGTGATCGACGACGGCGACATGTGGGAAGTCCCGGTTGTCATCAAGATCAAGAAGAGCCAGGTGTCGGAGGTCACGGGATGAAACCGCCGCTCATGCGCGAAGCCGACTTCGACGACCGCGAGCAGGTACTCGAGGAGGTGTCGGCCGAGATCGCGATCCTCAAGCGCGAGCTTCTCATCGATCGAGTCTCGCGGATGGCGAGCGACGGCAAGATCGTCCCGAGCGACGACGTAATCTACGTCGTGACGCGCGCTCCATCCGACAACAGGCGCTGGATCGTTTTCCGCGATCGTCTGGAGCAACGCGGGAAGGCCATCGCCTTCGCGGCGAATTCGCTCGAGACGCGACCATCGAACTTCCTCGGGAGGCTCTCGTACGACGGGGCGTTTCGAAAGTCAGCGGCCAGGCGCGCGATCTTCGCGGCGATCGGCGAAGACTCGGTTCGGTATGTCCTCGAATGCGGATGGAATCGCTCGCATGCGCTTGGCGCTGTTGGCTCGTTGCCTCGCGTTTGGCTGGACAAGCCCCTCGATCATCTCCCGGCGATCAAGAACTATTTGGGAAAGAACGGGGGTCCGGATTATTACGCGGGCATCGCCTTCGTCGCCATCCAAGAGGGCGGCAAACTCGGAGTGGACGGCGTGGTCTTGAGGACCGACTTGTTCGAGGTGGCGGCGGCGATCGTCGAGCACTCGGGGCCCGAGAACATCCTCTCGGCGGGGCTCGCTCGTCATTCGCGCGAAACGCCATCCGGGTTCACCTACTACCTCGAGTTCGAGGAGGTCGGGCGGGAAGACGAGTGGCGCCTCAAGGAGAGGCCGTACGGGTTCTTGAAGTCCATCACGAGGTTCACGCCGATCGCGCCGTGAGAAGGAGGAGACGATGAAGACGAAGAACATGAAGATCAGGCTCGAGAAGGTCCAGCGCACGGACCTCATCTGCGTCGGGTGCGGCAACTTCCGCACCGAGTGGGCCATCGTGCCGAGCCCCGGCGCCGAGTCGCAGGCGGGAGTGCACACCAAGTGCATCCCGAGCCTGCACGTCCGGCACACCCGCAAGCCCAAGGCGGAGGCGGTGCCAGAGTCGGGCGAGCTGCCGATCGCCGCGGGCAGCGAGGAGGCCCTGACCCAATGAAGATGAGCCTCTACCGCCTCGAACTCGCCGAGATGTACCAGCTCAAGGAGATCTCCACGCTTGAGGACACCGGCGAGCTTGACTCCCGGCGCGCCAGGGAGGCGCGGCGGGCGGCGTGGCGCAACGTCGGCTACGACGTCTACCTCGGCTTCGTGGTGGGCGCGCCCGGCGAGAGGCAGGCGCGAGAGGCCGCGAGCGCTAAGGTGCGGTGGCTGCACTCGAGCGACGCGGGCGAGTTGCCCAGCGCAGTGGCAATGGCAGTCGAAGACGAGTGCAAGCGCTGGCTCGACCCGAAGCGGACGACCTGCGAGCTGGTCGGCGAAGCTGCGCCGGCGGTGGGCGAGTCGATCATCCTCTCGAGCTTCAGGCACGGATGATGAAGACCAAACCCATCACCCCCGCAGAGGTCGAGCAGCTCCGAGCCGAGAGGGTCATCCCGCAAGAGGTCTTCGAGGCGTTCAACGAGTTGATCGCTGAGGCCTGGGACGGCAAAGAAGCCGTCGTGGATCAAGACAAGATAGTCAGGCGGATAGCGGGAATGCTCGCGACCACAACCGAAGAAGTCTGCCTGCGCCACTGGCTCGACGTCGAGCCGCTCTACCAGGCCGTCGGCTGGGACGTGGCGTACGACAAGCCCGGCTACAACGAGACGTGTCCAGCGACGTTCACTTTCAGGAGGAGGATCACGTGACGATGAAGCTCTGCGACCAGAACCGAACGACGAGGAAGGACTTGCCGCCGCGCTGCCGCCACCCCGAGTGTGTGGCGAAGCGGGCCGAGGAGTTCGCGGCGATGGGTCTCGCGCACTTCGCGGTCGAGGTCCACAAGAGCGGGCTGCCGGTGAGGTGCCGGCGGAAAGGCGCGCGGGGCGATGACAAGGACTGAGAAGATCGCGTTCGTTCTGGCGACGAGCGACCTTTTCCGCTGCCCGAACAGCGGCCTCGTCATCGACGGCGCGCCAGGCGACGACAAGGTCGCCTGCGCGTGCGGGAAGGCGAACCCGAAGACGCCGTACCGCGAGGCCGCGGCGGGCGTCGTCCACCACGTCAAGAAGTACCTCGAGCGGGCGACGGCGGAGGAGTTCGTCGACCAGGAAGACAAGAGGAGGGGCGAATGAAGGTGCGCGAGCTGATGAAGGTGCTCGAGGGCCACGATCCGGAGATGGACGTGCTCGTCGAGCACGAAGACGGTTGGATTTATGCCATCTCCTACGCGCGGGTCGCCGAAGTCGACGAGAGCGGCCACGAAGTGGACGAGTTCAGCAGCACGAAGGGCACCGAGTGCCTCGTCTTCACGTTGGTCCAATAAAAAAGAAAGACGAATGGAGCGTCTTCAGATGAAGGCTTCGGCCAAAGAAGAGGAACGCGGCAAGCGCGTCGAGATCGCGGTGGGCACGACCTGTCCGAAGGAGGAAAACTGATGCACGGCTACAGCCTCAAGCAGGCGCTCTCTGTATGGTCCGACCTCGAGGCGGCGCTCCGCGGCGAGCACGGCTACGGCGGCCACGTCGCCGAGATCTACGTCTACCGCCTGATGCCGCGGTCGCCGGCAGTCGACCGGTGGGAGAGCGGCGACCGCGGGAGCACGTGGACCGAGGCGGCGATGGAGGCGTTCGCGCGCGCGAACGAAGACCTCCGCGATCTCTGCGTTCACTTCGAGGAGACGCGCGGCGCGGAGATCTCGGTTGAGTGCGCTGCGGAGGGCGAGGCCCATATGCACAGGGTCGGCCAGTGGCTCAAGACCCACGGCGAGGGCCACCGCTGGCACGTCCGCGTTGAGCCGAAGGGGAATCCATGAGCGCCTTCGACGAGATGCTCGCGCCGATCTTTCGCGACCCGCTCAAGACGTCCGGGTCGGCGGAGATGCCCTTCAAAGTCGGCGACAGCGTGCGCCCGAACAAGTTCGGCTGGTCTGGCGTCGCCGAGGTCCTAGAGGTCCGCGGCGATCACTGCCGGATTGGCTCGATGGAGATGTTCGGCAGGGAGTGCCCGGTCTGGTTCCACCGCTCGGAGCTTCTACCAGCATTGACATCCCAGATCGTATCAGGCAAAGTTACTTGACAGCATCAGTGAGGAGACCATGACCGAGTTCATCAAGGCCGAAGACATCGTCAGCGTCAAGGACCGGAGGGTCGAGGACACCATCGTCTCGCAGTGCGTGATGCACTGCCTCTCGCAGCTCCCGGACCTGAACGCCTTCATGGAGGAGTATCAGGAGAAGGGCGGCGTCGAGGTCCACTTCACGATCAACGGCCGCGAGATCGCGCTGGGCCGGTTCCTCGGGGAGTTCGAGCGCCAGCACGCCAGAATCGTCGCCAGGCGCGCCGAGCAGCTCCTCGACGAGCGCGTCGGCAAGCTCCTCGACTTCGCGCACGCGCTTGAGAAGGAATGCAAGAGCAAGTTCCGCAAGGAGTTCGGACGCGACCTCGGCGACTACGAATGAGGAAGCTGCCCAAACCCTGGGTGCTCCGCGTCGTCGTCCCGTGCGGCGAGTGCGAGGGGTGCGGCAAGGTCATGGTCGTGCTCCGAGGGGGCCCGATCATGACGACGAAGCCGTGCCACGCGTGCGGCGGCTTCGGCTCCTGGATCAAGACCATCAAGCTCTCCGCGCGCGAAGCGCGGCGGATCGATGAGATGGCGAGCGCTCACGGGGTGCGGTCGTGACGCTCGCCGAAGACGAGCGAGTCGCCTGGGCGGTGCTCGCTCTCGCCGACACGTTTGAGCAGATGTGGAACGGCCGCGAAGAGACGTCGAACCTCAAGGTAGCCATGGCCGCAGTCCGCGCGGCGCGCCATCGCCTGCGCGACCGATTCGGCCTCAACCTCGATGACATCTTCTGCGAGGCGCGCGACGCCTACTTCGAGCTTGTGGACGCGGAGAAAGCGAAGCTCGAAGCCGAGAAAGATAAGCAGTCGGAGATGGAGGCGCGGCACGAGAAGCTTCGAAACGAGATGATTGTGGAGGAAGTCACCGGCAGCCTCCGCGACCGAGCGACGGAGCTTCGCAATGCGGCAGCCGCGATGCCCGGGACGGAAGGGGCCAAGGAGCGCCTCAAGGCGGCCGAGGAACTCGGCCGAGCGGCGAACGAAATCGAGCGCCGGTACAAGGAGACCCCATGAAGCGCCGACAGCTCATCACGTCAGACGAGGCGAGAACGACTCCCAAGCAGCACAAGAAACCCTGCTCGGACTGCCCCTTCTCGCGCGGATCGCTCGCGGGATGGATACCGACGACTCCCGTGGAGTGGGCGATGCAGGCGCACAACGAGGATCGGATCGAGTGCCACGCCTTGTTGCCGCATCAGTGCGCCGGCGCCGCCATCTACCGCTCGAACGTCTGCAAGGACCCGAGGGACAAGACGCTCCTCGTCTTGCCGGCCGACAAGAAGCTCGTGTTCGCCTCGATCAAGGAGTTTCTCGAGCACCACGAAGGCGGCGTGAAGTGACCAGAAGTGATCGCGTGGTGACATGAACCTTTTTATCCTTCGACCCGTCTCGATGACTTCTTCGAGCTGGAGGCCCCGGTTCGACAAGTGTTTCGGGGTCATCGTTCGCGCGAGAGATGAGGCCTCCGCCCGCGCCCTCGCTTCGTCTGCGGCCGGGAGCGAAGGCGAGAAAGTCTGGAAGGATCCGAAAGAGACGAGCTGCAAACGACTCGAAGTTGAAGGGGAGGTCGAAATCGTGATGCTCGACTTTGTTCAAGCATGAAGCTCAAGAGGAAGAAGTGCTGGAAGTGTGGTCGCGAGACGCCGGAGCCCCTCCGCGGCGACGACGCGGCGAGGCACCGCCTAACTTCCAGATCGCCCTCGGTGGCGAGCGCGGCGACATGATCGCCTACGCGCATTGCATGTCGAGGACGCTCATCTCGGAGGCTGCCGTCGCGGCGCTCGAGAACCGGCGGGCGCGCGAGCACTGCGAGTGCGATCTCCGCTCGTGGGACGCCGCCTGCGCGAGGTGGCAGGCGGACGCCGCGGCGTGCTGGGCGGACCTCGGGGTCACGGGCGCCGCGATGGACCGGGCCGAGGTGTGGCGGCTTCGCGTGCTCAAGAAGCAGCGGACGCTCGAGCCTGAAGAAAAAGCGCGGCTCAAGCGCCTGAAGGCTGGTCTCACGCCCGCGGAGGATCGCGCGATCAAAGAGGACGTGGCCGCTATGGCGCCCGAGGCGCTGAGGGTCCGAGGGCAGCTCCTTGAGTGGAAAGAGCAGGGCGGCAAGCCCAAGGCGGTGCTCGATCGGCTCTCCGATCCGACCGGCAAGGGGGAAGGCAAGCCTATCTCCATCAAGTTCGAATGCCCCTTCTGCGGCGGCGAGGTCCGCGCGGGCGGCCCGGACGCGACGGTCCTGCACGAGATGCCCGCGTGCGACGAGTTCAACAGGGACGAGGAGCCCGACGTGTTCCTCCGCAGGTGCCGGGAGAAGATGACGTCATGAAGATCCACGTGACCGAGACGGAGCTTTGGCCCTGCTACCGCTTCAGGCCGGCGAACCCGGACAGCGACTACGAGCAGAAGTGCTCGATCGAGGTGGACGAGGCGACGCTCGCGCGCTGGCGCGAGGCCTCGGACGCCTTCCACGCGGCGCAGAACGAGATCTCGAACGCGCTCGGCAAGGCCGGGCTTTTGGACAAGCTATGAGGAGAAAGTCATGAGCGATACGCCGAACATCGACAAGGCCCGCGAGGCGTCGAAACGCCTGCTCGCCCTTTTGGAGACGAACGAGGTGGGACTTTCCACGTGGCACGAAGCCGTCGCGAGCGAGATCGACAAGATCGCTAGCCTCTCGTCCTACAAGCCCGCAGCCGATGACGCCGCGATCCTGCTGCGCGGAAGCGCAGTGCCCGGGGCTGCGGAGTGGGTGGAGAAATACGATCGTCTCCTCAGCAATCTTCGACGATTCGGACGGCTCTGAGATTTCGGGTTCGACATCAGAGCATCAGAAGTGATGATGATACTGCATTCATGATACAGTCGGTGGCCTCATGGGCGTGACGATCTCCATCAACCCGAACCGCGCGGACGTCGAGTTGAACCTCGACTACGCCGAGGAGCAGCTCCGCCGGGCGCACAAGAAAGCCGAGGCTCACTTCGACGGACAACCCTACTTGGCAGACACCATCAAGATGGCGCTCGACATCGTCGCCGACGCGAGGCGCGCGACCGAGAAGGCCAGGGCCGAGAAAGAAGAGGAGATGGAGCGTCGCTGGGGGAAGCGATGACGCCAGCCCTGCTCGTCGCCCTGTCCATCACGAATGGCTTCCTCCTGCTCTTCTGCGAGCTGTGGAGGAGGCGCTCCGCGCGCTCGACCGACTTGGCGCTCGAGAGCGGCGAGCGCCTCGTCCGGACCCAGAAGCAGCTCATGGCGGCGCAAGAGACGCTCCTCGACGTGGGCGGGCAGCTCCTCTCGACGCAGATGCAGCACCGCGAGGCCATGCGCGAGGTCGCCTCGCTCAAGCGCGAGGTGAACGCCCTCCGGGCGGCGAACGCCTCCGACCGGAGCGCGTTCGAGGACGCCTGGAGGCTCAAGTCGCAGCTCGAAGGAGAGCCGAAGGGGCTCGGGATCGACGAGCAGACGCGGAGCCTCGTCCGGCTCGCTATCAATAATCCCGAAGCGCAGGAAGGCGCAGCGGCGGCGATGATCGTGTGTAAGCGCCTGAAGGAGCTGATGGGATGAAGAAGAAGATCAAGCAGAAGACGGTACCGCCGTTCAAGCAGATCGCCTGTGCGACGACCAGTGAAGATCGTGCGGAGCCGACCCTCTACGGTCTCGACAAGAAGGGCCGTGCCTGGGTGCTCGACAACGGCTACTGGTACCCCGTCGAGACGCGTCTCGCCCCGGGCGACGGAGACGAGTGATGATCGTGCTCTCGATCTTCGTCGTCGTCACGCTCGGTCTTCTCGGCTTCGCGGTGTATTCCTTCGAGACGGACCGTCGAAAGAAGGCGGTGTCGCCCTTCCGCGTCCCGCGGGCCGCGGCCGTCGACACATGGGAGTGCCGCAAGGCCGTCCACGAGGCGGGTCACGCGGCGTGCGCGTGGTGTTGCACCCTCGTGAGGGGGGTGCGCGTCGCGACCATCGAGGCCAAAGGAGGCGGAGGCCACGTCCTCTTCGAGTACATCGCGTACCCGGGAAGCGACGCCGAGTGGTGTCGCGCCGTCATCGCGCTCGCGGGCGTTGTTGCCGAGGCCGCCGTGTACGGCAAGTGGGACACGCGGGGGTCGAAAGAAGACATCTCTGACGCGCTCGTGCACGTCGTTGCGGCAACGGATCAGAAGAGCGATCCGCCGTGGCCGCGCCTCGGCAAGGACGACGGCCACGTGCCGGCGCTCCGTCGGATGTTTCGTAACAAGATCGCCCCCGAGGTCGAGCGGAACCTCGAGGAGTGCTGGCGTATGGCGCGCGTCGTCGTCGAGGCCCACGGCGGCAAGTTCTTCAAGCTCGTGACGGCCCTCTTGACGCACAAGACGGCGAAGGACTTCCATATGGAGGAGGTGCTCGGTGCGCGGTACTTCGAGAAGTTCATCGCGGCTGGCGAGACCTTCGAGCGCGCGGTGCGGCAGGACGGCAAGGCTTCGATCTTCAAGCCGAGGTTCTTCATGCCACTGCAAGTGAATGTGAGAAGGAAGAAGGCTGCATGATTCCGAAGGAATCAGGCCGGGTCCCGGTGACCGAAGGGAGTAGGGCCTGATGGGCGAGGTCGCGGAGAAGGACAAGGTCAATACCGCCGACATATGGGAGCTTGCGCGGCGAATCGCGGAAGCAATCCCGGACGTCCGCGTCAAGGTCGACCCGTCGGCGACGGTCGGTGGATTCCACTTCATGGACGTCTCGTACGGCGTGACCCGTCTCACGGTGGAGCTTCGGCCAGGATCGCCAGGTCCGAGCTACGGTCTCTCGCTGGACGATGAAGAGACGACGGGCTTCGAGGGGTGCGACTGCGTCTTCGGTCATCCGCCGACGCTCATCAAGTACCTGAAGCTTCTCATCAGGCCGTGCGACTTCTGCAAGGGCAACCCGGCCGTCTGGCAGAACTACACGAACCAGAAGGTGAAGTGCCCGGAGTGCGGGCGCGAGGCCGGCGAGTACCCGCTGCCCGCGTGATCGGAGAGGACGATGGACGAGAACAAGCGCCAGAAGCTCAAGGACATCGGCTACGTGATCCCGGGTACGTGCGGGCAGTGCAAGCACGGACGCTTCGCTGAGATGAGCGATGGCTGGGGCGAGTGCTTCGCTGAGATGAGCGATGGCTGGGGCGAGTGCGGCGTCCACATGTACCAGCACCTGAAACACACGGACGAGCGCTTCCTCACCGTCCACACGAGCGGCCAGTGCGCTCAGTTTGAGCGGAGCCCGCGCGGGGCGGGGATGCTCGGAGCCTTCACCGAGTTCGTGGACAAGAAGTTCCCGCCCGACGAGGGCGCCGTTTTTCGCGTCATCAAGGTCGACCCCGAGGGGAGCGGGACGGACTGGGTCGGGCACCTCGGCGCGCGCATCACGAATGCCGTGCGCTGCTGCCAGAACTGCACGGTCATCTTCGGCAAGTGGAACGACACTTCCGACGTCACCTTCATCCCCGGCGAGCTTCTTGCTCTGAACGACAAGGCGCGTGCGATCATGGACGAGATTGCGCCGCTCGTGGCACGGGATGATCTTGAAAGGAGCAAGACGCGATGAGCTACGCGAAGGTTCTCGAAAAAGCCGACGGCGACTTCGAGTGCAAGGATTACGTCGTTGTCCAGTCGTCCGGACCCAAAAAGGGCGAAGACGGTGTGACGTATTACGAGGTGAGCCTCGAGGATAGCCTCGCGACGATCGTCCGCGACGAGCTTCTCGCGGACCGCGGCTCGAGTCAGCGCTCGGACGGCTTCAAGAAGGGCGACGTGCTTCGGTTCTGGGGACGCGGGTTCGGGTACGTCGTCCGCGGGATCGCGCTGGTCCTCGACGGAGATCTCCACGTCTACCGGTACATGACGTCCGACGAGGAGAAGGCGGATCACGCGCGGCAGGTCGCCAAGGCGAAGACCGACCGCGCCCGCGAGTGGGAGGAGAAGCGCGCCGAGATCCTCCGCAAGGTGAGCGCGCTCCCCGAGCCCTTCCGCCGCCGCTTCGAGTTCTTCATGCGCCGGCCCAGCTGGGGCGCGGAGTTCGGCCTCTACGAGGTCTTCTGCATGGGCGAGGCCCACAAGATCGCGAGGATCTGCAAGACGCCCGAGCGCGTGGCGGAGTTTCTGCGCGGCTCCCCCGCGCTCCAGAAGGGCGCCGCGGACTCGGCCGGCATCGCGCTCGCGTGGGACGACCACTCGGGCAACACGTTCGGCTGCGCGTGCCAACTCGCCCACGCCTTCCTCTCCATCCCAGGCCGGCTCCACCAGGTCCACGGCGCGCTCTGCCCGCTCGTCGGGTGCGCGGAGTACGGGTGCTACGCCTCCACGGTGTCGCGGTGAAACCATGGAGGCAGCAACTGGACGAACTCAGCAAGTTCGAGCCACGGTGGGACAACCAGGGGGAGACTCCGACGAGAGAAGCCATTGCAGCGGCTTCCGCCTTGCTCGAGCTGCTCGAAGCGCTCGGGCAGCGAGAATTCCCTGGCATGTTCCCGACGCTGGATTCCGGGATCGCTTTGATGTGGGGCAATCCCGAAGCCCCTGAGATTGAAATCTCAGCGAATGGGTCGATGAAGATCGTGTGAGCACTTGCGGCTTGCAAGGCTGAATAAAGTCAGGCAAAGTTACTTGATGATCACCGACGCCGATCTTGACGATATCGAGCGCGCGCACTCTGGCTGGCGAGCGAGCGGCGGCGCGGGCGAGCCTTCGGACACCGTTCTCCGCCTCGTGCGCGAGCTTCGCGACGCGCGCAAGAGGCTCGCGGAATTCGAACAGAAGAAGACGATGTTCCGATCGGACGCCGGCGGCTTCAGGCCGTCGGGCATGAATTTCCGGAAGCTCTGACCAGGAGAGAAGAGGCCATGGCGAAGAAGATCATCGAGCAGGGTTCGACCACGTTCCACGCGACGTGCAGCGAGTGCGCCACGCGCTTCAGCTACGAGCCGGAGGACGTCTACCACAATTACGTGCTCGGCGGCGACCGCGTCTCGTGCCCGCACTGTGGTCACGACTGTCGGCACTTCGGCAACGGCAGCAAGGGCTGGGGAGGCGGCGGTCGCGCGAGCTGGATGGCGAGCTGCTCGTGAAGACGGCGAAAGCCGTCGCCACGCCCCGGTCGGAGAAGCGCAGCGACGACGAGGTGAAGAGGACGCCCGAAAAACCCACATGCTTCGCCTTGACCATCAAGGCGCTCGTGTTCCCAGCGCACGACATGCGGACGCGTGAGGAGGTCGAGGAGGCCGCGCGCGAGATGATGGACGAGCGCTTCTGGGACAAGGACGACCTCGAGGTCGCGGCAATCCCCGACACGGACGAAGCCTTCCCCCACGCCGAGCCTTACGATCTTCACGCCATGAAGCTCACGGAGGGGACGCCGAAGCGCCTCAAGCTGCACCCGGGGTGCGGGGGCAAGTTCGTGGAGACGAAGACCAAGAAGTCCAGCCGCGGCCCGTGGACGTGCGACAAGTGCGGCTTCGTCACCGAGACCGTGGACCCGAGGCATTGGCCCAAGCGGGCGAAGCTGAGGAAGGCGTCGGGCTGATGGCGTCGCTGAACGCGGTCCTCGAGGGGCTCCAGATCTTCGCCGAGCACGGGCTCGGCAACGCCCACTCCGTCGCGGCCGAGCACGACGAGTTCTTCGTGT
>Ga0187769_10001641_pt1 | contig 12787 bp, 11 predicted proteins | sample 0116_SJ02_MP02_1_FD_133140 | JGI IMG/M metagenome (GOLD analysis project Ga0187769, IMG submission 133140) | Tropical peat soil microbial communities from peatlands in Department of Meta, Colombia - 0116_SJ02_MP02_10_MG | ecosystem: Environmental > Terrestrial > Soil > Wetlands > Peat | place... | reverse complement strand
GTCGGCAATTTCGATGGCCAGAGAAAGCAGCGTATCCGTGTCAACCGGTCGCCCCGCGATGCGATGCTTCAGCGTCATGCCATCCAGAAACTCCATGACGATGAAGGGATGCCCGTCGTGCTTGCCAATCTCGTGAATCGTGCAGATGTTCGGGTGGTTCAGCGCCGAGGCCGCCTTGGCCTCGCGCTGGAAGCGGCTCAGAGCCTGCGGGTCTTGCGCGACATCGTCGGGCAGGAATTTGAGCGCCACAAAGCGGCCAAGGTCGGTGTCCTCGGCCTTGTAGACGACGCCCATTCCCCCGCCGCCGAGTCTCTCGACGATCCGATAATGCGTGATGATTTGGCCAATCACGGGCAGCGAAATCTTACGTGGGTAAAAAAGTGAAGTCAACGGAGGCAGACATTGTGAGGAAGCTTAAGCTAACACGGTGACACTTAGGATTGGCTGTTGTGAGATGACTTCTAGTCCCGCTTGGCGGGTTTGTAGCCAGCCTTCTTGGCTTCGTCCACAGTCATGAACTTGCCGTTCTTGGTTTTGCCGTACCAGCGCCCACCCTTGTGGTAGATGCCAGTATCGAGGTTCACCCACACTTTGTGACTTGCCTTGGCGGCGGCAATGTCTGAGGCCGAGACTGCGCTCTCAGTTTTCGTGGAGGAAGATTTAGCGGGAGTTGCACTGGTAGCAGCAGCTTGGCTCTTTGAGGAATTATCTTGGGGGCTCGCCGCCGTAACGCCCAGGCACAACGCGAAAAGCAATAATTCCGATACAACCCGTCTCATGACACCTCTCTACGCGTAGATTCCACGCTGGCGCAGCGTGTAAGCCACACGATCAATCGCCAGCATGTACGCCGCAATCCGGTTATTGACGCGATGAGTCTCAGCGTAGCGAACCACATCGTCGAACGCAGCCACCATGATGGTTTCGAGCTGCTCATTAACCACTGATTCCTTCCAGAAATAGCCCTGGCGATCCTGTACCCACTCGAAATAGGAAGTAGTCACGCCACCGGCATTGCACAGGATGTCAGGAATCACGAACACTCCTTTGTCGGCAAGGATTTCGTCGGCGGATGCGGTGGTCGGTCCATTCGCGCCTTCCGCCAATATTCGGCACTTCACGCGATCGGCATTGCGGCTGGTGATCTGATTTTCGGTCGCGGCCGGAATCAGGATTTCGCACTCGGTGAGCAGCAGTTCGGCAGGATCGGCTTTCTCCGCTCCAGCAAAGCCAGTGATCGTGCGGTTGCGCTGGCGATGCTCGGACAGCGCCTTCACATTAATCCCGTTGGGGTTGTACAGCCCACCATCTACTTCGAGAATTCCAATAATTTTGTATCCCGCCTGCGCCATGAGCAGCGCGGCATTGGAACCCACGTTGCCGAAACCTTGCACGATCACGCGCGTAGACTCGCGCGACATGCCCAGCTTCTTGATCGCCTCATCGCAGACGATCATGATGCCGCGGCCAGTCGCTTCGCGGCGTCCACGCGACCCTCCAATATTTATGGGCTTCCCGGTGACGACGGCCGTCACGGTTTGTCGCATATGCATGGAGTACGTGTCCATCATCCACGCCATGATCTGTTCGTTGGTGTTGACATCCGGGGCGGGAACATCTTTCTCGGGGCCAATAAACTCAAACAATTCCGCCGTATAACGCCGGGTCATGCGCTCCAGCTCGCCCATCGACATCTTATGCGGATCGCAAATAATGCCGCCCTTCGCCCCGCCGAACGGGATATTCACCACCGCGCACTTCCACGTCATCCAACTGGCGAGCGCACGCACTTCGTCCAGCGTCACGTCCGGCGCATAGCGGACACCACCCTTCGCCGGACCGCGAGCAATGGAGTGCTGCACGCGAAATCCAGTGAAGACTTCAAGACGACCGTTGTCCATGGCGACCGGAATGTGAACCGTGATCTCGCGATTGGGATAGCGCAACACTTTCCATAAGCCCTCATCGAGGTTGAGCTTGTGCGCCGCCAGATCGAAGCGGGCAGCTTGCGCTTCCATTGGATTGAATTCGCGTTCGATGCTGACGTGATTCACCGTTGCGGTGGTCATGGCGGTCTCCGGCTACAGCGGCGTTAATGGGTATGATGCTGCCCGAACTCCGAGGTTGATCCCGGATTGTGGCGACGGTTCAGAAGTATAGCAGGCTAGGGCCGAGAGGCAAGGTGTGGGGGTTTACAGAAGCATGAAGGGCCGCTAAAGTTTGCAACCTCAAATGTCGATGAACGCAAGTAGGGGGGCTCTAGTGTTTTCCGCCCTGACGTCTGACTTAGGGTTGCAAAAAGGTGATTCATGGGAAGAGTAAATTGCTGGGAATTCAAGAACTGTGGCCGCCAACCGAGCGGCGCCAAAGTCGCAGAACTGGGAGTCTGTCCTGCCGCAACGGAGCGTCGAGTTAATGGCACTAACCGCGGGGTCAATGGCGGACGGGCATGTTGGTTTGTCGCGGGAACATTGTGCGGTGGTAAAGCGCAAGGTTCATTTGCCACCAAGCTCGCCAACTGCATGCAGTGTGAGTTTTGTCAATTGGTATCGAAAGAGGAAGGCCTGGAACTGGCGAAGCCTCCGGACGTCTTAGCTCGACTGAAGTGAGTCGCGGTTCAGTGCCGTTTCCTTTTCACCGTAGCAGTAACGGTACCGCGCGCCAGCCGCGCCGAAATCTCGTCTCCGGCCTTCACCTTCGCCGCGTCTTTCAACAGTTTCCCAGAGGCGTCGAATACCAGCGCATAGCCACGCTCCAGAATCGCCACGGGTGAGAGCGCCTGTAGAGCCGTGTCCATGCGCTCCAAACGGACCTTGCGCTCTAGCAACAGATTGCGAAAAGCGGAGACCAGCGCCGTAGTCTGAGCGTCCAAATCCTTGCTCATGCCGGCGAGCACGCGCCGCACGTCGTAGTGCCGAACGGCTGCCGACAGAGTCTCAAACCGCCGCCGCTGGTTCTCGATAGTCGACCGCTGTGCCTGGGCCAAGCGGTGCACCAGGTCATCCAGCCGCTGCTGCCGCCGATGAATCAAGTCCATCATGCGGGCAAACGCGCCGTGCCGCGCCAGCTCCGTCAGGTTCTGCCGGGCAATCAGCAAGTGATAGCGAATCGCCTTCTCCAGCCGACGATGCAGGCTTTCCATCTGCTCTTCAATTTCCTGCCGTGAGCGGATGACCAACTCAGCCGCCGCGGAGGGTGTGGGCGCTCGCAGATCAGCAACAAAATCAATGATGGTGAAGTCTGTCTCGTGGCCCACGGCTGAGATGACCGGAATGTGCGATGAAACAATCGTACGTGCCAGGCCTTCGTGATTAAACGCGGCCAGGTCTTCGGCCGATCCGCCGCCGCGGGCGACGATGATCACGTCCACATTGTGCGCCTTATTGAAGTGGCGAAGTCCGGCGCTCACCTCAAGCGCCGCCATCTCCCCCTGCACCTGTGCTGGATAAATCAAAATATTCGCCCCGTGATGCCGCCGCCGTAGGATATTGAGAATGTCGCGCAGCGCTGCAGCCTGAGGCGAGGTTACGATCCCGATTCTCCGCGGCAGCGTCGGAATCGGTTTCTTGCGAGCGGTGTCAAACAGTCCTTCTGCTTCCAGCTTGGCTTTGAGTTGCTCAAAAGCAATCTGCAGCGCACCTGCACCCTTGGGCTCCAGATACTCCGCCGAAATCTGCAACTCACCGCGCTCCTCATAGATGGTGACCCGTCCGCGCACCACCACCTGCATGCCATTGTCTGGCCGGAAACGCAGCAGGCGCGCCGCGGAACGAAACATCACCACCCGAATCTGGGCGCTCTCGTCTTTAAGCGTGAAATAAAGATGGCCCGAGTCGTGCGCTCGGAAGTTCGAAATCTCGCCTTCCACCCAGGTATCGGTGTATTCCCGTTCGAGGCGAGTACGCACGGCGGCGACCAGGTCGTGCACTGTCCAAGTACGGCGACCGGTTGGCGTGAAAGTGAAGCCGAGTTGGTCGGAAGAAGCCACTCAACGGAAGTCTACAGCAGGAGCGCTTAGCATTTGGCACTTGGCATTTGGCCCAAAAGCGCGGCGCGAGTGGCCAAATGCTAATTGCCAAGTGCCAACTGCTAATGCCTAAACCGGCTTATCGCGTACAACAGCAACGACAGCACCACGCTGAGCAGAATAGAAGTGGCGATTGGAAAGTAGAAAGTCGTGTGCTTACCACGGTAAATGATGTCGCCGGGAAGGCGCCCAACGGGAAGGTTGGTCCTGCCGAAGAGCACGAGGACAATTCCAGCGACCACGATGATCGCGCCCAGGAAAATCAACAATTTCCCCAAGTCTGCCACGGTTCCATTCTAGCCGAGCGGGTGGAATCCGCGGATGCCAGTGACATCCACCGATCCACCCCTGCTAAAATTCCGCCATGAACTCCAAGCTCATTGCATTGCTCATTGCGTTCGCGGTTATTCCTGTTTCAGCGCAAACCAAGAAGCAAACCAGGCCTCCCTCCGAGGTCGAAATCACCTCCGAACCCAGCCACCATCTCGCGTTTCAAAACTCCTACGTCCGCGTTTTTCAGGTTGAGGTGGCGCCGCACTCGTCCACATTGCTTCATCGTCACCGTCACGATTACATTTTCGTGAGTCTTGGGCCCGCGGAGATTTCGAATGAAGTGGAAGGAAAATCTCCGATCACGCTCAAGCTGCAGGATGGCGAGGCCCGTTTTACGCAAGGCAATTTCGCGCACGTTGCCCGCAATCTTGCGAACACCCCGTTCCGCAATGTGACCATCGAGTTGTTGGAGGACGAGCAAGCCCGTGCTGCGCCGCCCAAGTGGGGCGAAGACCGCGGGCTGCACGTGTTGCAGGGTGGGACCAAGGAGGTTCTGTTTGTGAAAGATGGTGTGCGCGTCTCCGAGCTGGAGCTGCAGACTGCGGGAGTTGAGCCAAGACATCGTCACGGCGGGCCATATCTGGTCGTGGCGGTTACGGACCTCCTGTTTCGTAATGAGGTGGAGGGAAAACCCGCATCCAATGTTGAAATGAAGTCCGGCGACGTGAAATGGATCGAAGGAGGCTTCACGCACACCATTACCAACGTGGGGAAACAAGAGGCGAAGCTGGTGGTGCTGGAGTTTTGATGACTGTGCCGCCGCGCAGTAACGCGAGCGCTCGCCTTGCACGCCATATCTCGCAACCGTTGGAGTACTTGATCCTTCTGCCGATCGTGTTGTTTGCCCCATCCCTCAACGCCGCCGAGCCATCCACCGCAACCTTGATCGAGCAGGGACATTACAAACGTGCCGAGGCGATTCTCGCCGAGCGCCTGAAAGCAAATCCCAACGACGGGCGTGCCTCCAGCGAAATGTCCAAAGTCTCGGAGGCATTTCGGCGCTGGGACGACGCTATTCGGCAAGCGGAGAAAGCCGTCTCGCTGGATCACAAGAGTGCCGAGTTCCAGGCTGCCCTCGCAGATGCCGTCGGCTCAAAGCTCTCCTCAGCGTCGCTGGGGATGTTCGAGAAGATGTCGCTGGCGCGCCGCTTCAAGCGAGAAGCTGAATTGGCGCTGCAGCTTGATCCTAATAACGCCGACGCCAACGAGGACCTGATGGAATTTAACCTCGACGCACCGGGACTGGTGGGCGGCGACAAAAAGAAGGCTGCAGAACTGGCGGATCGGATGGTGCGCATTAACCCAGTCCGCGGCTACCTGATGAAGGTCGAGTTTGCTACTCATGAGAAGCACACCGCGGAAGTCGAGCCGCTCTTGCAGCAGGCAATCGCCGCAGACCCTAAGAACTATTTCGCCCGCATACAGGCCGCAAACTTCTATCTGAGCAAAGGCGGAGCCAGTCTGACCCAGGCCGAGGAGCAGGCGAAGCAGGCCATTCGGATCGACCCCGGCAGAGCCGGCGGATACACGGCGCTGGCAACCGTCTATGTGCAGCAGGGCCGCTGGAAGGATCTGGACTCGCTGCTGGAAGACGCGCAGCGCGAAGTGCCGGACGATCTTGCGCCCTTTTATCAAGCCGCGAAGAGCATTCTTACTGGAAATCAAAACCAGGAGTTGCCGCGCGCCGAAAAATATATGCGCGCCTATCTAAGTCAACCGCCGGAGGGAGATGAGCCAAGCCTGGCCGCGGCCCATTGGCGGCTGGGTCTCATTCTGGAGAAAGAAGGACACAAAGATCAGGCAAAACAGGAGATCCAGGAAGCTGTACGTCTAGAGCCAGCGTTTGAGCCAGCCAAGAAAGACCTGAAGCGGCTGCAGTAGGCTATCTGGTCGCTTTTCATAGAGGCCGCGGCCCGCGCGGCCTTAAGAGGGGGCAGCACCACAGGCTGGTAAGGAAAGCCTGTCCTGAGTAACGCAGCGTTCCTAGCGCGTACCTGGGAACTCAAAGTTCTAGCCTGCGGTGGAACGAAAAAACGATATCTTAGCCACCGATCTGCAAGACCAAAGCCCGCGGCCCGAGCTGCGGGGAGCGAGCTCCAACCGAACTGGCTAGGTGGCATCGTGGCCAATCATGGTGACCGACTCCCATATAAGCGTGCTGCCTCCGTCGAAGGTTAGCTGCTCGGATCCGTTCACTGAACCGACGATGTTCAGTCCGCACAGGTTCACCGACCCGTGGCCGTACTCCCCATAGGTGATAGGCAGCGCCCACTGTGAGAGAAAGGTGGTCCCGCCGGTGGAAGGATGATCCTCAAGCAGGAGTGTGAACTCATTCCCCGCACCGGAGCTCGAGGTGGAGAAAACTGAGCCTGAAACGCAGTCAATCACATGCTGCACGCCGGCACCGCCGGCCGCCTTCGTAACACTCGCGGTGGTGCTCTCCACGGCAGTTGAAAGCACCCATTCTGCGGGCGGCGCTGGCAGTTCGGGCTGGACCTGGCCTGACCCTTGGGACGACGACTGGCCCTTGGCGAGGGCGACGCGAGCGGAGCCTAGGTTGAAACCCAGAAGGCCGCCAAGCGCGATGAGCATCACGGACAAGACAGCGGCTTTCTTCGACATAACGTCACCTCCCAGTACAAGATTTCAATCGCGCTAAGCTAAGCATGAGGGACCCTGTGGAAATCCTCCACATTCCGCCTGTTACAAAAACCGAACAACTGGCCGAAAGCGCAAACCGGATTGCAGAATTTTGGCAAGCTCGGTGACCCAACACGTTCTTCAGATTGGCGCTCCCTTGTGGCTTCGCGGGCCGCATTGCGCTCTGCTAGAATTTAAGTGCAGCACTGGTGGACGAAGAAAACGGTTCTTAAGGCCTCTTTAACATGATGAGCAGTAGGCAGAAACTTCAAATCCTAGGCGCGTTCCTGATCCTGCCGTGTTTTGCCACCGTGCTGGGCTGCAACGGCTTTTTTATCAACCCTTCCATAAGTTCCATTTTCATCACCCCCGCTGCGGTTACGATCGCCGTCAGCAATACGGTGCAGCTAACCGCCACCGCCACCTACTCCGACGGGAGCACAGGCCCGCTCACGGGATCCTCCGCTGGTTGGACAAGTTCGGATACGACTGTTGCCACCGTCACCTCGCCCGGCGGACTGGTCACGGGAGTCGCCATTGGCAGCGCGACTATAACTGTCAGTGCTCAGGGTGCCAGCTCGACGGCCACAGTTACGGTCAGCCCGTCAAACGTTACGAGCATAGTGATTACAACGACGCAAGATAGCACCAGTCCCCAATCGACAGCTATTATTTCCGGCGTGCCGGCAACCAAGCAGTTCTTCGCCTACGCTAATGGATCGAGCAGTAACGACGTTACAAATGCCGTAACCTGGACTTCGTCGAACACGAGCGTGGCCACGATCAGCACTGGACTCAGCAGCGGCAGCGGGCTAGCGACGAGCGTGGCGACCGGAACTACGAACATCACTGCCTCCATAGCCACGACTTCCGGCACGGTCACCAGCCAAACAATAGCGCTGACTGTCGAGTAACGGCGGCGCTGGAACAGAGATTCAATTCACAGCCACGCAGAACGGAGTTGACGTTTCAAGCACGGCCACCTGGACCTCGAGTTCAACAGCTATCAGCGTCCCATCGAGTGGCGTCGGTATTGCAACTGGAGACTACAGGGACTGCGACCATGACTGCCAACGTATCGGGTGCACCGGCTCAGTGACGGTGACCGTCGATCCGCAGGCGCAAATCGCCGGACACATCGGCAATACCGTTTTGGACTGACTGTCTCCCGCTCAATGGCTTAAGTTTTGCGACCGCGGTTGTCATCATAGGGACCCATGGTTCAACATATGATTGACCATGGCAAACATCGGCTGCATAGGCATCTGTACCGGGGGCGGCGACGCTCCTGGCCTCAACGCCGTCATCCGCGCCGCCGTCAAGTCCGCCATCCTTAAATACAAGTGGAAAGTGATCGGCATCCCCGATGGCTTTGATGGCTTGATCTGGCCGGAGAAATCGCGCGAGCTCACGCTCAAGGATGTCAGCGGCATTCTGCCTCGCGGGGGCACGATTCTGGGCACCACCAATCGCGGAGATCCCTTCCACTACAAAACCATCGAGAACGGCAAAGAAATCGTTCGCGACATCTCCGACGAAGTAATCGCCAACTCGCATAAGCTCGGCATCGATGCCGTGATCACCATTGGCGGCGACGGCTCGCAGAAAATCGCGCTCGAGCTTTTTGAGAAGGGCCTGAAGGTCGTGGGCGTACCCAAAACGATTGACAACGATCTCTGCGCCACCGATATCACCTTCGGTTTCGACACGGCTCTGCACACCGCGACCGATGCCATCGACAAAATTCACACTACGGCCGAGTCGCATCATCGCGTCATGGTTATAGAAGTCATGGGACGAGATGCTGGCTGGATCGCCCTGGAAGCTGGCATTGCGGGTGGCGCGCACGTCATCCTGATTCCTGAGATTCCATTCAGCCTACAGAGAATCTGCGATTACGTGGCGGAACGCGAGGGCTATGGCAAGCGCTTCACCATCGTCGTTGTAGCGGAGGGGATTAAGCTTCCTTCTGAGTTGAGACAGCTCGCTCGCGGCGGCTCGGTAGGCAATCTGATTGGCGACGGCATCGCCTTAACCGCGCATAAAGAAGTGCGCGTCAGCGTCCTGGGTCACATTCAGCGCGGCGGCTCGCCTTCACCCTTCGACCGGATCCTGGGCACCCGTTTTGGCGTGGCGGCTGTCGATCTGATTGCCCAGGGCGGCTTCGGCAAGATGGTCTGCCTGCGGAACACGAGAATCGAGTCTGTGAATATCGCCGATGCCGTCGGTCAACTGCGAACCGTCGATCCTCAGGGAGAACTGGTGCGAATGGCGCGCGCCATTGGGATTTGCTTCGGAGATTGACCTTTCTAGCAGCCCGGTTTCGCCGGGCACGCCCAGTGACCAACCCAATTTTGGGTCTTGAGTGTAATCGCAGTTCATCACCAAACAATCGTCCCAAGCCCATATCACACATGAGTGTGAGGTCACTGACAAAGCAGGCGAATCCGTGGATCAATTAATCTGATCTCGCCTCTCCGAAGCGCAGTTCCCGCCAGTCGAGACGCACACCCCCTGAGGCGAGTAGCGAACTTCCTAGTTCGCAATGGTCCAGCAAGTTCAAAACAGCTTATGGAGGTGACCCATGAAACGTATCAGCATTCTGCGGGCGGTTCTTTTCACCTGTCTTACTGTGGCCAACGCGTGGGCGGGCTCTCGCACCGTCTACGTACCCCCGCCGAACGGAACAGACGACACAGCGAACATTCAAGCGGCTTTGAACAAATGCGCAGCTTACGGGAGAAACTGCACGGTGCAGCTGGCCGCCGGTACCTACCTCACCAGGCAGGTTCTCATTCAGAACTTCCAAGGCACATTCAAAGGAATGGGCGAAAATACCACGACTGTCCAGGCCCTGTTTTTGCCGGTGAACTGGCCTGATCCGGCGGTCGTCGCCTGCAGTCCGCTCGACTGCCTGTGGGCCACCTTAGTAACGTTTGTTGATGGCAGCGTCACGGTCTCAGATCTGACCATCAACATCAATCTTGTCCCCGCCACGGCGACATACGTGCAGGCTGGGGTCGAGTACGAGAATGTCTACGCACCTCTGGAGTTCACCGGCAAGCGTCTCATCAACGCTGCGGTAGAGCGGGTTGCGGTGACTGGCCAGCCTGATCCAAACAATTCATGGGGTGTCAATATCGTGAACGGGATTCACTACTCGGGAGAATTTGCCCGCAGCACGACGCCCGGCGATTATTATTTCCTGACCGGCTCTTACACAGTCCAAAACAGCTATTTCAACAACACTGGCGTGGCTGTGTCGGAAGATGGATTCGTCACTTCAGCTCTGGTCACGATCGGTGGTTCGCCCCGGACGGGAAACGTGATGGAGAACGATTCGAGCGGCATTGATCTCGAGGCCTCTGAGAAATCCTTCTTCGAGGTCTCTCACAACAATTCAAGCGGGTATTGGGCCGGCGGCTGGATCGTTCCCTACTACTGGTACTACGTACCCAGCGGTCCTTCTCAGTATTGGATTCATGACAATACGCTGACCGCAACCGGCCTGGGCACCCCACCCAGCGCCTTCCCCGACGGCTTCTACGCCTACGACAACTCCACGAACCCCTGGATCCAGGCTGCGGTGTGGAACAATACAGTTCAACTGCAGGGTACCTTGTCGGAGGGCATTGGCGCCTACAACACCAAGGGCACCGCGATCTGGAGCAACACCATCGCCGGCACGGACCAATACGATGGCGTCGGCCTGTGGAACAGCACGGGAAGCAGCGTGATCGGCAACAACCTCACGAACGTGACGATCGATCCGACGGGGCTGGCAAAGATTTATCTCGATCCATACACGACTAAAGACTTCGTCCTCTGCTCCAGTCTTAGCGACACCGTCCTCAACCAAGGGACGAATAACGTTGTTATAGGCTGCCAGCAACTGGACGCCGCATCGAAGAGCGTCAGCCCCGCCGATTCCAGGCCCACACTCGGTCTCCCAAAAGGCAAGCCTTGGCTTCGCCAGCCGTAAGAAATGATTAGAAATGGCAAGCCGCCCGATGTCTGGGCGGCTTTTCTTTGCATCGACCCGAAAGTGGCTGCGCGGCAGCTAACGCTAACCGCGACAGCACTCATAATCCCCGCCAAGGGTCGGTCTGACGGAAACCACCCATGCGACGCCATGGTCTGCAAGGCCCGGTCCTGGCTATCACAACTAAACATCGAGCATCCCGCCACTGCGCTATATTGACTTGTGATGTTACCCAGAACTCGCTGACTGTGTGTTGCTACCGATCTTGGCGGCGCTGTCACTTTCCCTCGGGATTTGCTTTAACGACTAAGGGCATCCGCCCGAACGCGGTTGCCGTGACGGACAGCGACGCCCGTCTTCTATCGCATAGGTTACTTCCCAGTGAAGTGCCACGGTCTCAGCAGCTTGCGCAGATTACCTTTGATGGTTCTATTCCCTTTCGGCAGATTGTTAGCCCGCGCTTGCCATCCTATAATCGACATACTCTGGTAAGGATTCTCCGTCAGGTTCCGGGCAGGTAGCGCGGAGGGGCTTTTGCGTCCGCGCTGAATGTTAACCCGGATATGCGACAACGCCTGCAACTCGCCCTGATGGCAACCGTAATCGCCACCTTCCTTTCACTTACGCCATACCCGCAGGCAGAGGACCATGGTTCCGGGATCACCCCGACCACCGACGACTACGGCCGGGTGGTTTATGTGAATGAGTCTGTGCCATCCACGGGCCGGACCTCGCAAGCACCCGCGCAGCGGAGTTCGCTGGCCTTCTGGAGCGTCACCGAGCACCGCTGGAAACCCGTGCCCTCGGCTCACGTCCGGGCAGCCCGCTCGGCAGCCGAGGAGGTAAACCAGTATCTGGATTCGCGTGACAACTCGGTTGCGGCGAAGCCGTCGAATTTCAATCGCGTGTTTGCTCAGCAAGAGATTGACAGTGCGATTGAACAAGCGGCGGCACGGCACAACGTTGATCCCAATCTCGTGCGCGCGGTCATCAAGGTGGAGTCGAACTTCAATCCCAACGCGGTTTCCCGCAAAGGAGCGATGGGGCTGATGCAACTGATGCCGCAAACTGCCCGCCAGTTGAACGTGGCAAATCCGTTCGATCCGGAGCAGAACGTCGACGCCGGTGTTCGTCATCTGAAGCAACTGATGGAAAGCTATGGAGGCGACGTGAAGCTCACGCTGGCCGCTTACAACGCGGGAGCGGGAGCTGTGGCGCGCAGCGCAGGCGTGCCGCGGATCAGAGAAACGCGCAACTACGTGAAACGCATCACGCAACTGTATTACAGCGGGTTCGATCCCGGGGCTCGGGTGTTAGGTAGTCCGGTTCACGAACCTATTCACGTACAGCGGGATTCGCGGGGTGTGCTTTACATCAGCAACACGGATTAACCGTACCGGCATCTCAGGTTCTAACAGCAGTTCCAACGTCGAGCGATTACGGGCGGTAAAGTTGAAGAATTTCTGTCGAATTGCGCGTGCGCTGCCTCGGAATGCGGCTGTGATTGTGCTGCTTCTAGCTCTCCCCATCGCGGCGCGGGCACACAAATCCGAGGCTTGGGCAAGGTCGCAATTCGCCGCCGCTCAGCATTTGCATCGAGAATTAGAGGCGCGGCCTGCGCAGGATCTCGCCCGTTCGGATTACGATCGCGTGATCAACGCCTATCGCCGGGTTTATTTCGAAGCACCTACTTCCACTAAGGCCGACCCCAGCGTGGTTGCCGTTGCGCAGTTGCTGGAAGAAATGGGGCGGCGCTTCGAGGATGGCGCGATTCTGCATTCGGCCATTCAACAATACGAATTTCT
>Ga0187769_10001640_pt1 | contig 12788 bp, 15 predicted proteins | sample 0116_SJ02_MP02_1_FD_133140 | JGI IMG/M metagenome (GOLD analysis project Ga0187769, IMG submission 133140) | Tropical peat soil microbial communities from peatlands in Department of Meta, Colombia - 0116_SJ02_MP02_10_MG | ecosystem: Environmental > Terrestrial > Soil > Wetlands > Peat | place... | reverse complement strand
GTCTTCCAGGCCGCTTGAGGAGGAGCAATCCATGACAAATGCAAGGCGTGTTCTGGTGATCCGTCTTCTGGTTCTCGGGCTGTTGGTTCCCGCTGCAGGGTCGTTGGCGCAGGAGCGCGCGGCAATTGCCGAACAAATTGCCAAGACCTATGGTCTCGATTCATTTAGTCAAATCGAGGCGATCCGCTACACCTTCAACGCCGAGGGCGCGCTCAAACTTTCTCGAACGTGGGTATGGGAGCCGAAGGCCGACCGGGTCTCCTACGAAGGAAAAGACAAGGCGGGGAAACTGGTGAAGCTTGCGTACGTGCGCTCCCAGCTCAGCAGCCAGGCCGCGGAGGTGAAGGAAGGAATCGATCCGGGTTTCATCAACGATCAATATTGGCTGCTTTTTCCCTTTCATCTTGTCTGGGACACGAGCGCCAAAGTGGAAGACACGGGCATGCAAAAACTGCCGCTGGGGAAGGGTTCCGCCAGGCGGGTGGTGGTGACATATCCATCGGATGGTGGGTACACGCCCGGCGACACCTGGGAACTCTTCGTTGGCGCCGACAACCGCATACAGGAATGGGTCTACCACCATGGCGGAAGCGCAAAGCCGTCCGGTATTTGGACTTGGGTGGAATACAAGAACGCAGGCCCGCTGCTTGTCTCGCAGAACCACCTCGGAACGATATTTGCTTTGCCCGGCGCTGCGAAACCTCTGCCGGCGGGGAAGCCGCAGCGGATCTTTTTTTCGGATGTGTCCGTCAAGCTGGTTGGATCAAATTCCTGGGTGAACGCGCAATAGTCGAGATCGCGGGAATCGACCACCTGGGCATCGGGAGCGATTTCGACGGTATTGCGGGTACGGCGAACGGCTTGGAGGATGCTTCCAAGATGCCGGCGCTGATCGCGGTTTTGCTGAAACGAGGGTATGCGGAAAGCGACCTGAAGAAGATCCTGGGCGAGAACCATCTGCGCGTGGTTCGGGAGGTGACGGGGGAGTAGACCTCCCGCGATGAGGGATAGCCGAAACCTTTCGTCTGGTTGCGCCTCTAATGTGTAAGTCAAACACAGGTAAGGATAGCTGCAGCGCCGGTTCCCGAGGCACCGACGGGAGTGGCGCAGCAGGCTCCATCAGGAGGTCGGTACATGAGAACAAATCCATTCTCGGACACATTGTCCTTCTTAACGACAGGCGGCTGGACGACTGCAGTCTTCTGGCTGCTGCTTTGTGCGAGCATCGGCATCGCCATTGTCAATTATCGGCGTGATCCCCAGCAGCAGCGCTCGGCGTTCCATATATGGAACTGGTTGTCACGGTTGTTCATCGGAGCCCTGTGGTGGCAGCAGTCCTTGTGGAAGCTGCCACCGACTTACACTGACCAGCCGGATGGCTCCGGCGGACTGCGCTACTGGATGGAGCAGATGGCACAAAACGCCTCGTTTACCGCCCAAGCGGATTTTGTTAAGAAGATCGTTCTCCCCCACTTCTATTTTTTTGCGCCACAGGTCTACACCGGGGAAGTCCTCGTTGCTGTATCGCTAATGCTGGGTTTATTCACCAGGGTGGGAGGCTTCCTCGGCGCGCTGATGGCCGTCAATCTTTGGCTGGGACTCTACCGCTTGGGTTCGGAGTGGCCATGGACCTACTTCTTCCTGGTGGTGATCCAGATCATGCTCGTTGCCTACCGGCCCGGGCGCAGCCTGGGGTTGGACGCCCTGATTTGTCGCGAGAAGCCAGTGGCCGCCGGCGAGACCACACTACGTGCCCGGTTCGCCAAGCTAGTGGCATAATCTGGTCGACCAGATTGTCGTCTTCAGAGATGCGTATGGTAGACACGGTGCGCTTCCGCGACGTGGACAAGTACGCGTCTTATCTCAAGACCCTTGTGGGGAGGTTGCGGTTAGATCTGGCTTGGGAGAACCTGCGACCCCTTTTGCCCGGCAACGCCTCGAAGCGGCGCGCGCTTGATCTGGGTGGTGGTACCGGCTCAGCCAGCGTAAAACTGGGAGAAATGGGATTTGAGGTCGTGCTGCTTGACAGCTCGGAAGAGATGCTGGGGATCGCACGGCAGCAGGCTAAGTCCCGCAAAGTCGTGGGGCAGATGTCCTTTTGCCGTGCCGATGCAAACCATTTAGCGGAACTCTTCGCAACGGGATTCTTTGATGTTGTGGTCTGCCACAACCTGCTGGAGTACGTTGACGACCCTTCTACGATTGTTCGCGGCATCGCTCAGGTTCTGGGAAAAGATGGCGTAGCGTCTGTGCTGGCACGCAATCGCTGGGGCGAGGTGCTCAGGGCAGCTATTAAGTCACGCGACTGGGAGTTGGCGAGAGCCAACCTTCTTTCAGAGACGGTGATGGATTCACTTTTTGGCCAGCCCGTGCGAATGCTTGAACCGCCGAGTATCCGCGCTATGCTCGTCCAAGTCGGCCTGGAAGTCGTCGCCCAATATGGGGTTCGAGTATTTTCCGACTACCTGGACCTCGGCGACCCGGCAGGCGAAGCCTACCGGAAGCTGCTCGACTTGGAGTTGATGCTTGGAGCACGTCCGGAGTTCGCCGCGATCGCACGCTACACCCAAGTGATCGCTGGCCCGACGAGCGGCGTTGTGAACAGGACACAAGGATGACTCGGCCCGCTCACACTGGTTTACCTCCTTCGATTCGGCCAGCTGCGCCGGGCGCATTCGCTCTTGGACTCGGTTTAACTAACGAGTGCAACCTGGCCTGTTCGTTCTGCTACCGTGACCCAGCGCGGATCGACCGGCTAACACTTGACCAGGTGCGATCGGTAATGGAGAACCTGCCGGTTCGCTCCGTCAATCTGGGTACCGGTGAGAACGGGATGCACCCGCAGTTTCGTGAAATTCTGGCTTATCTCCGGACTCTACCGGTGAAGCTCACCATCACCTCGAACGGCCACAGCGCGGCCGTGCTCGATGACGACGAACTTCGCGCTTTTCATGACGTCGAGTTCTCGCTAGATTACCCGACCGAGGCCGAGCAGGATGCACAGCGTGGCCCGGGCAACTGGACCATCATCCATGAGCAGGCGGCACGTTGTGTGCGGATCGGGATTCCGGTCACCTTCATTGCCGTGATGATGAAGTCGAACTATCTTCGCCTGGCCGAGGTGGCGAGCGTGGTCAAGCGCTACCAGTCGCCGTTGAGGGTCAATGTTTACCAATCGGTGCGCTCTGACCTCTATGCCTTGAGCTACGAGGAGTACTGGCAAGGCTTTCGCGCGCTGTTTACGGAAACCGATGTGATCGCCATCGGCGAGCCCCTGGTTCGCGCCATGGCGGGGTTGCCTCCCAGAACCGGCGGATGCGGGGTGAGCACCGTGCGAGTCACTCCCCGCGCCACTACCCAGCCGTGCGTGTACTGGCCGGGAGCAGGGGAGCCGCTGTCGCTGCTGCTTTCCCTCAGTGGCGGAGTTGTGGAAACGTCGCCCTTCGTGGAGGCGCGCACCGTGCCCGAAGCCTGCCGCCCTTGTGTCTATCTCAACTCCTGCTATGGGGGATGCGCTGGGCGTCGGCGCATCCAAAATGCACTCTATCAGCCGGACTTCTACTGCCCAATTGTCCGCGGAGAACTGCAAAAGTTGGAGATCCGCATGGCTCCCGCTCGTGAGCTTCCCAAGAGCGAGAGCGCATGTACCACCGTCGTGGTTGCACGGAATTAGGGTGAGCAAGAAGTTCAGGCAGTAGAACAACATTGAATTGGCCCATGCAACCCCCTCTTTGGAAACCGATGCTCATACTCTGCGCGGGTTTTCTGTTGGGACCTGCGCCCGCTACCTCGATCCTTCCGCAATCTTCTGCCACGCAAGGCGCACAGGTTCAGCCGCGCAAAACGAGCCAGCCCTACACCGGCGACCTCTCCATCTTCGAGTACAAGGATCGTGACCAGAAGCTGCACGTCACGCGGGTGATGGACATTCTGGGCGTTGATAAGGGAAAAACCGTGGCGGATATAGGCGCCGGCTCGGGATGGTTCTCGGTCCGCGCTGCGCGGCGGGTGACGCCAAGTGGTCTCGTCTATGCGGTGGATATCAACTCTGAGGCCATTCAACATATCCAGCAGCGCGTGCAGCGTGAGGGCATCGGCAACGTACGCGTGATCCGCAGCAAGCCAGATGACCCCCTGCTGCCCGCGGAGAGCGTCGATGCCGTCCTGCTTCTGAAAACCTACCACGAAGTAGCTGAACCCGTTCCGCTGTTGCGGAACTTGCGCAAGGCACTCCGACCTAACGCCCGGCTTGGAATCATTGATCGCAACGGAAATGGTGAAGATCATGGCGTGAGCCGGGACGTCGTGGTGCGCGAAGCCGCGCAGGCGGGATACCGACTTGTCAGCGAACACGACTTTGTGAAATCAGACGGTGAAGATTACTTTTTGGTCTTCGAGCCGCGTTAGCCTTTCCTCCATGGCCACACCACACGGACGAAGGTAACCAGGATGCGCGCTCCCGCCCGAATCGTCCCCGTCACCGTGCCGGACACTTTGGACTTGCCGCCAGCGCGCCGCCGATGGTCCACTGGCACTTCTAGAATGCGCATCCGGGCACGCGCGGCTCGGATCTGCATTTCGAGATTCCAGCCATAGGTTTCCTCGCGCATGCCCAGCTTTTCGAGAGCTTCCCGCCGAATCGCACGGAACGGGCACATGTCGGTGAATCGCACTTTGTAGAGGAGTCTCAAAATCAAACCAGCCGCCCGACCCGCGAGCAACTGCGATACGTTCATGCTTCCTGTTTCGCGGCGCCCTCGAGTGCGCGAGCCGATCACAAAATCGTACGTTCCGTCCAGAATGGGCGCGAGCAGGAGCGGCATCATCTCGGGACAGTCGCTGCCGTCTCCGTCGAGAAAGACCAGCACACCGGACTGCGGCGATACTGCGTGCATACCAGCGCAGCAGGCACGCCCGTAACCTCGCCGTGGTTCATGAACGACGCGAGCGCCCGCAGCAGTGGCTCGCTCGCCGGTACGGTCGGTACTGCCGTTGTCGACCACGATGATCTCGTCAATCATGTTTCGCGGAATGGCGCGCACGACATCGCCAATGGGTTCTTCTTCGTTCAGTGCCGGAATGACAACGGAAACCCAAGCCTTTTGGCGTCGCTCAGCGGCCGTTTCGTATGTCAGTCCCGGAGGCGCGCCGATCATAGACTCCAGCGCAGGCCGCAGTTAGCGCACGAAGTAGGCGGTTGGTCGGTCTGCAGTGCGCGGCGGAATTCCTGGTACCTGGCTCCGTTCCAGATTTCGGCCAAAGTCTGCTGGGCAGCATTGCCCAGGGTGAAGTTGTCGTAACCGCGCAGTGAGAAGGGGGCGATGCAGCACGGTAATGCACGCCCGTGTGCCGTAAAGTACATGAGCGTCCACGGGCGCCGGCAGAGCGACCACGGCTGCGCGGCGTCTTTCTTCTTCAGGCTAGTCCCAGGTTCGGTGGCTCCGGAGGCGTTGAAGCCAACCCCCAGCGAGGCCGCCAGTTCCTCCGCCTCCCGAATGAGGCGGTCCTCCTCGGCCGTGAGGTGCTCAAAAAGCGATGATTGTTGCCGCGCCAATCCCTGGTCATCCGGGAAGTACACTAGCCTCTGCAGGTAAACTTCGGGCACGCCAATCTGGTGCGCCAGCTTCACGAAAGCCGGGAGTTGCTTCACCGTTTCCTTCAGTCCGGTGAGCCAGAGGGACACGCGCGGCACGGTGACGTTCATCTCTTGCTGTAGCGCAACGAAGGACCGCACATTGCCGACGATGCGGTCGAAGCGGTCCAGGCCGCGCACGATCTTGAACGCCGAAGGCTCGGCCGCGTCCAGCGATACCCGCAATTCGTCCAGCCCTGCCTCGATCAACTCCCTGCCTTTGCGCGCGTTCAGCAATGTGCCGTTGGTGTTGAACAGGACGTAAGTACCGCGCGCTTTGAGATACGCAACCATGCGTTGCAGGTCACGTACCATCAGCGGTTCCCCAACGCCGTGCAGGACCACGCGCGCGATTTTGGGGTATTGATCCACGATTTTCGTAAACAACTCCCAGCTCATGTCCGCCGGGGGTTCCAGTTCTTCGAAGGTGCGGGGGCACGTGGTGCAAGGCAGATTGCAGCGGTTGGTGGTTTCCAGGTAAAGGCAGACCGGATCGGAGTCAACCAGGACCTTCAGTTCGGGACCAGTCTGCTCAAAATAGCGGCGGGGATCGGCCGACCGGGTTCCAACGCGCGATTCACTTTGCATTGGGGTCCTCTGCTCGGTGGGCAAGACTCACGGCGGTAAGCGACCGTGATTGCCGATGCTTCCACAGCCACTGAGCCACAATCAGCACCGCAAACGGCAAATACAGCAAAGCGTTGTCGCGAAATAGCGACTCCCGGGTCTCGTGCAACCGGCTTTCATAGAGTATGAACGCAGCCACGGTCAGGTAGAGCATGGGGAGATAGGGCACGAAAACCAACAGGGGGAGGACCCAAGCGAAGTACCATGGATAGTGGGGCGAGAACAGGACGCTCGAGAGCGCCGCCAGCACGGTTGCATGTAGGAGGAAGTCTCCCTCACCACTCTGCGTGCAGACCATAAGCCACGCAGCAACTGCAAGCAGCACCAGCGCCAAGAGGGCCACATACCAGACACCGTCGAACCAGGAGACCGGCCACGCCTTCTGCAGCAGTGTCCAGAGGTAGAATCGCTCCCCGCTCTTGAGACCTTCTTCCTTAATATAGCCTGGGAGAAAACCAAGCACGCGCAGCCCCACCTTCGCGTACGGCAGATAGCCCAGTACGACCGTGGCCGCGAAGCCAGCCGGCATCTTCCAGTCCCATCGCCGGTAAAGGGCCGGGAAGATCGCTGCCGGATAGATCTTGGTGAGGGTAGCGCACGCCAGCGTGATGCCGGCAAGCGCGGGCAGGTTACGCCTTTGCGCCCACAGTGCGAGCACTAGAAAAGCGATAGCCGCAGCGTCGATATGCCCACTTCCTGCAAATTCCCACACGGTTAGCGGATTCCACGCATAGATCAACACTCGTTCGGCCGGCAACCCGAGCGACACCAGCAACCGGACCAGCATCAAGACCGCCAGTGCTTCAAAGCCGACCATCACGGTTTTCATGCACGTAATGGATTCGCTGGCTCTGGTTGCAGCAAGAAAGATGGCCTGAGCCACCGGCGGGTAGATGGTCGGCGCGTAGTCGCTGCGGTTGATCCGAGGATAAATGCGGTCATCCTGCAACGCCTCTAGCTCGGGGCTGTCAGGGACGAAACGATAAGGATTGATGCCCGCGGCTTGCACCCGGCCATCCCAGACGTAGCGGTAAATATCATCAGAGAGATAGGGGGGCGCAATCAGAATACTGATGCGCAGCAGGGCCGCGAACAGCAGGACTGCCAGCAAGACTCCAGGCGCTTTTCTTCCTATCAGCACCAGGCGCACACCCGCAAGGTAGGCTAGACCTTGGGCAAGCACAGTTCCCACGAACCATGGAAGATTGTTCTGGCGCTGCAGATGCAAGCCTACTCGGTTGAGCAGGAGCAGGAGACAGCCGAGAATCACCAGGACTGCGAGTTTTCTCGCGCTCGGCGACATCACGTCGCTCCCAGAGTCGGCAATTCCAGCCCCAGCTTGTGGCGGCCCCTCTTTTCGATCAGCGAGGAGAGATAGTTGCGGGTATGCGGCGCGCGATACGCAGCTAGGTTTTCGGGATTGTGCCTGCCATTCCCGGCGAACAGTTCTTCGCATAGCCAGCGCAGCGATTCGAGATCATCCACGTCGTACCAAGCCGGCAGGATTTCGACGTCAAGTCCGAGTTCCTGCGCACGTTCCATCGTCTGATCGAATACTGCAGCGCTGCTCCAGGTGATGTCCTCGAACAGCCGGGGATGGGCCTTTTTTGCGCCGATAACGTAATACCCGCCGTCAACGGCCTTTCCTAGCACCACCCGATCTCTCGCCAGTGTCAGCGCATCGATAGCACGCCGCAGGAGTGCGCTGGGCAGCGTCGGGCTGTCGGAGTTGACCAGGCAAACGGCCTCATAGCCTACAGCGAGAAAGTCTTCTGTGGCGTGCAGGAGTCGCTCCCCGAGGTCTGCTCCACGCTGGAGGAGCAAACGGAACCCCGCTGGCAGCAACCCGTCAAATGTGGCCTCCTGGCCCGCCGGCGTATATGCCACATAACTGTGAATGTTCTCCGAGGCCAAGGTTGCCATGCACCCCGCTACGTCCTGTAGGAAGCAGGTGTTTAGTAGCGCGGCTTCCTCCGCCTCAAGGGGAGGCACCAGCCGTGTTTTTACCGCACCCGCCTGCGGCGTCTTGGCCATTACGGCAATCGCGCAGCTTTTAGGCGGCAGGTTCAGAGTTACGGACGGTCCCAGCTCAGCATATCGGGCTTCCATTGGGCGGTAAGAATACTTCCGCTGCCTGAGCCTAGCAAGCAGTGTGGAAGTCAGCCACGACCGCGTTCTTGTTTCCGGACTAAAATTACGCCTCTGCTGCAGTGAGGGGGCTAAACGTGAATGTTCTGTTCGTCTGTTCGGGCCACCGAGCGCGCAGCCAGTTGGCGGAGGGGTGGGCAAGGAAACTCGCACCGGCTGGCGTCCAAGTCTGGAGTGCCGGGCCCCGCCCGCATCCTGAACGCCTTATTTGACAACGCCTGCTTGAGCAATTATCCTTGCCCGCCATTTATGGCCGAGACAAGAAAGGGCGATCCGATATGGTTCCTGCCGCACAGGTTTTGGGCTGCTACGCGAAACATGCCTAAGGAGCACGCTGATAGGCTGCTTGACGATGTGATCGCGCTAGCGGAGGTCCGGGACGTGGACACCCTGCGTAAATACGATTTTATTTCGCTAGAAAATCCCTACCCTAGAAGGCGGGCAGCGTAGTTGCCAGTGTGATCGGCTTCCACATCATTGCGGGCAGCGATTGTCATACCGCTCACGCTTTTCCTGCACACATTTTCGTCAGCACCTTTGCCGCCGCCAAAACCCTACATGGGGCCTCTGCCCTTAGCCACGCCGCCCAGGGAATTGGCTGTTTTCGCAGTGGTGGCAGGTGTGACCCATCGAGTTGCGGCATTTGGTTATCGCGGCGGTTCACTGTTCGAGCAGCGTGACTTTTCGATGGCTGGAACCTTGGTGAGGAACCCCCAGGGCAACCTCCTGGTCGATACCGGATTTGGCCGTCACATCGACGAACAGTTTCCCACCTTGCCCTGGTTCCTGTGTGTGACCACCTCGTACAGTCTGTGGCAGCCCGCCGTTGACCAACTCACCGCCCGGCCTACCTCACAAGAGGTGCGGGGGATCTCAGTCGCGCCACACCCGGTGCAAAATCGAAGGTTACGCTATGCCCTGTTTTCAACAGTCTCAGGCAGTTGGCAACTAGAACGACTGCAAACGTTAGTACTGGAACACAACCAGTTGGGGCATAATTACTCGCCCATGAGCAGCAGGGACATTGTCACGGCAGCGGTGCTGTGGGTTTCCGTCCTGGCGTGGAGCATTTGGGTGGGCGGGACCATCTATCAAATGCTGGTCGTAGTCCCCATGTGGAGCGCACAGCTGCCGGAGTCTCTGGAAGCATTCCTGAAGAACACGAATTATGTGCGTGACATTTTGAGATTCTTCGGACCGCGGTGGATGCCGGTGCGGTCGCTTGCGCTGCTGCTTCCATTTGTTGGCTGGAATTTGCGCGCGCACCGCCCATTCTTTGGTGTGGCGACGTGCTGTTTCGCAGCGGTCATCCTCTTTACGGTTGCGTATGTGTACCCCATCAACGCGGCTCTGTTCACTGAGGCTGTGGCACTCCGAGATGCAAACGAGGTCCGTGCCCTGGCCCACCGTTGGATCATTGCCGATCGGGTTCGGCTGCTCGTCGGTTCAGTCGGGTACCTTGCTTTGCTGCGGGCGCTGAGCCTGCCGGTGGTCTCGAGATAGGCTGACCTGGCCGATGCCCCCCCAAAGAAATCACTCGGGCATTTTGGGCTGAGATTTTTTAACCGAAAATTCAACTATCGGCAGGCTGTGGGAACGGAAGGATCGTTTACAATCTCCGCCATTCCAGTGGGCGGCTATATTCATCTGGGCAACCCAACCAAATCAGGAGGTTTTATGCCCGAGCCAGCCAAGGCCGATCCCATCTGGTTCCTACCCCATAGGTTCTGGGCTCTTACGCGAAACATGCCCAAGGAAAACGCCGACAGGCTGCTCGCTGATGTTATCGCGCTAGCAGAGGCTCGGGATCTGGAGACCCTGCGGAAGTACGATTTTGTATCCTTAGAGAATCCCCACCGTAGGAGAGTAGTAGCGTACTGAGCCGCTCGCTCCGACGCAGGACGGGCCTCCGCCAATTCGCCCGTGTCGCTTCTCCTTCACTTGAGGGCTTTGTAATTCCTCAGTATCCCGATAGTTTTCTCAAGCGGCAGTGCCTCGACTGTGTGCCCGCGTCCAGTGATCGTGGTTGCGCGAAACATTGAGTTGTAGACGGCCTCCTCGGTAGCCTCGATCACGGCCAGAAACAGCGGCGACATCGCATCGTTCGGCAACACCTCGATGTGCAGCAGCAACGGCTTGCCCTCACTCATCTGGCGAGGGCGCGAGGGTGTAGAGGTTGAGTCTTCGTGCGTTATGCGAACTTGAGAAGCGACCGAGAACGCGATCACGTAGTCCCCGCTACCGTTCGACCCAGCAGCGCCCGTGCGCCCCAGCCCAAGCATCGCCCTCGCCGCCATGCGCTTCAAGTTGCGTGCATCCACCGGAGCGTCCGTTGCGATGACTACCATCACCGACCCGTTTCCCCGATCTGCGCCGCTGGCACCCGGCTGACGCTCCTCGCGCAGGTAATAGCGCCCCAGTTCCCGACCCACCGGAGCACCCGCGATGGTGAGCACACCTCCGAAGTTCGTCTGCACGAGGACGCCAACCGTGTACCCGCCCAGCTTGGGAGGCAAGCGGCGGGAGGACGTTCCGATGCCGCCCTTGAAGCCGAACGCCACCGTCCCAGTGCCCGCGCCGACCGAGCCTTCCTCGACGGGGCCACCCTTGGCGTTCTTGATGGCGGCAAACACGTCATCGCGCGTGATGTGCCGCCCTCGGATGTCGTTCAGGTATCCGTCGTTCGTCTCGCCAACCAGCGGATTGATGGACTCGACACCCTCGTTCCCCGGCAGAGCGAGCATGTAATCGATAAGCGCGTCCGCCACGCGCGGCACGCTCAGGGTGGACGTAAGCAGGATCGGGGTCTCGATCTCGCCCAGTTCGTCCACTTGAGTTGAGCCCGCGAGCTTGCCGAAGCCATTACCCACGAACACCGCGCCGGGCACCTTCTCGCGAAACAGATTGCCAGAGTGCGGCAAGATGGCGGTGACGCCGGTGCGCACATCATCCCCACGGATGATGGTCGTGTGCCCCACCTGTACGCCTGCTACATCGGTGATCGCATTGAGCGGCCCAGTCGGCAGAACGCCGACCTTGAGTCCCAAGTCCGAGGCACGGGGCCGGTGACTGGGAGCGCTTTGGACGAGGGCAGCGGTGGCCAGCAAGACCACCGTCGCTGGAAGAATCTTGTTGAGCATTGCGGAAGCGGGATTATATCCGACGTTAGGGAGTCAGCAAGGCAACCGCTCAGCGGGCACTTCTGCGCTTGCCCACAAACCTGCCGTCAGCAGCCGCCGAAAACTGCTAGGAACGGCCACGCGACCTTTAACTTCTGACAGTAGCCAGCATCCCCAAAACAGGGTAACAAGTAGGGAGTGTGGGCCGATTCGACGACGGCCAGAGGTGGAAACCATGGAAATACACTTGAACTGGACTGCTATTTTCACCTTGGGTGCACCACTCGTCGCTCTTGGATTCTTGTTGCGGCGGCTTTTTCTTCGCTTGGCTCAGATTCCTCACGACAAGACATCTTAACGATGGCGACGGTAATTGCTCGCCTTACGATAGGTCTCTATCGTGGAGTGAAAAAAAGGGCACGCCTGAGAGTGCTCTACCGATGAATCTGGCGACGTGCTTTTGCATCGAATCCATCAGCATCTCTGGAGTCGTTGATGTCGGATTCCGTTCTTTTGTGCATGGGCTATACCTGTTTGTGTGGAGAGAAGGTCACTGTTTTTCGCATTCAAACCAACGCAGCCGTAGCCAACCGCATCACCGGTAAAACCGTCACCTGCAAGAGCGGACACGCCCGGGCGGTTACCATCGAGCAGCTAGCCACGCTTGACCACTGGGTCGAAGGAATCCAAGACGAGCAGGAGCTTGGGACTGGTACCTGACCCAAGAAACCTAATCAGAGCAAGCGTAAGCGTCTAGCTGCTTGGTGTCCTGTCTGCTTGCTCCGGTTTGCATCTGGGCGAAAAACTAGGCTGCGACAAAGGCACCCCATCCGCGCTTGCTCAATCCTGCCCGCAGACAATGTAAATAGCATCAACGGGACGCGGTGACACACCGAGCACACCATTCGCTCCTCTCTGCAGGTCTCGTCATTGGATGGCTGATGCGCTCAGAGGTTTAGCACATTTTGACCAGCAAACTGCCCGCTGCCGCGTCCGGTGACAATGGCACGTTTGTGCCATCCCCAGCACCTTCATTTCATCGCACGCCGCCGAGCGAGCCTACACACTGGCCCAACCGGATAAAGGTTTGCGATTCGTAAATCGGCATAGCACTTTTTGAGTGGGTCGGGGGGCGCCTCCGCAGGGTCAAAACGTGCTAAATCCTGTTCACGCTCGTTGACCGGGAGCATAATGCGACAGGTGTGCCACGATGCGAAAGACAGAACACCTCATCTGGGTAGGCTGGATGGTTCTTCTCATCG
>Ga0187769_10001639_pt1 | contig 12788 bp, 10 predicted proteins | sample 0116_SJ02_MP02_1_FD_133140 | JGI IMG/M metagenome (GOLD analysis project Ga0187769, IMG submission 133140) | Tropical peat soil microbial communities from peatlands in Department of Meta, Colombia - 0116_SJ02_MP02_10_MG | ecosystem: Environmental > Terrestrial > Soil > Wetlands > Peat | place... | reverse complement strand
TCCGGCAAGTCCGATCGTCCGCAACCGAGCGCATCGTAGAAGACGACCCGGAATCCCGAACGCGCCAAATCCGACAGGGGCAGCACATAATCGTGCGTTCCCCCCGGCCCACCGTGGAGACAGAGAAGCGTGCGTCCCCGGTTGTGCGCGCCAAACGTCCGTAGGTAGATTCGGTAGCCGTCCACCCGGAGGAAAGTCGACTCGGATCGGGGCCACATGCCGCGGCAGAGTCTCGTGCGCTAATGAAGGTACGACCCTCGATAACCGCGCCCTCGTCGAAACACCGACCATGGGAGGTTCCGGGAGGTCGCCACGGGCCGCGTCGAAATGCCTAAGTCGGACCGGCACGATTTCGCTTTTCGGTCGATGCGAGTGCCGAGAAACCTTCGATTCACGGTCATGATCGCCGTCTTGGTCGCGGTGCTCGTGGTCGTGGTGTCCATTCTTGTGCTGGCGGTCCTGACGGCACATTCTTCCTCCGCTCGGAAGGACACGTTCAGCCTGCCCGCGACCCTGCCGACCGCCGCCATCACCGCGTCCAACCCCGGCGGATGCGGGGCGAATCGGACCGATTTCCTTTCGTTCCCGGCGCACGCGACCCTGTACTACTACGTCTCCGTCAACGAATCCGGCGACCGTGTGAACTACTGGACCTCGGTCGGCACGATGACGGGGACAAAGACGACCGTTACTTTCGGGAGCCCATCGAGCGGAAACGTGACGCTGGGCGTGACCGGAGTCACCTTCCAGTTCACCTTCCAGGGGTGCGGTCCGAGCCCGACCGTTCCGCTCGGCTTCTGGGGCAACTACACCCTGCCGAGCTCCGGGTGAATCTCGGCAGGTCGGGGCGGAATCAGCAGCGGGCGAGCGAGGGCCCTCGGGTGCGTCACTCGAGTGCAATGCCGGGAAAGTGCTCCGCGATCACCCTCCGCCATGCGCCGGAGAGCCACAGCACGACCATGAGCCCGGCCACGTAGAGTACGAACACCGCCAGGCCGGCGAGAAGTATCGTCCACTCGGCGAGGACCAGGGAGGCCAAGAGATCGGTGACCGCGGCGCCCAACAGGGCTCCGGAAGAAAGCCGGAGCAGATTTCGCGACTCGCGCAGGCCTGACGCCTGGGTCACCCAGTCGACGGCGGCCGGAAGTGGAAACAGGGCGAACAGCCACTGGATCCGGTCGTCGAAGAGCGAAAGGTGGGCGGCCTCACACACGGCGAAGACGCAAAGCCAGGCCACGAGGCCCAGCAGTTGACCGGAGCACCGGGCGCAGAAATGGTAGGTTCGGGACCTCCAACGGATCGCGAGCGTACGGCTGAACCGAGAAGGGAGGTGGTGAGAGATCAGGAACTCCCAGGCCGGTTCGTCCCTTCGCGGAGAAGTGGGAGCGGTCAACGCCTCGGGAGATTGATGCGAGGATATATCCGAGAGTAGTTTCTCACCTTGGCCGTGGGCGCTCCAGGGCAATACGTCCAGGTGCCAGGTCCCGTCGTTTACAAGCGAAAGTACACTCTCTGGGTGTTGATTCTGCTGGTCATCGTGTGTTGGCCGGTGGCGATCATTTACTACTTCACCCGAGACAAGGTTCCGGTGCAGGAACTTCAGACCTACCAGGCCCCCATGGGCGCGGCCTCCCCCGGTTGGTCGGGTCAGCCTTCCGCGGCCCCGCCCCCGGCGGCTCCGGCCGGCACCCGCTTCTGCCCCTCGTGCGGAGCGAGCGGACAACGCCCCGGCGGATTCTGCTCGGTCTGCGGAAAGCCGGTGCCTCCCTAAGGCGCGGGATCCCTCCGGCCTCGGTCGTCGGCCCGCCCTGGCCCCGGGCGTAGCTGTCCCGGCGTAGCGGTCGGTAGACTCGAAAACCCGGGCCGGCGCCCGGCCGCGCCGTTGGCTCACGTACGGTCACTGCCGGCCTCCCGGACTCCCGCCGCAGAGGAAAGGCTATCTTCCCTCTTCCCTGCAATCGGGACATGGTCGGCGGGTCGGCTCGGCCGGTGTTCGCGGTCGCGATCGTCACGTGTCTCGTCCTGGGTTCGTTGGGATTGGCAGCCGGGGCTGCTCTCGCCTCAGAATCGAACCACCCCGTCGCGGCTTCTCTCGGAGGCGCCGTTTCGGCCGCCTCCTCCCCGCCCAAGACGACATCCCCCGCTCCGTCGCCCGCGGGCATTTCTCGGGCGCAGGCCATCGAGAACGAGCTCCGCGCGAAGGGAATCAATCCGGCGAAAATTCACCTGCCGAATTTCCCCGGGGCGGTCACGGACCCGGCGCAGCCGGTGCAACCGACCTACACCCGCGCCCCGGCACCGATGGGCGTCGCCGACATCGGGCTGAAGAACGTCTCCGGGACGCTCGTCCCGTACGAACTGAACACCACGAGCGTCGCGGGGACGCTCGACATAACGAACCTTCAGTCACTCTACGTGGATGGGGACGGCCCAACCACGTACGGAGTTCAACTCAATTCGGTCGTGGCTGGGGTCACGATCTACGGGAACTCCTCCTACCAGTTCTGGAGCCAGAACTACGTCGATTACACTCCGAGCACGCAGCAACTCGTCTTCGGCGACGAAGTATGGAACTTCTCGAGCCTCTCCGGCTACTTCCCGCAGAACAGCGTTTACAACTTCAGCGTGAACGGGACTACCGTGGATTTCTCCACGATCCCGGGTGAAGTGGGATTGTACCAGGGATACGGGCCGGCGATCACGATTGGGTACCCCTTCTCGCTGACGCTCTACCTCAACACCTCCACGATGGGGGACCGCCCGGCGCTCTGGTTCAACTACACCGTCTCGAACGCGACGTTCCGGCAGTCGGAGTCGTACGACTACCTCGTCTTCAACTCGACCGCGGGGACCCCCACCCAGCCAGCGCCGGTGCCGTACTACCAGGCGGACGGGTACAACTACGACCCGATCGGGCTGATCAACGACATGGAGCTCGACGTGCTGGGCAACGACGACGGCGATGCGACGGTCTTCACCGCGGCGGACGCGACCATATCCCTGCAGTACTGGAATGCGACCGCCGGGCAGATGGAGGAGGTCCCTTCCGCGTTCAACGCGGGGCAGGAGACCGGGGAGACGAGCGTCGGGCTGGGCGTAACGTCGAGCGGAACGCCCACTCCGTACGCCGTCATCCAGGCCGGTCCGGGGTTCGTGCACGGGCTCTGGAACTATTCGGCTGGGTCGGGCTCGGTGTCCCTCACGCTCGCACTTCGCCCCACCAACGCGTTCTTGTTCGTCAACGAGGGCGATTCCGAGGACGTGAGCGGTTCGCAGTGGGTGCCCACGTCGACCACGGGTACCACGGTGTTCTACGTGCCGGCGGGCGGAACGTACTACCTCGAGTTTCTGATGGCCGACCGGAACCCCATGGGATTCCCGGTGACCGCGACCACGCCGACGATCCTTCCCCCCGTCACGCTCACCGTGAACGCCACGATGGGAGTGTACACTCCCCTCATGGCCCTCGACAACCGACAGCTCGCGTCGATCTCGGTTCCGAACGGCACGGGGACCCCGTCGAATCCGTACCACCTTATTCAGAATCAGTACGGGCCGATCGCTCCCCAGTTCGCGCAGCTCGACGATTGGCTCTTCCCGATCTTCCCGGGAATTCTGTTGGCCAACATAACGGACTGGGTCGTCGTCACACCGCCGTCCTTCCAGATCACCATCCCGTTGTGGGCCGTGAACGGCTACTTTACGTCGCTCGGACTCCCGCTCACCAACAACCTGCAAATCCAGTTCTACGATGCCTCGAACATCTCGCTGGTCCAGGGGAGCGGCATCTCCGGCTGGCTCAGCGCGGGCCAGTACGGGTACCCCGAGAGCGAGGTCATGCTCTGGAACTGCACGGACATCCTGGTCGCCTCCAATACCTTCTACGACCAAGGAAACGCGCTACTGCTGTACGGCGGGTCCAACAACACGGTCTGGGGCAACACGTTCGTGGCCACCCCGACCGGGGGGGCACCGGCGTCCTCGGTCGATGCGGGCGAGTGGATCACCGGCGTGAACGATACCGAGTCGGGCGACCTCGTCTACAACAACTATTTCGCGGTCCCGCTGCCGGCGATCACCCCGACCTACGACCCGTTCCCCTGCGACCAGTACGGGATCTGCATCCCGATCGAGTACTCCGACACCTGGAACGTGAGCCAGCAGCCCGCGGCGAACTACTCCCTCGTCAACGGATTCAACCTTACCGGCAGCATCATCGGGACCTGGTACCAGGGGGGCAACTACTGGTCGAACTACGGGACCCAGTCGAATCCCTATGGGGTCCTGCCGTACAACAACTCGGGGGCAATCACGGTCGGGGGCGACTACGTTCCCCTGGTTCCGATGACGCTCTACTCCGTGACGTTCACCGAGACCGGTCTCTCCGTCGGTGCGCTGTGGAACGTGACCGTGAACGGAGTCGAGACGGGCTCGACGTCGGCGACGATCGTCATCTGGCTGGGCAACGGAACGTACGCCCTGGTGGTCACGCCTCCGTCCGGCTACACGGTGCTGACAGCTCCCGCACTCGTGACCGTAACGGGTACGGCCCAGGGCGTCGCGGTGACGTTCGTCCCGCTTGACCTTCTGGAGGTTATGCAAACGGGGTTGCCGACCGACCTCGAATGGGCCGTGACCGTCAACGGGACCGGAACCGGTAACGTGGCGATGACCGTCGACAACGACACCCAGGCGATCGACTTCCAGCTGATCCCCGGCACCTACAACGTGTCGGTGAACGCGACCGGGTTCGTCCCGAGCGTGCCGTACATCCAGGTAACGCTGCAGACCCCGATGATGGTGGTCCCCTTCGGCTTCACCCCGGTGAAGGGTACGCTCTCGATCACCGTGACGCCGGCGACCGCGACGGTATGGGTGAACGGAGTCAACGTGACCCTCGCCTCTGGGAGCTGGTCGGGAACGCTCGCGCCCGGTTTCGTCCCGGTCAAAGCGGTGGCCGCCGGATACTACCCGTACTTCACCAACGTCACGGTGAAGAGCGGGTCCACGACCCCGTTGACCCTAACGCTGGCGCCGATCGTGACCGGCACCCTCCGCCTCACGGTCACGCCCGGTTCGGCCTACACGTACGTGGATGGCGTTCAGGTGACCCTCGTGCAGGGGGCGTATTCGGTTTCGGAGACCCCGGGGACGCACTCGGTGGTCGTGGTCGCGGCGGGTTACTACACCTACTACAACAACGTCACCGTCACGAGCAACCGGACGACCTCTCTCACGGTCGACCTCATCTCGATTCCCTCGAGCTCGTCCTCGCCGGCGATCAGCACGCTCGCCTGGGCGATCATTCTGGGGCTCGCGGTGCTGGCCGTGATCTTCCTCGTCGGGATGGTCTACCTCCTCGGCCGTTCCCACTCGAGAGGCGGTCCCCCGCCCACCCCGCCGGCCCAGCCGTGGCAGGAGACCCCTCCGAACAATCCCCCTCCCCCGAGCTGAGCCCGGCGTCCGGGGGCCGGTCCCCCGGACCGACCGGAAAGGAGCCTCGCCGGCCGCTAGCTCCGGGGTTGCGCAGGCTCAGGACCGAACCGCGGGAGCAGCTCGATGGCCGAGGGCAACGCCGGCGGCGGAACGTACTCACCCACCGGACGGCCGGCCACGCGTAGGACTCTTTCCGCCACCCCGCGGCAGTAGCCGCACGCGTCACACGTCGTGTGCTCGCAATCGACGCCCGCGATGTGGCGGAGGAAATCCGACGGGAACGCCCGGTTGTCAATCGAGAGTTCGGAAAGTGGAGAGAACGCCTCCGCGAGGGTTCGCGCCGCTTCTCCATCGGGGGACCGGCCGGCCCGACGTAGCGCCGAAAGGGGTCCTTTCACCTGCACGAGGCTCAAGATCTCCGTGAGGTCGCCCGGGTAACTCCGGGAGGCGTAGGCCCGCGCGGATCGGAGCAACCAGTCCGTGGAGCGGTTCCGCCCCGACACCTTGAATCGGTGGACGCCGGCCTCCTCGTAGACCTCGAGGTCTTCCGGTCGAACGAAGATCCCCGAGATCAGCTTCGCCGGGTCCCGAACGTATTCGAGCCCGCACTCGAGAATGGGGTACTCGAACGCGGGGCACGGGGCGCCCGGCTGCGACGCGAGCGAGCTTGTGCTGAGGTGGTGGGCCCGGTACGGACAGGAGGGAAGGCAGCTCTGGTTCACGAGGATCTCCACCTCGGCCCCCAATCGAACGAGGCCGCGGATGAGGCGGAAGTCGCGGTTCGCCTCCTCAAGGATAATCGTCCGCGCCCCGAGGCCGAGGAAATACTCCGCCTGGGTGACCGTGCGGATTCGAGCGAACGTGGAGACCGTAATCGGGACATCCGGCCAATCGGTCCGCACGGCCTCTATGAGCGCGGGGAGGGCGATGATGAGGCCGTCGACTCCGAGGTCGATCAGCTGGGCCACCTCGCGACGGAACCGCTCGAGGTAGCCGGGACCGTACTCCTTCAGTCCAAGGTCGTTGCTGTTGAGGGTCGCGTAGAACTCCCGAGAGTGCCGATGGACGAGGTCTAGGTGGGCGCGGAACCGGTCGGGGTCGACCGGCGGAAGGATCTGCGGCGGGCGGCCGCCGCCGGTCAGCTGGACCGGGAACCCGCCGAAGAACGTGGAGACCGGCAGGTTCGCGCTCTCGACCACGAGCCGATCGTCGAAATTGGACGCCAGGACGAGTTCCATCGGAGGGGGAGACGGCACGCCCTACGTGAGCCGGCCACCGCACCGGTGCGGTCGAACGGACATCCTCGATGTCGGGCTCGGCCGTGGCATATGGTCGATGCACCGCCGGCCGGTCCGACCCTCGTCTCGGTCCGCCGTGACCTCGAACAGATTGACCGGGCGATCGTGCTGCTCCTGGCCGCCCGGGTCGATGCGGCGAGCACGGCGATCCGTCTCCGTTCCCGTCTCGACGGTCGCATCGCGAACCCCGCTCAGGAGGCGCGCGTGCTCGCGCGAGCGAGGGAGTGGGCGAAAGACCTCGGGCTATCTCCGGACCTCACGGACTCGATCTTCCGGGCCATCCTCGAGGCCGGGAAGGCGCGGTTCGCGTCCACGGCCCACTCGCCGGAGTCCACCGCTCGGTCGCTTACCGACCGAGGGCACCCGGTCCGAGCCTCGAGCCACCGCATTGTCCCCTCGGTCCCACGTGCGAGGGTCTCGGCGTCCACGTGAGCGGGTGCGACCTGCGAGGCGTTTGCGCCGAGGGCCCGCGGAGTGGAGCTAGGGAAGAAGGTCTAGGGACGGCTCGCCGAAGAACCGCTGCGCCGCGAGCTTGGTCGTGCCTTTGCGAAGGAGCTCGAGAGCGGTCGAACGGCTGACCCCGAGGCGATTCGCCAACGTGGCGAGCGAGGCCTTGCGCGGGTAGTCGAAGTACCCAAGCTCGAACGCCACCCGAAGCGCCCGCTCCTGTCGGCCGGTCAGCCCCCACTCCCGTCGGTAAGCGCCGGCGCGGACCAGGGCGGGCCGAGCACCGACGGGCCGACCGGATGCGGAGAGGAGCCGGCGGGCGTCGACGATCTGAGGGACCAGGACCTTCCAGGTCGCCTCGTCCTTCCCGGAGAACGGGCAGGTGATGCAGAAATCGCCGAGCTCGAACGACGCTCCGCACGCCCGGGGCATCGGCACGGACACCCGGAGGAGCGCCCGATCCGGCCCGAGGCTCGAGGCCGCGATGTCGCGACCCGGGACACGGGAACGGAGGCGGTGAACGATCGGACCGAGGCCCTCGGGACCCGTTCGCACCTCGAACAGCCGAAGGAGCCGACGCCGTCCCCGGTCGGTGGGCCGACAGGCGAGCAGCCGGAACGAGGCGCCCAATGAGCTCAGCGTCTCCGTGACCCAGTCGCTGGTATCCACCTCGCTCAGCACGATCTCGACCATCGGTAGAGGCGTGCCGGCATCGGCCGGGAGCACCGGCCGGACGGTCGATCGTCGCCGTGGGCCGGGACGGGACCGTCGGGTCACTCGGCACCCTCCGCATCGGTGCGGGTACCGTGTCGGTATTTGTCCGTCCCGTCGGTCCCGCTTTACGCGGGACGGCTTCGGCGAGAGCGGGGGTTGGGTCCGGTCACATCACCGGCGTGGCAAACGTGGGTACGTAGTCCTCCGAGAGCCGTCCCACGATCGGAATCTTCTGCCCGCACTTACGGCACCGGTTCTCCGGGTCGAGCCGCCAGGACTGGATGGTGAAGCCGAAGCGGCGAACGACCACGCTGCCGCAGCCGGGGCAGTACGTGTGTTCGAGGGGATGGCCCCAGACGTTCCCGAGGTAGACGTAGTCGAGGCCCTCGGCCTTCGCGACCCCGTGCAGCTTCTCGAGCGTCGCGACGGGGGTCTCGGGGAGGTCGAGCATGTGGTAGTCCGGATGGAAGCGGAGCAGATGGAACGGCGTCGAGGGACCGAGTTTGTCCCGGACGAAGCGCGCGAGCTTCTGGAGGGCCTCCACGGAATCGCCGACCTCGGGGACGATCAGGTTCGTGACCTCAACGTGCACGCCCTTCGACTTCAGCGACACCGCGGACTCGAAGATCGGTTCGGGCCCCTTCGCCGCGACGTACTTCCGGAGGAACCCGGGTTCCCCGCTCCCCTTGAAGTCGACGCTCACGGCGTCCAGGTGCGGTCCGATCTGGGCGACCGCCTCCGGAGTCATGTAGCCGTTCGTGACGAAGTTCGCGAACAGGTCCGCCTTATGGGCCTCCCGGATCACGTCGAGGGCATACTCCGCGAAGATCGTCGGCTCGTTGTAGGTGAACGTCACTCCGCTGCAGCCGAATCGCTTCGCCTCCGTCACTGCGGCGTGCGGCGGCAGGGACCGCCCGACCACCTCGTGCTCCTGGGAGATCTCGGCGTTCTGACAGTACGCACACCGCCAGTTGCAGCCGACCGTACCGATCGAGTAGACGCGGGTCCCCGGGTGGAAATGCGAGAGCGGTTTCTTCTCCACCGGGTCAACCTGGACGGCCGATGCCTTGCCGTAGCTCAGGAGGACGAGCTGGCCCCCGACGTTCTTGCGGACGAAACAGAATCCGTGCGACCCCTCCGGGACCGTGCAGTAGCGCGCGCACGCGGTGCACCGGACCTTTCGGTCTCCGAGTGCCTCGAAAAGGGTCGCCGGATGCCCGAGTAGGGCTGGCATGAGCTCTATAAACTCCTAAGCGGCCGGAAACGATAAGGGTGGTCCCGTGCCGGCGCTTCGAGCCGAAGGTTCATTTGTGCCAAACCGTGCCGGAACCGTCGATGAGAGGGTCCGAGGACGGGGCGGCCCGGTCGGCCCGTGCCGACGCGGTTGAGCGAGAGGTCGCCGCCCGGATCGCTCCGCCCCCCGAATTCCTCGAGCGGGTCGCCCGCGTCCGAGCGGCGCTTCTGGAACGCGTGACCCAAGCGGCCCGGGACCGCTCGAGCCCCCTCGTGCGAGCGCTCGTGGCGGGAAGCGCCGCCCGCGGCACGTTCCTCGCCGACCGATTGGACATCGACCTCTTCCTGCTCTTCCCGCCGGACCTCCCTCGCGACCGGCTGCGAGAGGAAGGGCTCGCGCTGGGCCGCGCGGTCCTCACCGATCCCGAGACCCGGTACGCCGAGCACCCGTACCTCCGGGGCCGATTCGAGGGGTTCAGCGTGGACGCGGTGCCGGGGTTCGCGATCAGCGACCCCGCGCATCCGATCTCGCCCGTCGACCGAACTCCGTTCCACCAGGAGCACCTCGCCGCGCGCGAGACCCCGGAGGTGGTCGCCCAGGTTCGGCTCGCCAAGCAGTTCTTCCGCGCCCTCGGCGTGTACGGCTCGGAGGCGCGGACCGAGGGGTTCTCGGGGTACCTGGTCGAGCTTCTCGTGATCCGGTTTGGCAGCTTGAGGGCCCTCCTCGCCGCCGCCCGGAGCTGGCGCGTTCCCGTGCGCCTTGCGGCGCCCGGGCAGGAGCCACCGCGCCTGCCAACGGACGTGGCCCTCGTGCTCGCCGACCCGGTCGACCCGAACCGGAACGTGGCGAGCGCCCTGTCGCGCCGGAACCTCGGTCTCTTCATCCTCGCTGCCGGAGCCTACCTCGACGCGCCGCACGTCCGGTTCTTCGAGCCCCGGGCGCCGGTTCCTCTGTCGCGCGAGGAGGCCGCACGTCGGGTCCACCTCCGGGGCACCCATGTGACGGTCGTACTGCTCCCCCGGCCCGACCTCGTGGACGACACACTGTATCCCCAGGTGCGCAAGGCGGCCCGCGCGATCGCCGAGGAGCTCGCCCGGTCGGACTTCACGGTCCTCGGTCAGACGAGCGCGGCGGACGCCCAGTCGGTCGTGGTCGCCATCGAGCTCGCTCATCCTCGCCGACCCCAGGTCCGGGTCCAGGACGGACCGCCGGCGGGAATCGACCGGACCGGCCATTTCCTCGAGAAGTGGGGCCCGAAGAACGACCAGGTGCTTCAGGGTCCCTACGTCCGCTCGGACGGCAGTCTGGGCGTCGATACCCACCGGGGCGACCGGGACGCCGAAGCGGTCGTCCGGGCGTCGTTCCCCCGACTCTCCTTGGGCAAGGACCTCACGCCGCCTCGAGCGGAGCTGTTCTCCGTCCATCCGCTCGCCGAGGCGCCCGAGCGCCCGGCTCTCGGAGAAGCGCTGTCGGAGCTTCTCGCGAAACGGCTCCCGTGGCTAAGCAACGGGGGACCGAACCCCTAGACGGCGTGGGGCGACAGGCTCTGGAGCACGAACCAGAGCGCGAGCCAGCCGAAGAACTCGAGCGCGATGAGGCCGGCCCAATCCCCCTTCGTGTACGTGGACGACTTTGCGTGCAGCATCCGGACGATGTAGGGACTCACGGCGAGCAGGAGGAGTCCGAGCGGGAAGACGATGAACCAGTAGAACCCCGAGACCGAGAGGACCCAGGAGAGGATCCCCATGAAGATCGTGATCCCGGACGCGAAGGCGAGACCGTAGGTCAGCTCGTACTCCTTCGCGACGAACGCCTCCTCGTCGAACGCCGGGAACTCGAAGGACGACGCCTCCTCCTCCTCGAGCTTGCGCCGGACCTTCTTCGCCACCGGTCACGCTCCTCGCGCGGCCCGCGCCTTCGCGAACAGTTCCTCGGCCCGGTAGGAGCTCCGGACGAGCGGCCCGCACGCGGCGCCACGGAACCCGAGCGATAGCGCCATCGCCTCCCACCGCGCGAACTCCTCCGGCGGCACGTACCGGTGAATGGGTCGGTGCTCAGCCCCCGGCCGGAGATACTGGCCCAGCGTGAGGAGGTCGACGTCGGCCGACCGGAGGTCCCGGAGCGCCTCTTCGAGCTCCGGTTCCGATTCCCCGAGACCGAGCATGAGGGAGCTCTTGGTCACGAGGCCGGGGGCGCCGAGCCGCCGTGCGGCTCGCAGGACGGCGAGCGAGCGGTCGTACCCCGCCCTCGGGTCGCGCACCTCCTTGCCCAGCGACCGGACGGTCTCGAGGTTGTGAGCGAGCACGTCCGGCGGCTCCGCGAGCAGCGTACGGAGCGGTCCCTCCGTACCCCCGAGGTCGCCGATGAGGAGCTCGACCAGCGTAGGGGGGGAAGATTCCCGGATCCGACGGACCGTTTCGGCGAGGACCTCGGCGCCGCCGTCCGCTAGGTCGTCCCGGCAGACCTGGGTGAGGACGACGTAGCGAAGGCCCCAGCGACGGACCGCTTCGGCCACCCGGGCAGGTTCGGTCCGGTCCACGACCCCGCGCGGCCAGTGCGTCGTCACGGCGCAGAACGAACAGCGTCGCGTGCATTCGGTGCCGAGCAGCATCAACGTCGCCGCACCCGCCGACCAGCACTCCGAAAGGTTGGGGCAGCGCGCCTCCCGGCAGACCGTCCCGAGCCCGAGTTCGCCCAGCATCCCCTTGACTTCGGGGTACGCCGGACCTCGGGGCGGACGCACCCGGATCCATTCGGGAAGTCGAGACCCGGGGGCCGTCGGCGTGACGACCGCGCTGCTCACGCCCGTCGGACCCGCCTCCCCACTTTAGGTTTTGCGCGAGCGTGCACGACCGACCCGCTCCTCGAGGAGGGTCGTGAGGAGGCTCGCGGGAACCTCGTCCATGGAGACGCTGTTCGACTCCCCCGACGCCCCGCTCTCGAGCACGACGAGCCCGTCGCGCTCGAGCTCTTTGAGCGTGCGCCAGAAGGTCGTCCGGCTCATCGCCGGGGCGCCGAGCTCCTCGAGGAGCGCGGTATGGGTGGCCCGGAGCTTCTGGCTGGTCGCCGAGGCCCCCTTCCGCTTGAGCGTCCGAGAGAGCGCGAGGAGCACCCCGAGCTCGTGGGTCGAGAGCGATTCGAGCTGGGTCTCGGTCATCGTGGGAAGGAGCGAGCCCTTCGCCCGCCGCACGTGCTCCGGTCCTACCGTGTCCGCACCGGCGTCCTCGGCCGCGTGGGCCGCACCCTAAAGGACCTCGAGCGCAAACCGCGCGTCCCCGTTCGGCGCGGCGATCCGCGCGATCTGGTCGAGCGTCTCCCGGTCGATGCTCCCCGGCCTCAGCGCGAGCTCCGCGCGAGACTCGAGGATATCGGTGAGCGCCTCCCGGTCGTACGGGGCCAGCGAGAGGCGGTGCGTGACCCCGAAGCTCGAGCGACTGGGGGGATCGAGGAACGGGAACAGGTCCTCGATCGCGATGAGCACGAGTGAGATCGACCCGAGCTCGACCTCGCGCGAGCGGGAGAGCAAGTAGACGAGCTTCGTCTCCTGCCGGACCAAGCTCGAAGCCTCGTCGAGGAGGACCAGGAGATGCCCTGGGCTCTTTCGGGTCCCTTGCTCGAAGACGTCCAGCATCTCGGAGAGGGAGTATCCTCGGTCCGGT
>Ga0187769_10001638_pt1 | contig 12790 bp, 10 predicted proteins | sample 0116_SJ02_MP02_1_FD_133140 | JGI IMG/M metagenome (GOLD analysis project Ga0187769, IMG submission 133140) | Tropical peat soil microbial communities from peatlands in Department of Meta, Colombia - 0116_SJ02_MP02_10_MG | ecosystem: Environmental > Terrestrial > Soil > Wetlands > Peat | place... | reverse complement strand
CCGCCTCCTCGAGATGCGGAGACGGTCGAGAAGGAGATCGCGTCCCTGCTGGCAGAGCTCGGGACGGTCCCACGGCGCGAGCGCAGCCGACCGGAAGGTGCAGGTTCGCTGCTTCGCGCGCCGTCCGGCCAGGAAGAGTGCGCCAGCTGCGGGACGACGATCGATCCTACCGCGACTCGGAGCGAATGCCCGACGTGCCAGCGGAACCTATGCGGCACGTGTTACCGGAAGAGCGTCCAGCTCGGGAACCGCGGCATGTGTCCCACGTGCAGCTGGAAGGCGATCGTCAACGGTTCCCTGTAAGCCGCGGGTAACGCCCCGACAGTTTCCCGTCGGGGCGGCCAGGTCGTGGTAGTAAGCCCCATTCTGTTTCAGGCAGCATTCGACTGCGCGCTCTCCTTGACGGTCGGGGAACCTCCTCCTTCCGTCCTTCAGGGCTTGCTTCCGGGGAGACGGCCGTTTCAGCAGGTCCCGGTGGAGCCTCCGGGGCGGCCCCTTCACCGTCCCACCGGGCTGTGTCGTTTCTGCTCCGGAGCTCGGACTCTCGCCCGTCGGGCTCCCGCCCGACCCCGCGGTTCCCGAAGTGGGGACTTTCCTCAGCAGCCGGCCGTTGCCGGTCCGGTCCACCGTCAGCTGCCCTCCACCTCCTGGCACCGACCGAATGGATGACCCACCCCAAAACCCCTGCGTCGGCTTCCGGCGCCGGAGGAGGGGCGGCGGAGCGGTCGCACGAGCGGCCGGACCGAACCCAACTCACTCCATCGAGACGTCGGACCGCAGATAGGCCTGGGTCGCGAGGAAGAGGAATACGATGGTCTCCGCGGCCAGCACAATCATTTCGTAACCGTTGGTCGCGGTGAGATGGCCCTGGTAGCCGTTGCGCGCGGTGTCGGCGATGTAGGTGAGCGGGTTGACCGAGAACAGGACCTGCAGCGCGTACGGGAGCCGGGAGCTGAACGGGTAGAAGACCGTCGAGGCGAAGTTCACGAAGAAGAGGAGGAGGATCTGGATGCTGTTGTAGGCGTTGTTCGATTTGACCAGCGCGGAGATGAACAGCATCAGCGACCCGAAGAAGATCGAACCCAGGGCGATCACCCCGAAGATCGCCAGGCCTCCGGCGACGCCGACGGTGGCCGTACCGAGCAGGGCGACCGCGAGGACGAGCATCACCGCCGCACCGCCCAGGCCGAAGAGCAAGGAGGTGAGCATGATGCCGAAGAGGTACTCCGTCCGGGTGAATGGGCCGACCAGGAGCTGGGCCAGCATTCCCCATCGACGGTCGGCCCAGAGCATGCTCCCACCGACGGTGCCGGCCATGACCGCCTGGAACGCCATGATCCCCGGGGCGAGGAACGCGAGGTAGCTCCCCCCTCCGCCCGCGGAGGCGAGGGACTGGAAGCCGAACCCGAAGAAGACGAGGTACATCGCCGGCAGACCGAGCAGGATCACGAGACTGGCCGGGTCCGTGTTGACCCGGACGTTCCGGTAGATGAGGCGAGCGAGGTTAGGCGCCGCCACGGGACTCCCTCCCCGGGTCGATCGACCGCAGGAACACGTCCTCGAGCGTGTTCTGCCGGACGGTCAACCACTCGATCTGAACACCGAGGCGCTGGGCGAGCTGCACGATGACGGAGAGGGCTTCTTTCGGGTCGTCCACCAGAAGGACGGACTCGCTCCCGCTGACCGTAATGGTCGCTGCCGGTCCCAAGGCACCTTGGAGGGCCGCAAAGAATCGGGGTGCATCGGCCGCGCCCACCGAAAGGTCGACCGTCTTCTTCCCGCTGTAGAGTCGCTTCAGGTTCGCGACGGTGTCCATCGCCAGGAGGCGACCCTCATCGATGACCGCGACCCGGTCGCAGAGATAGTCGGCCTCCTCGAGGTTGTGGGTCGTGAAGACGACCGTGAGACCGCGCCGGACCTCGGCGCGAATCGAGTCCAGCAGCACCCGGCGCATCAGGACGTCCAGCCCGATCGTCGGCTCGTCCAGGAACAGGATGTCCATGTCGTGCATGAACTCCCGCGCGACCTGGACCCGCCGCTTCTGACCGCCCGAGATGTCGAACGATCGTCGTCGGCGGAATTCGCCGAGGCCGAACCGCTCGATGAGCAGCTCCGCCCGCCGTCTCCGTTCGGCCCTCGGAACCTTCCACAGGAAGCCGTAGAGGTCGAGGTTGCCCTCGACCGTCGTAAACTCGAATGACTCCCCCTGCTGGACGACGCCGATCCGCTCCCGGATCTTTCGACCGTCGTGCCGGGGGTCGTGGCCGAGGACCCGGAGCCGGCCCGACGTCGGCTGGATCAACGTCGTCATCGCCTTGATCAGGGTCGACTTTCCAGCACCATTGCGGCCTAGCAGCCCGAACACCTCTCCGCGAGCGACGGTGAAGCTGACCCCGTCCAGGGCGAAACGGCGCCCGTCGTACGAGTGACGGACCTGCTCGGCCACGATGACCGGGTCCCCGGTCTCCAGCCCTCCTTGGCCCTTCATCCGAGGAACCTCGTGTGCGTCCTTCGCCCTCGCGACCCTCTCTATCGACCCCGTCGGGGACGGATGGGCTTCGGCCGGCGAAGCCTACCTCGATGACGGCGGACCTTTCTTAAAGATGACTTCACGCACCAGGGCAAAGGCCGAAATCCCCCGCCGCGGTCGGTGGGACGATGCCCCGGCCGAACCGACCCACGTCCGACGTCCTGCCGACGAGCGGCACCAAGGCGGGGCCGACGCTCGTCCCGTGTATCCTTTTGCGGCGGGGTAAGGTCTGCCTGCCGGGTCCCACGGGCCCTATCGAGGCCCGGGCTCCTTCCGGCGAGGATTACGACCCGTTCGATGTCGTCGACCGCCTCGCGGAAGAGTACTCCCTGCTCTACATCGTGGACCTCGACGGGATCGAACGCGGGGAGCCCCAGCTCGACTATCTGCAGGAACTTTCCCGGGACGTCGGGATCTGGGTCGATGGGGGCGTCCGCAAGGCCGACCAAGCGATCGACATCCTGGTGGCCGGAGCCCGCAGGGCCGTACTCTCCTCGGCGCTACTCGCGAGTCCGCGCGAACTGAAGCGGGCGTGGCGACTTTCCCCGGAACTGGCGTTTGAAGTCGAATTGGCTCCCAACCGCCAAGCGATCGCGCAGCCGGCATGGGAGACCACCGACCCGGAGCGACTGGCCGAGGTCGCCCGCGACGTGGGGGTCCAGGAAATTGTCCTCTCGCCGAGGGGGGAGGACCCGGATTGGGCCCTCGTGCACCGAGTGGCCGTCGGGGGCCCGACCTGGGTCGACGGGGCGTTCTCCACGGTCGACGCGCCCCGGCTCACGGAGGCGGGCGCGGTCGGCGGTATCTTTCACATCGACCTCTTCCTAGCCGGTTGGAGCCAGAGCTCGACCGGAACTGCCTCTTCCACCGGGCCCTCCCGCGATGCGCGATGATGACACTCAGAACCGGCTGACCGATGATGAATGATGGGCGAGCTGAGCGCCCGCGGGAGGCGGCGACCCCACCGCCACAAGGTTTTAGGGCGCGGGAGGGTCCGCCGGCGAGGTGAGGGGGACGAGCGTGCCGGTCGAGGTCCTGTTGCCGGACGGCCAGCGGCTCTCCGCGGAGCCGGGCGTCACGGCCGGTGAACTGCTCGCCCGATGGGCCCCCGCCCACGGGAAGAAGGTGCTGGCCGCGCTCCTGGAAGGGCATCCGATCGATCTCGCTAGCCCCATCGATCGGAACGGTGCGCTCGCTCCGCTGACCTTCGAAGACCGCGCGGGGCGGGAGATCCTCCAACACTCCTCCGCTCACCTCGTGGCCAAGGGTCTGACCGAGGTGATCCCCGCCGCCCTCCCGACCGTCGGGCCGCCCACCGACGACGGATTCTACTACGACTTCGACGTCCGACCGTTGACACCGGAGGACCTGGACGCGATCCGCAAGGCGATGGCGCGGTCGGTCGCGGCGGTCGAGCCGTTCCAGCGACAGGAGGTCTCCCGGGAGGAGGCCCAGCGGATGTTTGCTGGGAACCCCCACAAGTTGCGGTACATCGCCGAAGTGCCGGAGGGTGAGCCGGTCTCCGTCTACACAACCGGGGCGTTCGTGGACCTCTGCCGCGGCCCTCACGTGCCGGACACGAGCTGGCTCGCCGGAGTCCACATCCTCGGGCATTCGGCGATCACGCCCGAGACCCCGGAAGCCCCGACACTGCAGCGGGTGCGAGGGGTTGGTTTCCCCACCCGAGCCGAGCTCGAGCAGTACCTCAAGCTCCGGGCCGAGGCCGAGGCTCGGGACCACCGGGTCCTCGGGCCCCGGCAGGAGCTGTTCACGTTCGTGGACGAGGCGCCGGGCTTCCCCATCTGGCTCCCGAACGGCATGGTGGTCGTCCGCGAGCTCGAGCGATTCGTCCGAGAGCACCTCCAGGCCGCCGGCTACAGCGAGGTCCGGACGCCACTCCTCTTCGCGCAATCGGTCTACGAGACGAGCGGCCACTGGGACCACTACCGCTCCGACATGTTCCTCACCGAGGCCGACCAGCGGACGTTCGGCTGGAAGCCGATGAACTGCCCGGGCTCGATGCTGATCTTCCGTTCCCGGGCCCGCAGTTACCGCGAGCTCCCGATGCGACTGGCCGAGTTCGCGCCCCTCCACCGCTACGAGGCGAGCGGCACCCTCCACGGGCTCACTCGGGTCCGCGAGTTCGTGCAGGACGACGCCCACATCTTCGTCACCGAGGAGCAGATCGAGGCCGAGGTGAAGACGCTCCTCGACTGGATCGACCGGGCGTTCACGACCTTCCGGTTGAAGTGGCACTACGAGCTCTCGACCCGCCCCGAGCATTTCCTGGGGGAGGCGGCCGACTGGGACCACGCCGAGGCGATCCTGGAGCGGATCCTCAAGGCGTCCGGCGTTGAGTACCGCGTCTCGGCCGGCGAGGGTGCCTTCTACGCGCCGAAGATTGACATTCACGTCCGCGACAGCCTCGGCCGCCCCTGGCAGACGGGGACGATCCAGGTCGACTACCAGATGCCGAAGCGCTTCGGGCTTGAGTACCAGGGGCCGGACGGGCAGCTGCACACTCCGGTGGTCGTCCACCGGACGATCCTCGGCTCCTGGGAGCGGTTCCTCGGAGTGGTGCTCGAGCACACCGCCGGCCGATTGCCTCCGTGGCTCTCGCCGACCCAGGTTCGAGTCCTACCGCTCACGGAGCGGCACACCACCGCCGCTCAAGGTCTCGTGGATGAGCTCAAGTCCGACTCCGTCCGCGCGGCGCTCTCCCCGGCGGACGAGTCGGTGGCGAAGCGCGTTCGGGAAGGGGAACTCGACCGGATTCCCTACCTCGTGGTCATCGGTGACAAGGAAGTGGCCGACGATACGGTCTCGGTGAGGGTGCGAGGTTCCAAGGGAAGCCGCACTCTTTCCCGCCCGGAGTTCCGCGCGTACGTCGCGGACCGGATCCGCCGACGCGAGTTCGACGCGTAACAAGTTTAGCGGTCGGCGTGCCCACGGGGGGGCAGGGGCGCAGGCAGCTCAGCGAGCCGGTGGACGGCGACTGCGTCGCGCCTCGATGCGCGCGGAGAGGTACATCGACTCGAGGGTCGCGGAGTCGACCTGGTGCACGGTCCGAAGATGGTCCCGCATGTGCGGGAGGTCGATCATGTCGCCGCAGACCTTGCACGCCACGCGGGCGCGACGTTCCGCGGCCTCGCGAGAGCTGCCCGGAAACACATGGCTTGGGGGGGCGTCCGGCCTTATAGAATGCGCGTCGGACCGCGGTGACCTCGCACCGCCGTCACCGGCGGAGGCAAAGATTAATAACGGCCCCTCCTGAGCCGCGCAGGTTCTGAGGGTGTTTCCATGGACCTTTCGACCGCGCAGATTGAACTATTGGTCTTTCTGAGTGCGATCGTCGGCCTCATCTACGCCGCGGTCCAGACCTGGCTCGTCCTCCGGGAGGACGCCGGCGACCAGCGGATGGGGGAGATCGCGGCCGCCATCCGCGAAGGCGCCGTGGCGTTCCTTCGTCGGGAGTACACCGTCGTGTTCTCGGTGGCGGCCGTCCTGGCCGTCGTCATCGCCCTCGCCTTCGGCATTACCGGCGATGGTCCGCGGCTCGCGGTCGGGTTCCTGTTCGGGGTCGGCGGCAGCGCCCTCGCGGGCGCGGTGGGGATGCTGGTGAGCATTCGTGCGAACGTGCGGACCGCCGCCCACGCGCGGCGCGGCCAGCTGCCCGCGACGATGGCCTTCGCCTTCCGCGGCGGGAGCGTGACCGGGATGTCGGTCGCGAGCCTCGCCCTGCTCGAGCTGGTCGGCTTCTACTGGGCGTTCAACGGGAACGTCCTGATGATGGTGGGGGTCCTGTTCGGGGCCTCGCTGATGAGCCTCTTCGCCCGGGTCGGGGGCGGCATCTACACGAAAGGCGCGGACGTCGGGACCGACCTGGTCGGCAAGGTGGAAGCGGGCATCCCCGAGGACGACCCGCGCAACCCGGGCGTCATCGCGGACAACGTCGGCGACAACGTCGGCGACTGCGCCGGGATGGCCGCCGACCTGTTCGAGACGTACGTCGTCACCGCGCTCGCCGCGATGTTGCTCGCCTACCTGATCGCGAGAGTCAACGGGGCCACCCCGATCCTCCAGCTGTTCCCGCACGCCATTCTCTTCCCGCTCCTCGTGTGCGCCTGGGCGATCATCGCGACGATCATCGGCGCGCTGTTCGTCCGGATGCGCCCCCGCGGTTCCATCATGGGGGCGCTCTACCAGGGCCTCGCGGCGACCACGGCCGTGGGCATCGCCGGTCTCTACGTCCTCGACTATTACTTCATGAACGCGAACATCGGCATCTTCGTCGCCACCGTAGTCGGCCTGATCGTCATGATCCTGATCGTGATGGTGACCGATTACTACACCAGCACGAGGTACAAGCCGGTCCGCCACATCGCCGAAGCCTCTCAGGCAGGCGCCGGGCCGACCGTCATCGCGGGCCTGTCGGTCGGTTTGGAGTCCGCGTGGATCCCCGGTCTCGTCATCGTCGGAGGGACCCTCATCGCCTACGCCGCCGCCGGTTGGTACAACGGATTCTCGATGACGCGGAGCCCGGACGCGTACCTCGGACTCTACGGGATCGGGCTCGCCGCCGCGAGCATGCTGAGCGTCACGGGGATGATCATCTCGATCGACGCCTTCGGCCCGATCACGGACAACGCGGGCGGCATCGCCGAGATGGCGAAGCTCCCCGAGGAAGCGCGGAAGATCACCGACCCCCTGGACGCGGTGGGCAACACCACGAAGGCGATCACGAAGGGGTACGCGATCGGCTCCGCCGTGCTGGCCGCCCTCGCCCTGTTCGCCGCCTACACGTTCGCCGCGGCCCAGCAGTGGGGCGGGGGCCACACCTGGTCGAGCTTCACGAGTCTACTCACCCTCTCGACCCCGCTCGTCCTGGCCGGCCTCGTCATCGGCGCGGTGATGCCGTTCTTCTTCACCTCGTTCCTGATGAACGCGGTCGGCATCGCCGCCGAGAAGATGGTCTTCGAGATCCGGCGCCAGTTCCGGGAGATCGCCGGCATTCTCGAGGGGAAGGGAAAGCCCGAGTACGGCCGCTGCGTCGACATCGTGACGGTCACGGCGATCCGACAGCTCGCCGCCCCGGCGCTCATCGCGGTCGCGACCCCGCTCGCGGTCGGGTTCCTCCTGGGTCCCGTCGCCCTCGCGGGGCTCCTCATCGGCGCGATCATCGCGGGCTTCCCGCTCGCGCTCACCATGACGACGGGCGGAGCCGCGTGGGACAACGGCAAGAAGTTCATCGAGAGTGGTCAGTACGGCGGCAAGCACTCGGATGCCCACAAGGCGGCCGTGGTCGGAGACACGGTCGGGGATGCGACCAAGGACACCGCCGGGCCGGCGATCAACCCGCTCATTAAGGTGGTGAACACGATCTCGATTTTGTTCATCGCGCTAATCGTGGCCCACTCGGTGATCGGCATCTAGACCCACTCTGCACGCGCCCAACCCTTTCCCCTACGGTCGGAAACAACGCCCGGTTCCGAAACTACATATCCCTCGGCGCCGTGGGACCTTCGAGGTCCTCCGATGTGCGACACCTGTGGGTGCAAGTCGAAGAAGAAGCCGTAGGTCGGCGATAGCCCCCTGGCTTCCGCTTTGTCCAGCGGTAGCTGGTCCGGGCGGCGTCCAGTTTTCTTGCTGCTGGACCTACGCGAGGTATCGAGCGTTGATCCTTTCCCGGGTAGGGACCGTGACCATTCCGTTGACCCGCGGAGGGGCCCGTGACTCTGATTATTGTCGCGGACCCTAGGGCCCGGACCGTGTTCGACGTTCGCGGAATGGTCGTACTCGTCACCGGTGGGTCGCGGGGAATCGGCCGCGCCATCGTGCGAGAGCTCTCCGAGGCCGGAGCGGAGGTCGCCGTGCACTACCGAAAGGAAGCTGACCGGGCTCGAAGCCTCGTCACGGAAGCGGCGGCGCGGGGAAGTGCGGCGCGCGCGTTCGAGGCCGACCTCCGCGACCCTCCAGCCGCCGGGAGACTCGTCTCCGAGGTGATGGCATGGCGCGGAAGGCTCGACGGCCTCGTCACGTCGGCCGGCGTGTTCCGGGGAGACGCACTGCCTGAGATCGACCGGGCCTCCTGGGACGCGGTGATGTCGGTCGACCTGGAAGGGTCATTCCGCACGATCCAAGCCGCGGTGCCTCACCTTTCCCTCAGCCCGCGCGCCTCGATCGTGACGGTCTCCTCCGTCCTCGCCTCCCATCCGGCGGTCGGCGGAAGCCCCTACCAGGCGGCGAAGGCCGGAATGGAACAGATGACCCGGGCGCTGGCGCTCGAGCTGGCTCCGAAGATCCGGGTCAACTCGGTCGCCCCGGGGTTCATCCGCACCGACATGAACCGGGACGCCCACTCCGACCCCGAGTTCTCGCACAAGGTTGCGCGCGCGACGCCGCTCGGCCGATGGGGAGAGCCCGAAGACGTCGCGCCCATCGTGCGCTACCTGCTGAGCTCCGACGCCTCCTGGGTAACGGGAGCGGTGGTGGCCGTGGACGGGGGGATCCCGCTCCGATGACCGATACCTTCTCGCTCGATGGCCGCGCCGCGCTCGTGACGGGGGGTTCTCGGGGGATAGGCCGCGCCATCGTGCTGGCACTCTCCAAGGCCGGGGCGGAGGTGACGTTCAGTTACCGAGAGAACGCAGCAGCGGCCCAGTCGACGGTTCAGGCGGCGAGGGAAGCCGGCCGGAGCGTGGACGCGGTGGCGAGCGACGCGGCGGACGAGTCGGCCGTGGTCCGGCTGGTGGAGGGGGTTCGCCGCGAGCGGGGACATCTCGACATCGTCGTGGCGGGAGCCGGCATCGTAGGACCCGTGGGGTGGGATATGGGTACACCGGACGAGTGGCAACGCGTGGTCGCCACCAACGTGGAAGGACCTTACGCGCTCGTCCGGGCCGCGGCGCCCGCGCTCGCCGAGCGTGGGGGGTGCGCGATCCTGATCTCGTCGATCGCCGGACTCATCGCGGCTCCCGAGGAGATCGTCTATTCGGCGTCCAAGTCCGCCCTCAGCGCCCTCGTCCGGGGACTGGCGCTGACACTCGCACCGGACGTCCGGGTCAACGCCATCGCGCCGGGTTGGGTCGAGACCGACATGACGAAGGAGGTCCGGGCGGATCCGCGGACCGAACGCGCGATCCGCCGATACATCCCGCTCGGCCGGTGGGGACATCCGGAAGATGTGGCGGCCGCCGCGGTCTTCCTCGCCGGGAACGGCGCCCGGTTCATCACCGGGGAGACGCTGGTCGTGGACGGAGGAAACCAGATCGCCTGGCGGATCGGGCTCGAGCGCTAAGCGTAGTGACTCAGGCTCGACCGCTCCTTCTTCGCGGCCTCGCCCTGCTCGCCGCGCTCCTCGCGCCGGCGTTCCCGCTCGCACTCGGCCTCGGTGACCCATCGGAACTCGACGTCCTCCGGGTGGTCGTGGGCGACGAAGGCGCCCGCCTCGAAGGCGCTCATCAGGAGCTCCTCGAAGTTGTCAGCCTCACTCCCTTCGAGTCGCCCGGCGGTGCGCCAGTACCAGTCGGGCGCCTTTCCCGAAGCCTGAAGGTACTCAGTGATGAGGTCGTAGATCGAGCTTCGTTCGTCGGTCAGCCGGACGTGGAGGTGGCGGTCCCGATCCGGCGTCTCCCGCTCGCCGGTGTCGGTCGTCTCGGGGGGGGTCATCTTCCGGCGAAGTCGCTCCCCCGCTATAACGGCTCACCCGAAACGGGGCCACCCTTCAAGTGCCGGAGCGACTTGGGGAGACGACCGAAGTGTACGCTCCTGAGAGTGCTCCGCCCATGCCACCGGGAAGCCCGGCGCAGCAGAACGCGCGGTACGCCTACCTTCTGGGCCGGCTCCGCAACCGGCAGATCACGATGGAGGAAGCGACCGAGCTGTTCGGTCTGATGCAAGGGATGCTGCGGTCGAGCGAACAGGCCCGGCTCGCGGCCCAGCGCGCGGTAATGGCTACCGCCGCGCCGACCGTTCCGGAACCGGGCGCCGTCCGGCCGCTGGCCCCCGTCCCCTCCCAGTCGTCGGACGACCTCTTCCTGGTGGGCCTCCTAGCGATGGGTGCGGGGGCCGGGCTGCTCGCCGCGATGACCAAGCGGATCCAGGACCTCACCCCCCCGACTCCCGCGGAGACCCGCCCTCGTCCCGCGAGCGGATCGTCCTCGAAGTAGGGGGGCGGATGGGCCGCGGTCGGTTCGTCTTTGCCCATCTCGCCGACGCGCACGTCGGGGCCTGGCCGAGGGCGCCAGCCGTCCGCGCCGCGCTCCGCGCGAGCGTGCTGCAGGCGCTCGACGTGGTCCGCGAGCGCGGGGCCGAGTTCCTGCTCATCTCCGGCGACCTCTTCCACACGCCGGTCCCGGACCCGAGCGAGGTCGCCCCGGTCGCCGAGGCCCTGAAACACTTGGTGGACGAGGGTCGCCGCATCTACGTCATCTACGGGTCGCATGACTATGTCGCCCACCGGACCAGCTGGCTCGACGTGCTCGCCGCGACCGGAGTCTTCGTGAAGGTCGCCCCCGAGGCGGTCCGGGCCGAAGGGACTCGATGGACGCTCCCGTTCCTCGTGGACGAGCCCACGGGGGCGCTCATCGCCGGAATCTCCGGTCGGTCGCACGGACTCGACCGCGAGTACTTCCGGGCGGTCGATTCCGAAGCGTTCCGCTCCCAGGAGGGGTTCCGGATCTTCCAGTTTCACGCGGCGGTCGAGGAGTACCTGCCGGCCTCCCTCAAGGAACACATCCACGGAATCCGGGTCGAGGACCTTCCGTTCGGATGCGACTACTACGCCGGCGGCCACATCCATTACAGCTACGAAGGAGAGGGGCCCGGCGGAGGGCTGCTCGTCAATCCCGGCGCGGTCTTCGGGACCAGCCGCACGGACCTCGAGAACGCGGCCGCGGGCCGCACTCATCAGGGAGTCGTCCTCGTCACTGTCGAAAAGGGCCGGCCGAAGGCGGAGTACGTCAACACGGCACCCGAGGGTCTCGTACACCTCGTCGACGTCGACGTCTCCGGCCGGTCGGTCGAGGAGGCCCGCACGGAGGTCGAGCGGAAGCTCAAGAAGGCCGACGCGCCGGGAGCTCTCCTCTTCCCTCGGATTCACGGGACTCTCGCCGACGGCACGGTCGCGAGTCTCGCGCTCACGGAGGTCGGCCGGCGCGCGGGGGAGCGGTCGGGCGCGGTCACCTGGGACGTGCGGGATTTGATCTCGCCCGTGGCCGAGGCCTCCACGGCGCTCGGAGAGTCGGACATCGAAGGAGATCGCATACGGGGGCTGATCGACTCGGATGCTCCCTCCCATCCCTGGCTCACTCCGCCGAGGGGTGAAGCCGTCGTCCGCGACCTACTCCGAGAGCTGGGGGTCGCCAAGACCGAAGGGGAGTCCCGACAGGACTACTCCAGCGCGCGTCTCGAAAGCGCGCGCCGCGTGTTGGGCGTACGAACCGACCGGGAGGCGTAGGCCGCCCATGCGACTCTCGCGACTCCGGGTACGGAACATCCGCAGCTACGAATCGGGGGCCATCGACTTCGCGCCCGGGACCACGCTCATCGTCGGCGACGTCGGGGCCGGGAAGACAAGCCTCCTCTACGCGATCGAGATGGCCCTCTTCGGGGTCGCCGAGGTCGACGCCGCGTACCTGGTCCGCCACGGGGCGCCGCACTCAGAGGTCACGGTCGGCTTCGAGGATGACGAGCACCGGTACGAGATCTCCCGCCGGTTCCGGCGGGTGCGGCGGCGCGGTCGCGAGACGTTCGAACCCGAGAAGATCACCTTCCGACAGGATGGAGCGACGACGACCTACTCGGCGACCGAGCTGAGACAGCGGATCATCGACCTGCTGGGCTTCCCGGACAATCCCACCCCCCAGGCCCACTCCGACCTCTGGCGGTGGGCTGTCTACGTCCCCCAAGAGCGGATGCGCGACATCCTTTCGGCGAAGCCCCAGGATCGGCTGGAGACCGTCCGCAAGGCGCTCGGGGTCGAGCGGTACCGGACCGCGGCCGACAACGCCCAGGAGCTCGCCACGGACCTTCGCCGGAGCTCGACCCAGCGCCGGGCGGAGGCGGAGCGGCTGCGGCACTTCGAGGAGGAGTTCGCCCAAGCGTCGCTCGAAGAGGACCGGCTCCGCGCGGAGGCCGTTGCCTTGAAGGACCGCATTGCCGGGCTCGAGAGTTCAGTCGCCGCTCAGCGGGAGCGGGTCCACGAGGTCGAGAGCTCTCTGCTCCGGGGGGAGGCGGACCGCCGAGAACTGGAGAGTCTCT
>Ga0187769_10001637_pt1 | contig 12798 bp, 7 predicted proteins | sample 0116_SJ02_MP02_1_FD_133140 | JGI IMG/M metagenome (GOLD analysis project Ga0187769, IMG submission 133140) | Tropical peat soil microbial communities from peatlands in Department of Meta, Colombia - 0116_SJ02_MP02_10_MG | ecosystem: Environmental > Terrestrial > Soil > Wetlands > Peat | place... | reverse complement strand
TACCTGACCGTCGACGCGGAATCCCCACGGCACGGTCGTGACCTTGCCCCACAGCTCGCTGTTGATGAAGTTGCCGATGCGGCCGAAGAACAGGCCGAGCGCCGGCAGCGGTGCCGTGAAATCGTAGACGTCCGCCACGTTGCGTCCGCGGCGCCAGGCAAACAGCGTCAGTGCCGCCATGACGCCGAGCAGGCCGCCGTGAAACGACATGCCGCCTTCCCACAGCTTGAGCGGGTACCACGGGTCGTTCGCCCAGAACGTCAGCCCGTAGAAAAGAATGTAGCCGACGCGGCCGCCGAGGATCACGCCGAGCATGGCGAAGAAGATCAGGTCATCGACGTCGGCGTTCTTCCAGGACGAGTCGGGTCGGGCGGCGCGCCGCCGCGCGAGCCACCAGGCGCCAGCGAAGCCCAGCAGGTACATGATGCCGTACCAGTGCACCTTGAGCGGGCCGATCTGGAAGGCGACTTTGTTGAAGCCCGGGAAGATGAGCATGAACGGTGAAGTTTAGCCGACCGCGCGCGTCACGCGGCAGAAGAACGTCTTGAGGTAGCGGGTCTCCGGGATTGCCGGATGCAGCGGGTGATCCGGAGACTGGCCCCCCGCCTCGAGCACCTGGACAAATCGCGCGCCATGGCGCGCCGCGCTCTGGATCGCCTCGAGCAGCTCATCGGCGGTGAGGTGATAGGAGCAGGAACAGGACACCAGCACGCCCTCGTCCGCGAGCACCGCCAGCGCGAGCTGATTGAGCTTGCGATAAGCCGCCTGGCCCGGTCCGATGTCCTTCTTGCGCTTGATGAACGCCGGTGGGTCGAGCACCACCACGTCGAACCGAGCGCCCTGTGCGGCGAGGGTTTTCAGGGCCTCGAAGGCATCGGCACGCACGCCCTCGAGCGTGCCGCCGTTGCGCCGGGCGTTGCGCTGGGCGAACTCGAGCGCCAGCGGCGAGGAATCCACGCACAGCGCCCGCGCCGCGCCCTGGTGCAGCGCGGTGACCGCCCACGCTCCGGCGTACGAGCACACGTCGAGTACGCGCGCGCCGCGGGCAACATAACGCCCGAGGCGCGCACGGTTGGCGCTCTGATCGTAGAACCAGCCGGTCTTCTGACCATCGGCGAGCGGCGCCGCGAAGGTGAGTCCCGACTCCACCACTTCGACCTCCGCCGGCACTTCTCCGAAGGCGGCCTCGGCGAGGTGCGGCAGCTGCTCGAGATCGCGCGCTGCGGAGTCGTTCTTCCAGAAGAGGCCGGCAGGGCTGACTACCTTCCTCACCGCGGCCGCGATCGTGTCCTTGAGCGCTTCCATGCCGGCGGTGGCGATCTGCCCGACCACCAGCTCGCCGTAGCGGTCGAGCACCAGCCCGGGCAGCAGGTCTGACTCGCCGAATACCCAGCGGCCGTAGCGGGCATCACCCAGCCGCTCGCGCAACGCGAGCGCCAGAGCGAGGCGCCGTTCGATGAGCCCCGCATCGACCGGCTGCGCCGTATCGCGCGACAGGATGCGCGCGCAAATGAGGGCGTGCGGGTTCACGCAGGCGTAGCCGAGAAAGGCGTCGCGGTGCGAGCGCAGCTCCGCCACCGCTCCAGGCGCGAAGGCGCCGAGCGGGGTGCGCTCGCTGTCGATCTCGTTGCTGAACACCCACAGGTGGCCGGCCGCGAGCCTCCGCTCCTCGCCGCGCTTGAGGCGCAGCACGGACGCGGACTCCTCGGCAGGATGCACGTGGGAACTTGCGGGTTGGGACATGAGATTCAGCGGCAGGGACGCGGAGTCGGAGTATACAGAATCGACGCAAGTTGCTCGCAGCGCTCTTATCCGACAGCGGTCACCCCGTTTCGAAACGCGCTATGATTGCACAGCAGCGCGATCGCGCGTGAGGGACCACGATGGCACGTGAACCTCAGGAAATTCCAACTTCCTCTGGCATCTACCAGATGCGCTGCCGCGCAAACGGCAAGATCTATGTCGGCAGTGCGGTGAATCTGCGCGCGCGATGGGACGGACATCGCCGCGAGTTGCGTAAAGGGCTACATCACAATCCCCACCTGCCGTCAGAATCACGAATCTCACCGCTTTCTGCCGCGCCTGCAACCTATGCTCGGTGCACATGTTCGAGTTAAAGAACGGAAAGCGTCCTAGTCACAAGGGCTGGACCTGGAGACACGACGGAGACCAGGCATTTGACTAGTACCGCCACACCGACCTCTACGAACCGACTTGTTGGTGAGACGAGTCCGTATCTCAAGCATCATGCGCACGATCCGGTCGAGTGGTATCCGTGGGGAAAAGAGGCGCTCGAGCGCGCGCGGGGGGAAAAGAAGCCGATTCATCTCAGCGTCGGATACCATGCGTGCCACTGGTGTCACGTCAAGCAAAAAGAGAGCTATCAGGACGAGGCGACCGCGAAGATCCTCAACGACAACTTCGTCAACATCAAGGTCGACCGCGAGGAGCGTCCCGACATCGACCGCATCTACCAGATGGCGCAGCAGCTGCTGACGCAGCGCGGCGGCGGCTGGCCGCTCACCATGTTCCTGACGCACGACGATCAGCGGCCGTTCTTCGGCGGCACCTACTTTCCGAAGGAAGCCCGCTACGGGCTGCCGGCATTCAAGGACGTGCTGCTGCGCGTCGCCGAGTATTACCGCGAGCATGCCGCGGAGTTAGCAAAGCAGAATGACGCCCTGATGGCGGCGTTCGCCGAGCTCAACCCGCCGCCCGCCGGCGCTGATACCGAGCTCACCGGCGCCCCGCGCGCGACCTGCCACGCGCAGCTGGCACGCAGCTTCGACCCCCGCAACGGCGGCTTCGGCGGTGCACCGAAGTTTCCGCACCCGCAGACGATCGCCTGGCTGCTGCAGTACTGGCACGCCACCGCCCGGGCGCCGGAGCCTGACCTCGAGGCGCTGCGCATGGCGACGCTGACGCTGCGCCGCATGGCCGAGGGCGGGATCAACGACCAGCTGGGCGGCGGCTTCTGCCGCTACTCGGTCGACGAGCACTGGATGATCCCGCACTTCGAGAAGATGCTGTACGACAACGGCTCGCTGCTCGCCGTCTACGCGGGGGCGGCGCTGGCCCGTGGCGATCAGTTCTTTGCGCGGGTGGCATCCGACACCGCCGCCTGGGTGCTCCGCGAAATGCAGGCGTCCGAGGGCGGCTACTATTCCAGCCTCGATGCCGACTCGGAAGGTCACGAGGGCAAGTACTATGTCTGGGATCGCGAGGAAGTGCGCGCCGCGCTGACCGCGGAGGAATTCGCGGCGTTCGCGCCGCGCTTCGGCCTGGACCGGTCCGCCAACTTCGAGGGCCATTGGCACCTGCGCGTCGCGACCTCCGTGGAGGAGATAGCGCGGCAATCGGGTCGCACCGTAGCTGAGGTCGAGACGCTCATCGCCGGCGCGAGCGCCAAGCTCCTCAGCGTCAGGGCGCAGCGGGTGCGCCCGGCGCGCGATGACAAGGTGCTGACCTCGTGGAATGCGCTGATGATCCGCGGCATGGCGATCGCCGCACGAACCCCGGGACGCGAGGATCTGGCAGCGTCCGCCACCCGTGCGCTGGAATTCATCCGCCGCACGTTGTGGCGCGACGGCCGGCTGCTCGCGACTTACATGGACGGCCGGACGCATCTCAATGCCTACCTCGACGACTACGTCTATCTCGCCGACGCGATCCTCGAGCTGCAGCAGGTGCGCTTTCGCGCCGATGAGCTCGCCTTCGCGCAGCAGCTGATCGAGATCGTACTGCAGCATTTCACCGACCAGGCGCGCGGCGGCTTCTATTTCACCTCCGACGATCACGAGACCCTGATTCATCGCAGCAAGACATTCAGTGATGATGCGACGCCCGCCGGCAACGGCGTCGCCGCCCGCGTGCTGCTACGCCTCGGACACCTGCTCGGTGAGCCGCGCTACTTGAGCGCCGCCGAGCGCACGCTGCGAGCGGCCTGGCGCGCGCTCGAGAAATACCCGCAGGCGCACGTGAGCCTGTTGCTCGCGCTCGAGGAGCTGCTCGATCCGCCCGAGATCGTCGTGCTGCGCGGGGAGGCCCGCAGGATCGAGGACTGGCGCCGCGAGCTCGCGCAGCTCTACGCCCCACACCGCCTGGTGCTCGCGATACCCAGCGACGCGGCGGATCTGCCGCCGGCGCTCGCGGACAAGACGCCGCGTGCGGGACCGGTCGGCTACGTCTGCCGGGGGAGCACCTGCTCGGCGCCGCTCGATTCACTGGATGCGCTACACGAACAATTGCACGCGAATGATCCGCTGCCGGTCTAGCCACCTGTCGCGCCCGGTTTCCGTGATCGCGCTGGCGGCCCTCGGGCTGAGCGTGGCAGACGCGGCCCGCCCCGCCGAGGCCCCTTGCCGCGGGAACGCCGACACGGCGCATGAGCACTGCGAGTCGCTGTCCTTCGGCGGACGCGAGCGCACCTATCGCCTCTACGTGCCGTCGCAGCTCGCTGCGCGAGTGCCGTTGTTGCTCGTGCTTCATCCGGCGCTGTTCGATGGCGTTAGCATGGAGGCGATCACCGCCCGGAGCTTCGACCAGCACGGGAACCAGGCGGGTGCGCTCATCGTCTACCCCGACGGCATCGATCAACACTGGAACGATGGGCGCGAGGGGATTGCGACCACCGCTGCGCGCGAGCACATCGACGACGTCGGCTTCCTGCGCACGTTGGTCGCTGTCCTTAGCGCACGTTACCCCGTCGATACTGAGAGAGTCTTCGTGACTGGCTTCTCCAACGGAGGCATGATGACGCTGCGCCTGGCATGCGAGGCCACCGACGTGTTTCGGGGATTCGTGGCGGTAGCCGCCAGCCTCAGCGAAGAGCTCGCCGCACGATGCCAGCCGCAGGTCGCACGGCGGGTCGCCCTGATCGACGGCACCGCCGACGGCCTCGTGCCGTACGGGGGCGGAGGCGTCGGCGCCCTCGGTATCACGCGCGGCCGCGTCGTCGGCGCCGAAGCGACGTTCGATGCATTCCGCAAACTCGCCGGATGCAGTGGTGCCGGGTCCGAGCCGCTGCCTGGGAAAACCCCGCGGGACCGAACCGATGTCATCGTGCACCGCGCGACCGGCTGCCCGGCCGACCGGCCGGTCGTGCTGTTCGAGATCAAGGGTGGCGGGCACGCCTGGCCCGGGGGCGCCCGGGTGCCCCCGCAGGTCTTTCTGCTGCGAGGCAAGCTCAGCGGTGACATCGATGCGACTGAGGAAGCCTGGAGGTTTCTGGGGCTGGGTGAAATCCCAGCCGTCCGGACGGAATGATGGGGCTGATCCCGAGGTTGAGTCACTCAGGGCTGCGGGGAACTCGCGGCAGAGGCCAGACGACGATGAAGCCGTTGCGATCGACAAACTCGTCCAGGTGCGTGATGTGCTCACCATCGTTGCCGTCCTGACCTCGGCCGTGCAGGGCAATCACCAACGGCCAGCGTCGTGCGGGGTTGTAGCCTGCCGGCAGGTGCACGAGGTAGGCGCGCGAGCCGCCCTCGCTCTCAAGTTGGAAGCAGCAACCCCAACATCCACAGCGTGCGCAGCAGGGTCAAGTGTCTTCCCTCCCAGTGCGGCGAAGACTCGAGTCACTCGAAGCGTTTGCCGACGATCCGGACGCGGAGCAACGCCGATAGCAGAATCACAATGACATCGAGCGGTGTTATCGGACCGCCGCCCCCGTGGCCGCCGCCGCCACCGCCGCCGCCACCGCCGCCACCCGTGTTGCCGGTCGAGACGTTCAAGTCGACGTCCGAGCCGTCGGCGACACTCGTACCCGGAAGCGGGAGCTGGCCGATCACGTCGCCTGCGGGCACGGTGGCGCTGGAGCTCATCGTCACGGTCCCTGCGACGAGACCTGCGTTGACGAGCGTGCTCGTGGCCTCGGCCTGCGTCATCCCGACGACGCTCGGGACGGCCACGTTGCACTTGACGACCGAGCTGGCGCCTACCGTGTAGCCGAGTGTCGGGTCGCCGGTGAGAGCGAACAACACCTGCTGATTGCTGGAGTTCTCGGCGCTCAACAGCACGCTGCCGTCGGACTGGCGTACCGGCGAGACCGGACTGCTGTCGGCCCCGACTGTGAGGCCGCTCGGAATCTGCAGCGTGCCCTGTGCCGTGGGCTTGAGCCAGTCGCCGGCAGTGAGCGGGTAACTCCAGGCAATGAGGTCGACGGTGGGGTTGGCGGTGCTCACGATGAAGGCGCCCACGATCTGACCGCTGTCCGTGATTGCGGCGGTGATGGACGCGGAGAACGTCAGACCGTCGATCATCGATGCCGACAGGAAGCCGTTGCCGTTGAAGTTCTTGTCCGGCGTCCCGGTGCAGCGATCGACCGCGACCACTGCGGCGGTCACGGCGCTCGAGTTCTGCATCGGATAGGTATCGCCGAGGATCAGAATGTCGGGGACGCCGGACTGCGCGCCGTTGCCTTCGATGCGGGTGCCTTGCCAGACCTGGCCGTTGGGAGGCTGGAACCCGGCGACGCCGCCCGAGCCGAACGTAGTATCCGCGGTTCCGTCCGCGTTGAGCTTCAGCAGCGTCAGCCCCGCGACCGCGGAGCCGTTAGGGCCGGCAATGAAAATCGCCTCCTCGGGGGTCACGTGACACCCGATGTTTCCGCCGAAGTACACCGACTCGAGAACCAGCACCCCGGGTGTCGTCCCTTTGGCATTGAAGCTCGTATCGAGCGCCGCCACCCCGGAAGCGTCCGGCGGCTGCAGGCGCTCCACGAAGTTCTCTACCGAGCCCGGCGCCGTGCCCACGACCACCAGATTGTGGGTCACCGGGTCGATGCAGAGTGCGAGAAACTCATCGGCGTGGTTGGTGGAGTTCTCGAAGCTGGTCACGTAGCCGGCAGCGCCGAAGCTCGTGTCGATGGCACCGGTGCTGGTGCGGCGCAGGATCGAAACAGGCGACGAGAGCAGCGTATAGGTCGTGTTGTTCGCATCGCCGTGATCAACGGCATCGTCAGCCGTGAGATTGGGCATCGACGTCGGCGCGGAGACGCCGTCCGTGCCGTAGCTCGCGAGTACATCGAACCAGTTGCTGTTGAAGGCCGCATAGACGAGCCCGGCAGTCAATGCCGCTACGAGCGCAACTGCGGGTTTCAAAATCGCTTTCATGAAGTCGATCTCCTGCTGGCAGTCACCGCATGCAGCGACCTGCTCCGGAAAGGATCCCCTGAGCTTCAAGCGACATTTCGATGCAAAACCTGTCAACCGATTAGAATTGACGGCGAGGGCGCTGAAAAAAGTCGCCGCATGAATAAGTCAAAGCCCGTCAAGGGGTTAGCTGCGGGGGAAACGACGCGATTGCTGTCGCAATGGCGTGCCGGGGACCAGACGGCCTTCGACCGGCTGCTGCCGATCGTCTACGAGGAGCTGCGGCGACTCGCCTCGAGCTACATGCGCGCCGAGCATCCCAATCACCTGTTGCAGACCACGGCGCTGGTTCACGAGGCATACCTGCGCCTGGTCGATCACCCGGACCTCAACTACGAGACCCGCAATCACTTCTTCGCGGCCGCAGCCCAGGTGATGCGCCACGTCCTGGTGGACTATGCACGAGCGCGCTGTCGCGCGAAGCGCGGCGGCGGCGTGCCGCCCGTGCCACTCGAGGATGTCGCCGTCATATCCCCCGATCGGGCCGAAGAGCTGATTGCCGTCGACGCAGCGCTCGCGAGCCTCATGGCCTTCGACCAGCGCAAGGGCCGGATCTTCGAGTTGCGGCACTTCGCCGGCCTCTCGGTAGAAGAGGCGGCGCAGGTACTCCACGTCTCGTCGGCCACGGTCGCGCGGGACTGGAGAATGGCCAAGGCCTGGCTGCGCCGCGCCATCGCTTCCGGGCCTCACCGTGCAGGCTGAACGCTGGCGGCGGCTCGAGGAGATCTTTCAGTCCGCGCTCGACTGTGCGCCGGAGTCTCGCGCCGCGTTCGTCGATTCGGCCTGCGGCAGCGATAGCGAGCTGCATGCGGAGGTCGATTCGCTGCTGGCGGCACACGAGCAAGGGGATGGGGACTTCACGCAGTCCGCCGTGTTCGAGGAAGCGCTCAAGGTACTCGGGCAACGCACCGCACGCTTGCATGAAGGGCGGCGCATCGGCCCCTACCGCGTGCTGCGCGAGCTCGGTCGCGGCGGCATGAGCCGGGTCTATCTGGCCGAACGCGCCGATCAGGCGTTCGAAAAGCAGGTGGCCATCAAGGTCCTCGAGCGTGGGCTCGATACCGAGGAGCTGACCCGGCGCTTCCAGAGCGAACGTCAGATCCTGGCCAGGCTCGATCATCCCAACATCACGCGGATTCTCGACGGCGGAACGACCGAGGACGGCCTGCCGTTCCTGGTGATGGATTACGTCGAAGCGGAGCCCATCGACCAATACTGCGATGCGCGCGCGCTCGACGTTGCAGCGCGGCTCAGGCTGTTCCAGGGCGTGTGTGCCGCGGTGCATTATGCCCATCAGAACCTCATCATCCACCGCGACATCAAGCCGGGAAACGTCCTGGTCACCCGCGACGGCGTGCCGCGGCTGCTCGACTTCGGCATCGCCAAGCTGCTGGCGCCCGAGACGCAGCCGAGCGAGTCGACGCGTACCGCCTTGAGAAGACTCACGCCGGAGTATGCGAGCCCGGAGCAGGTGCGCGGTGAGGCGCTAACTACCGCGAGCGACGTTTATTCGCTCGGTGTGCTGCTCTATCGGCTGCTGAGCGGGCAGTCTCCCTACCGAGCCCGCGCCTCCCCGGCCAACGCGTTGGAACGGGCGATCTGCGAGGATCAGCCGCAACGGCCGAGCGCTGCGGCTGTACGCGGGGGGCCCGCGCCGGCGGGCGAAGGCACGCCGGACCGACTGCGCCGGCGGCTGGCAGGCGATCTCGACAACATCGTGTTGATGGCGCTGCGCAAGGAGCCGCAGCGGCGTTACGCCTCGGTCGAGCAGTTTTCGCAAGACATCAGCCGGCACCTGGCGAACCTGCCGGTGATCGCCCGCTCGGATACCGCCGGCTACCGCGCCACCAGGTTCATCCTCCGCCACCGCACCGGAGTTGCGGCGACGACGGCGATACTCATGCTGCTCGTCGCAGGCGTCGTCGGCACCTCGTGGCAGGCGCGTGTGGCGCGCGCGGAACGCGCCAGGGCACAACAGCAGTTCAACGACGTGCGCAAGCTGGCGACCTCGTTTCTGTTCGAATTCAACAGCTCCATCCAGAACCTCCCCGGCGCGACGCCGGCGCGCAAGCTTCTGGTGCAGCGCGCGCTCGAGTACCTGAGCAAGCTCGCGCAGCAATCGCAGGGGGATCCGGGCCTGCAGCGTGAATTGGCCGAGGCTTACCTGAAGGTGGGCGATCTGCAGGGAAATCCGTATGAGGCCAACCTCGGCGACACGCCGGGTGCAGCGGAAAGTTACCGCAAGGCGCTGGCGATCAGCGCCGGGCTGACCGCCGCCGACGGCAAAGACGCACAGGCGCAGAGATACCTGGCGCGCAGCTATCAAGCACTCGGCGAAGTTCTGCCGCTGCTCGGCAAGCCGACGGAGGGAGTGGTTGATCTGCGCAAGGCTGCGCAGACCTTCGAGACGCTCGTCAGCAAGACGCCTCACGACCGCGAGCTGCGCGTACAGCTGGCGGACAGTTATCAGTCGCTTGGTGATCTGCAGGGCCACAGCGGACTGCAGAATCTCGGCGACCGCGCCGGGGCCCTGGACAGCTATCGCAAGGCCATCGCGGTTTTCGATGCTATGGCGGCTGAAACCCCCGGCGATCAGAAGGCGCGCGGGGGAGCGGCGGTCATGCGGATCCGCATCGGCGACATGCAGCAGGCAGGGGGCGACCTCGATGCTGCGCTCGAAAACTATCGCGGCGCGCTGCAGCGGGCGCAATCACTCGCGGCCGAGGATTCCAAGAACGACAGATTCCGAAGAATCCTCGCCCTCAGCTATCGAAAACTCGCCGAGCTCGAGAGCCGGCGAGGAGAATTCGCACCGGCGCTACAGAACGCGCGCAGTGCGGCCGAGATCAATCGGGTCCTGGCGGCCGCGGACCCGGAGAACGCCCAGGCCAGTGCCAATCTTGCGCTTTCACTGACGACCATGGCCGATCTGCTCAACAGGACCGGGAGCCGAGGCGCGGCGCTCGATGCCTACCGGCAGGCAATCGCAATCCTCGAGAAGCTCTCGGCTGCCGCGCCGGCGAATGTGTTCATGCGCAGCCAGTTGGCGGACGCGCTGGTCGCGACGGGAGCCGTCCTGGCGCACCAGGACAGCGTGGCGGAGGCGCGAAGGCTGACGTCGCGCGGCGTGGCGATTGCGCGGGATCTGGCAAACCGCGTGACTGCGACACCGGACGATCTGAGTCAGTACGCACTCATCCTGCTCACCTGCCAGCCGCCCGATCTGCGCGACGCCGCCGCCGCGCTCAGAACGGCGGAGCGGGCGGTGGAAAGATCGGCGGGGCGTGACCCCAAGAGCCTTCACATCCTTGCCCAGGCTTACTCTCAGAACGGCGACGCGGCCCGTGCGGCCGAGGCGGAACGGCGGGCCCTGCTACCGCCGCAGCAGCAATGACCCGCGCGCGGTGACGCTACCGACTCCGATCGACTCACGTCGGCGCGAGCTGCGGCGGCTTACGGGCGCTGCGCGCCCGCTCGAACGCGCGCCCGATCTGCAGCAGCCGGCCGTCGCGGAAGCGCGGCGCGACGAAATGAATGCCGACCGGCAGGCCGGCCACGAACCCGGCCGGCACGGTGAGGCTCGGATAGCCCGCCACCGCCGCGGCCGAGCACATCGGCGGCCAGCCACCGCTGTTCTCCTCGCGATCGCCCCAGACGTGATCGATCAGCTCCGCGGGCCCGTTGCCGGAAGCGACCAGTGCATCCACGTGGTGTTTCGCGAAGATGGCAGCAAGGCCGTTGGTGTCGGCGACGTCGGTGATGTGGTGCAGGGCCTTGACGTAGGCGGGATCGGTGCGCGACCCGCGCTTGTCGGCCTCGATGAACAGCTCCTGACCGAAGAACGGCATCTCCTCGGCGGCGTGCTGGATATTGAATTCGATCACATCCGCCAGCGTGCGCACCGGCAGCGTGCCCTTGAAGCGCGCCAGGTAGGCATTGAGGTCCGCCTTGAAGTCGTACAGCAGCACCTCGAACTCGTCATCGAGCAGCCGGTCCCATCCGGGAGCAGACGGGACATCGACGAGCACGAAGCCCTCGCGCTCGAGGAGCTTCAGCCACTCCTGCCGCTGGGTCAGCACCTCGGGGTGCGTTGAGGCTGGCGGCGGCAGCACCCCGAGCCGCAGTCCCTTCGGCACGGACTCGAGCGCCGCGACGCCGTCCCACTGCACCCCCGGCTCTGCCATCACCGCGAGCAGCAGCGCCGCGTCCGCCACCGAGCGCGTCATCGGTCCGGTCGTGTCCTGGCGCTTGGTGATCGGCACCACGCCCACGCCGCTCACGAGGCCTACCGTCGGCTTGTGACCGACGAGGCCGTTGATCGAGGCCGGCGCGAGGATCGAGCCATCGGTCTCGGAGCCGAGCGCTGCGGCACACAGATTGGCCGTCGTGGCGGCCGCCGGTCCGGCGCTCGAGCCGGAGGGGTTACGGGTCGGATCGTACGGGCAGCGGCACTGTCCGCCGACCGCACTCCAGCCGCTCACCGAACGGCTCGAGCGGAAATTCGCCCATTCACTGAGATTGGCTTTACCGAGCACGATGGCGCCGGCGGCCCGCAGCCGCGCAGCCACCGGAGCATCGGCGGAGTGCCGCGCCGTCGCGAGCGCCAGCGAGCCGGCCGTAGTGGGCAGCGGATCGCGCGTCTCGATGTTGTCCTTGAGCAGCAGCGGAATGCCATGCAGCGGTCCCATGAGCTTGCCCGCGCGGTGCGCGGCGTCGAGGGCACGGGCGGCGGCGAGCGCCTCCGGGTTCAGCGCCAGCACCGCGCCGAGCTTCGGACCCTGCCGGTCGAAGCGCTCGATGCGTTCCAGGTAGCTGCGCGTCACTGCCTCCGCGCTCACGCCTCCTTCGGCCTGAGCGCGACTGAGCTGCGCGATCGACCGTTCACTCGGGTCGAAGCCACCGCCGCTCTGCGCCGCGGCGCTCGCGTCCGCGGTCGCGCCCAGTGCGGCTGGCCTACCGCCTGCGGCGAGGGTCAGCGCGCCGATGGCTTCAACGAATGTGCGCCGATCCATACACAACCCCCTCAACCTTGAGAGTGACCGTTCGGGGAGGGTTTCCGCTGAGGCAGGCTCCTCTCCCGGAAGCTTTTCAGGACAGCAGCTCGATGTTCCCGCCGATCGCGGCGGTGTTGATGGTGAGCGTGCGCTCGTTGGCAAAGCGCAGCAGATAGTGCGGCCCGCCGGCCTTGGGGCCGGTGCCCGACAGGCCCTGGCCGCCGAAGGGCTGCACACCGACGACCGCGCCGATCATGTTGCGGTTGACGTAGGTGTTGCCGACCGGCAGCGAGCGGAACACGTGCTGCGCGATGCTGTCGAGGCGGCTGTGCACCCCGAGCGTGAGCCCGTAGCCGGTGGCACGGATCGCCTCCAGCACCTGCGGCAGCTCGCCGCTGCGGTAGCGCGCGACGTGCAGGATCGGGCCGAACTCCTCGGTCTTCAGCTGATCGAGGCTGCGCAGCTCGAACAAGTGCGGCGCGAAGAAGTGCCCCGCCGCCGCCAGCCGCGGATCGACCTTGCAGGCATATAGCAGCCGCGCCTCGCGGCCCATGCGCTCGGCGTGCCTGGCGAGCCGTGCCTGCGCCGCTGCGCTGATCACCGGCCCGACATCGGTCGCCAGCTCGCCCGGCGGGCCGATCCTCAGCACCTGC
>Ga0187769_10001636_pt1 | contig 12798 bp, 13 predicted proteins | sample 0116_SJ02_MP02_1_FD_133140 | JGI IMG/M metagenome (GOLD analysis project Ga0187769, IMG submission 133140) | Tropical peat soil microbial communities from peatlands in Department of Meta, Colombia - 0116_SJ02_MP02_10_MG | ecosystem: Environmental > Terrestrial > Soil > Wetlands > Peat | place... | reverse complement strand
AGGGAGGCGCTACGCGCGGGCCGACGAGGTGGGGGTCCCATACTGCGTGACGATAGACTACGACTCTCTCAAGGACGGGACGGTCACCCTGAGGGAGAGGGACACCCGCTCCCAGGAGAGGGTGAAGGCGGAAGAGCTTGCGTCCAGGATCGGCGGGCTCACGAGGTTCCCCCCCGTCTTCCGCCAAGGCTAGAACAGGGCGAGGACGGCCAGCGCCACCCCGGCCCCAGCGAGCGTCGACAGGAGGTTCACGACGTTGTTCTCGACGAACGGAATCCCCCCGGTGACCGTCGTGGCTTCGCCGCAGTGCTTGACCGACTCGGTCTGACGCAGGCAGACCTTGCAGTGGCCCCTCCGCTGCACTGTCGCCCCCATCAGGCTGTCGACCACGGCGCCCGACACCCCTCCGAGGACGCACAGCGGTAGGACCTCCTGGAGCGGCGCAGACGTCCCGATGACCCCCAGTACGAAGGCCATCCCGCCTATGACCGACGAGGCGAGGACCGCTCCGACGAATCCCAGGGCGGACACCCCTCCGGACGTCCCCGGGCTCACCTGGCGTCTTGGATGGACGATCAGCCTCGGCGGGCTCCTGCTCAGAAGGCCCAGCTCGGTCGCGGTGGTGTCAGCGGCGGCGGTCGAGATGGACCCGAGGAAGAGCGCGGCGAAGGCGGCCCCGGGGTGGAAGTACTCCCCGGCCGCGAAGGCCGAGGCCAGCCCGCCGTTTGCCAGTATGTTCGGCCAGTTCCTGGCGCCTCCCTTCTCCTGGGCGCCCCCGATCTTCTTCTTGTAGCCGTACTTGTACAGCGTGACGGCCACTCCGAGGGCGAAGAAGACGGCCACTATGATGAACCACTGGACCCCCCCGCCGAAGACGATGACGAACCCGACCGCCACGCTGGCGAGGAAGCCCCTCGCGTCGATGGTCCTGAGGATGACCGCCGCCAGGGCGAAGGCCGTCACTAGGAAAAAATACAGAAGCCCGAGCGTTAGGTTCAGCAAATTCCTGCCACGCGACTGCGTTGCGGTAAAAAACCCTTCTCAGGGCGCCGGAGTCGCGCGATTAAATACGCGGCCCGGTCGCTCACGGAATCTTGAAGCGCGTGCTCTACGGAGTCAGCCCGATAGGCCTGGGGCACGCTACGAGGTCGTCGGCCGTGGGCGCAGAGCTGCTCTCCAGGGGGGTCCAGGTCGTCTTCGCCTCCGGGGGAGAGGCCGCCGAGTACCTGGAGGGGCAGGGGTTTGCGACCGAGCGCGTCGTGGAGGGAGCGGTCCCGGCCATCGCGGGCGGCGAGATGAAGCGGGCGTCGTTCTGGTACGTCAGGTACTGGTGGGGGTACAGGAAGACCAAGAAGAGGATGGGAGCGCTGCTGGACAGGTCTCCTCCCGACCTTGTCGTAGGCGACGAGGAGTTCGCCGGAGTATCCCTCGCGATGGAGAGGGGCCTGAGGCACGCCCTGGTCACAGACGAGCTGGAGCTGGGGTTCGCGAGGTCGGCCGCTGCCAGGGCCATCGAGTCCAGGGTTTCGCGCTGGTACACCCGGCTGCTGTCTGAGGCCTCGGTCGTGATCATCCCAGACTTCGGGGAGGACTCCGCCAACAGGCGCCACACCGGCCCCATCGTGCGCAGGGTGACGAAGACCAGGCGGGAGGTGGAGGAGGAGTTCGGCCTCCCCAAGGGGGGGCCGATGGTGCTGCTGAGCCTGAGCGGGAGCGGAGCGGGGCTGCACCTGCTGGACGCCGCGGAGCGCGGAGTCAAGGGGGCCGGACTTCAGGGGGCTTTCCTCGCGGTCTCCGGGAATAGGGGGGCCAGGGCCCGGGGAGAAAGGGTCTTCGACCTGGGGGTCGTCGAGGACAACCAGAACCTGGTGGCTGCCGCGGACATCGTGATATCTGCGGCGGGGAAGAGCACCATCGACGAGGCGGCCAGCGCAGGGACTCCCATCGTGGCCATCCCAATAAGGAACCACGCAGAGCAGGAAAGGAACGCCGCCGCCCTGGGCTACGTGGCGGGAGACGAGGACAGGCTGGGGGAGCTGATCAGGGACAGGATTGGGAAGCGCGGGAGTCCGAGGACCTACGGAGGGGCGGAGGAGGCATCACGAATCCTCCTCTCCATGCTGTAGGGGCCCCGGGCCGGGACCGCGTTCACCCGTGGGGCTGAAGCGCCCTCAGCGACGCGATCAGTTCGCCTTCGGACAGCGAGTTTGAGAGGACGAGGACTATCCCCTCCCTCCGGGCCAGGTCCACCGCGAGGGAGTCGAGCTCCTTCGGCCCGTGGATGACCACCATCCTGGGCTTCAGCTGGGACACCCTGATGGCCACGAGGGGGCTCCTCCCCATCCCGACCTTGGTGAAGACGAGGGCGCGCTCGGTGGTTGCGCCGAAGATCCTGTAGAAGTCGTAGCCGGAGAGGGCATAGATCGTCTTGATGCTGTCGACGACGGTGTAGCCGTACAGCCTGGCCCCCGCCGCGTCCCCGGCCAGGACCGCGCCCCTCACGGCGGCGACCACGCTGGCGGCGTCGACGGGGGTCTGGAACTCGCCGATGGACAGTATGGCCTCGTCCTTCTCGCTGGAGACCAGCGCCGCGACCATCCTCCCCTTCGATTCGTCAAGCTTCACGAGGGCCTCGACGTACTTCCGCACGAACTGGACGCCCGGGGAGGGCCTCCTGCCGCTTTCGTAGTCGCTGAGGACCGAGGCGGAAATCCCGATTGACCTCGCCAGCGCCACCTGTCTGATGGAGAGCTTCTCTCGCCAGGCCTTGAGCGCCCTGCCTGGGTCGGCGCTCGCGACCACGTAGCCGGCGATCTTCGCCACTGCGTCGCCCCCCACCCTTTCCAAGCTGATACGACGGGCGTCAAAGTCGTTTTAAGTGTTTGTCGATTGGCGGCGAGCCCGCGGCATCGGCTGATGAGATGCCCGTGGCCAGACCCGGGTCCCCCGGCCCCCGTCTCCCTGCCTGTTCGCGGGGGGAGAACGGCGCGTTCTCTGCCGTGGCTATAAGGCGACGAGCCGCGCATCCCATGCCGATGGACCGGCTCGGACATGTCAATGCGAAGAGGGCGCTCGCTCTTCTGGGCGCGCTCATAGTAATTGGAGGCTTCGCGCTGGCCCTGTTTCAGAACGTCTCGTCGGGCTCGTGGTCCCCCGCGGCGCGCGAGGCGCAAAACCCGGACGTTATGGTGAGCCCCTCGGTGCCGCACGGGGCCTACTACTTCGGCTCCACGGGTGCGCTCGAGTCAGTAGTGGGCGGGGCCACCAACCTGTCTGGAGGAACGTCTGAGGTGATCGAGTCGAGCACCACGATGGCCTCGACTACAGAGTACGGCGCCAGCCCAGTCTTCTCCGTGAACCAGACGGGCGGTGGGACCGGCGGGACAGGCAGCCTCGTCGAGTTCTCGAGCGACCTGAGCATCACGTCGACGACCCCCGGGGCTACGGCCTCCGGCGTGGTGGCCCTCGCATATTCCGTAGGCGGATACGTCGCGTACCAGTCGACGAGCACGGACTCGGCCTACATCGTCGTCAGGGTCCCCGCCGACCAGTACCAGCAAGTCCTTTCGAAGATCGAGACAATGGGGACCATGGTCAGCCTGGTCTCCAACTCCAACGATGTGAGGGTCCAGTACACCGACCTCAACGCCACCCTCGCCTCCCTGCGGACTGAGGAGTCCGCCCTCCTGAAGCTCCTGAACAAGTCGTCCACGATCAATTCGACCCTCCAGGTCGAGAACACCCTCCAGGGGGTCGACCAGCAGATCAACGACGTGACCAGCCAGATCCTGCAGACCAGGACCCTCGTCAGCTACTCCACCATCGACGTCACCATATCGGAGACCGCCCAGACGACCCCCCTCACCATCCAGCTGAACGCGATCCCCAAGAGCGGGACCGCGCCGCTCAGCGTCACCTTCAACGCGGTGGTGAAGGGAGGCGCCCAGCCGTACGTCGTGAACTACGACTTCGGCGACGGGACCACCGACCAGGGACAGATCATCATCCACACCTTCTACCAGGCGGGTGACTTCAACACGACAGTCACTGCCACTGACCAGAACGGGACGGTGGCGGAGGACTGGGTCATGGTTCACGTCAGCCCCGCGCCGACGCAGCTGGGCGTGGAAGGCTTCTTCGGCAACGTCGCCAACCTCTTCGTCAGCGTGGTGGAAGGGATCGTCGAAGTGGCCGTCGTGGCGCTTCCCCTCGCGGCCGTCGGCGCCGTCATCGTGATCCCCCTGAGGAGACGGAGCAAGCCCCAGAAGGACATCAAGCAGGACCAGTAGAAGCCTCATCCGTTCTTTTTTCTTGGCTGCCTAGGGCGCCAGCTCTATCTTTTCCTCGAAGAACCTTCGCGTCGTCCCGCTCGCGGGGGAGTCGAAGGGGTCCACGCTGACCATGACGGGGAGGTTGTTCACAACGTGGCCCAGGAGGAGGCACATCCTCGGGGGGAGGGTCCTTACTATCGCCTTCACGGTGTCAGTGTCGGCCATGGACGCCTGGGCGACGAGCGCCAGGTCCGAGTCGCTGCTGAAGTTGTAAAGGAAGATGTTGTCGACCTGGCGGTAGATCTTCTGGTCGATGGCGTCGGGCTGGTTCGTCACGAAGACGGTGAACACGCCGAAGTGCCTCATCCTCGTTATCAGGTCCTCCCAGTAGGTCTCCCTGAGGTACAGGTGCGCCTCTTCAGCGAAGAGGAAGATCGGGGGGACCTTCCTGCGCTCCAGCAGCTCGACCAGCTTGGACAGGATGAGCTCGACCACCATCCTCCGGTTGAGCGGGGAGACGCCGCTCAGGGAGACGACCAGTGAACCGCCTTCCCCCGAAGACGACAGGAACTCCTCGAGGTCGAACTGCCTTTCGGCGGTGTCGGTGAAGAGGCCGCACGAAGCCAGCGTGTGATACCTCGCGAAGAGGGCGTCCCTGACGAACTCGTTGCACCTCCACTGGTGGATGCCGGCCTCGAGCGAAGCGAGGGAGAGCTCCCCCCTGTCCTCGAGCTGCTCCCAGATCTTCACGAATTCCCGGAGAGAGGTCCCGGGCATCTCCAGGGAGTGGGAGAGGAGGGAGGTGATCGCCCTGAGCCCCACCGAGCGCAAAGAGAACTTCATCTCCCTGCCGGGCCTCATCACCCTGACCCTGCCTGCCATCTCCGTCCTGCTGCCGTCCCTCAGCAGCCCAATCGACCCGTATTCGTCGTTGAGGTCGAAGACCACGCTGTAGGCGCCGTGCTGGAGCAGCCCCCTGAGAAGCATCTTCGCCAGGTGCGACTTCCCGGATTCCTTCCTCCCCGTGATCACGGTGATCCTTCCGTCGAGGGCCTCCGCGGAAACCGAGAACTCCGAAGCCGAGTCGGCCCTGCCTATCCTGATCTTCCTCCTCCCCACCGGCGCCATGGCGGCGAGCAGGTCGTCCACGAGGAGCCTCGACACCCGGGAGTTGGTCCTGGAGGGCATCCAGTCGACCTGGGGGGTCAACCTCCCTCTGGAGATGGTCCCCCTCGCCTTGCAGACCATGACTCTCATGTCCCTGATCAGGGTGGATATGGTGGAGACGTCGGTGGGGTCGTCCGTCACCCCGTGGGCGGATGCCGAAAGCACCTCTTCGCGGGCTATCTCCTCCTCGATCCCCTCGATGTCCAGGTACCGCTCGTCGTAGATCTGAAGCACCAGGCTCCGCCCGTCCTCGGCCACGACAAGATAGTCCCCCAGCTTGGCTTCGTCCTTGGCGGCAGCGATGACCAGGATGTCGTCCGACTCTTTCTTCAGGACCTTCAGGCTCAGGCACGCCCCCTGAAGCTGCCCAGCGCTATGGTCCGCAGCGTGAATGTCGGGAGCCTCCTCAGCCTGAACCGTTTCGTCACGAAGGCTTTCAGTGCCTGGTCGTCGGCCTTGGAGAAGACGGACAGGTGGTGCGCCAGCTTGAGGGACTCGGGATAGCCGGAGGCGAAGGCGTCGTTCCAAAGTATGCGGCCCAGGGTGACCGCCACCGGCTCTCCGCCCTTCAGGATGTCCAGCCTGAACACGAGCCCGTCGCGCGTGAACTTCGCGAGGATGGTGTCGACCTGCCCCTCGTCAACCACCTGGTAGACTGGGGTTTCGGCCTTGGTGAGGGACCTCACGGCGTCCTCTGAGAAGATGAGGTTGCTCGACTTCGAGAAGCCTACGAGCGCGTTCTCCCTCCTTCCCGGCGCCGGGGCGGACCCGGAGAACTGGCCCAAGGGGTGCTTGAGCGAGCCGTCGGCCATCACTACCAGCCCTTCCTCCGACGCGAGGAGGGAGTCGACGACCCGCCTCTCGATGGTGTTCCTTATGACCCGCTCCGCCACCGTGTGGTCGGAGAGGACCATGGCGAGCTCGGGGGACGAGAGCTTCGGGCCCAGGCCGCTGAGCCCCGACGGAGAAGCGTAGACCAGTATCGGGCCGAGCCTGACGAACCTGCGGAGGGCGCCGCAGAGCGAGATCCCCACCGCAGTCCGCGCGGCGTAAAGCGCCCCTTCTGACGACTCGCCGACGAGCACGCACGTCGAGTCGACGGACGCGACTGGTCGCCCTTCTTTGACGGGAATTATGCACCCAGGGACCGTGGTCGCGCCTGTCTCCTCGAAGTATGGATACAGCTCCTTCCCATATCGGCTGAAGATGAAGTTCTTGCCGGAGAGCTCTCTTTCCGCCCTCTCTGCGAGCTCTTCGAACCCCTCCCTGAACTCCCTCGCGATGGAGTCAAGCGGGCCGACGCTGTCGATGTCGGGAAGGCTTAATATACTGTTGTCCATCTTGGCCACCAATAGCATGGGCGCGGCAGGTAGATAAATCTTGCGCATCTTGGCCACTAACAACAATAAGCGGGGAGACAGAGAGTGAGCGAACCCCCCAGGCCGCCCAGCGTGACTGTGAAGCTGAAGCGCGGGTCCTGGGAGATCGAGATCACGTCCCCCGAGGACAGAGTGCAGCAGGCGGTCGAGAGCGTCCTGGCGGGGATGGCTTCGAAGGAACCCGTGCTCATCGGGCCAGAGCCGTCGGACTCAGAGGGCCGCAGGTTCGAGACCTGCCGGGGGCTGATCACAACCCTTTGGAAGGAGGGGTGGTTCGCGACTCCCCACCCGCTTTCCGAGGTGCACGACGAAATGAGCAGGAGGGGCTACCACTACGACAGGACCGCCGTCGCGCACATCCTCGCGGACCTGGTTCGCGAGGGGACGCTCTACAGGGACGGGACCATGAGGAACTTCAGGTACGTGCAGAAGAGGCCGCTGAAGTCTCAGGGCGACCCGGCAGCGGCCGCTCCCTGACCCTGCTTCAGCTTCCTGGTGAGCAGCTCGTTCAGCCTGTTCACGCCAAGGGTGGATATCCTGTACTTCCCCCCGCCCTCGGCGTCCACCCTCTCGACCTGGGCGGCCTTCGTCAGCTCACTGAGCCTGGAGCTTATCGTCTTCGGGTACAGACCCGTCGCCGCCTGGATCTCGGCGACGCTCATGGCGTCAGACTGCCCCCTCCCGCTGAGGCTCGACGCCTTCGACGCCACCAGCTGGAGCAGTATCACGTCCCTGTCGCTCAGCCTCCTGTCCTCGACCCACACGCGGGGGCCTTCGGGGGTGACGCGGATGTACTCCTTGAAGAGCTGGATCACGTCGTTCAGCGAGTAGTTCACGCTGATGGCCCGGGCGAGGTCCATGTTCGGAACGACCTTTGAAACGAATTCGTGGATGGACCTCATGACGACCTCCGGAGACCCGGAGAACTCGACCCTGGCGTCCCCGTAGGTGACGACGACCGACAGCTCCCTTTCCGATGACACGAGGCTCCAGAACTCCGCCGCCCACGAGCCTCTTCTGGCCTTAATTTGCTTTAGGAGTCACAGGTCGAACCATCCGTGGTTTCCTTTGACGGCGGCGGAGGCCCCCGAGTTCGGGAGCCACAGGGTGACTCCCTGCTGGTCGGGCCACGAAAGGCCGGCGGACACCCGGCCGGAGTCCGCCTCCCTTACCACAAACCCGTCTGAGGCCTGGGGCGAGTCAGCGCTGTAGCAGGTTGCGTGCGACCCTCCGCGGCCGCTGCCCAAGGTCGTCGGGACAAGGAACGTCGCAGTCCCGCTGGAGTCGGTCTGTCCCGTCATGCTCACGTTGATGTCGACCTGGCCCGCCGTATCGCCCGGACCCCGGCAGGTCAGCATCGCCGAGACTGACACGTTGTCCCCGGCTACCGGCCCCGAGGCGCCGCCGGCGAGCACGCGCTGTACGCTGACCGTCAGGGGGGAGCATTGAACCGGCTGTGACTGAAGCGCGAACCCTGTCGGGTAGATTATGACCTGGCAGTTCATGATGTTGCACGGAAGGCTCATCGGGCCCCAGGGCATTTCCCACACGCATGTTGAAGGTGTGGTCGGAGCCGAGGGGGACGAGTCGGTCCACGAGTACAGAAGCGGCGACGGAACGCAGCCGTCGTACTCGAACACTTGGCCGAAGGGACAGGCGTAGGAGACGGGGACCGCCACCCCGATGGCGACCGCCGCAGAGCCCAGCAACAGGAGGACGGCGGCAGAGAGGAGTCTCCTCAATCTCTCTCCCGGAGCCCGTTCTCTCCTCATGGTGCCGGCGCCATCCTCCTATGATATGAATCCTTTTCCGGACGAAGGCCCCTCTTGGGCCGCCCGCGACCTGAAAGCCATCGCCATTCGGGCGTCTCCTAGACTCGTCGGCCGGCGCCCGCGGCGCTCAGTTCGGAGAGTATCGCCTCGACGGCTTCTGTGACGGCGGCCTCGACTTCGGGGGTGAGGCCCTCCCTTGCCCCGCAGTCCTTGGGCTCCACGCCGACCACGACAACGCCGGTCCCGAGGATCTCAGGGGCCGCCAGGTCTACGGCGCTCCCCAGGTCCAGGCCGTGCAAGCCTGCAAGCTTGGGAGTGGTCCGGTCTCCCCCCAGGAGGAGATGCCTGGTGACGGTGCCGGGCCGGTCGCCCGACGTCACCGCGTCGACGACGAGCAGCCTGCGCGCGGCCCTGAACTCCCAGAGCGTCGTCAGGTCGACGGACACCGACTCGCGCACCAGGACGCCCGGGCCCAGGTCCATGCCTCTCAGCCTGCCCGCGACCTCTCGGCCCACCCCGTCGTCCCCCATGTACCTGTTGCCGATGCAAAGGACCACAGTCATCCCGTCGTAGGTCTCCCCCCCGTCTACTTCGTCCCTGCCCTTCGCCAACGCCGTCCACCCGTCGCCTCGCGGAGCCCCGGGGCGGGGATTTCTCCCTTTCGCAGCGGCGGCCGCCGAGCGAGCTTCAAGGTTCAAATACGAAACGCCTCCCGCGCGAGAGGTGCACGAACTAGGAATCGCCCAGAGCATCGTCGACTTCGCTGTCTCCGAGGCGAGGGCCAGGAACTCTTCCAGGGTAGCCGAAGTCCAAGTCGAAGTCGGGGAGCTCGCTATGATCGACAGAGGCATCCTCTCAAACTCCCTCCGCACGCTCCGTTCCGGCCCCATGCTGGCGAGCTGCAGGTTCCGAGTGAGGACGAGGAAGGTCTCCTTCAAGTGCAGGAAGTGCTCGGCGACCTGGCCCATGGCGGAGGCGATGAAACAGCTCGAAAACGTCGCCCCGGAGCTGCTGGTGAGGGAGCCCGACAGCAGTGAGTTGCCACTGCACTTCCTGCCGTCACTTTACCCCGCGTTCGTCCGCTGCCCGAAGTGCGGCAGCGCCGACCTCGACGTGAGCGCCGGGGAAGATGTCAAGATAATGCGGGTGGTGTTCGAGTGACGGGGGACAAGGGGGGAGGCCTGGCAAGGCTCGGCGCCCAGAAGAAGCTCGCCAAGATCGGAAAGGTGATACTCGTAGGCAGCGGGAAGGGCGGCGTAGGCAAGAGCCTGGTGGCGTGCGGCCTCGGGCTGCTGCTGGCGGAGCGAGGCCACAGGACCGGGATCCTGGACGCCGACCTGCACGGGGCGAGCGTCCCAGACTACGTCGGTGCTCGCCCGCCGCTCGCCAGCGGCGCGGGCGGCCTGCTCCCGAAGGAGTCCGGAGGGCTGAAGGTGATGTCGGTATCCCTGCTCACCGGTGACAACCCGGTCCCGGTCAGGGGCGCCAAGAAGGAGGGGATGATAACGGAGCTCTTCGCGCTCACCGACTGGGGAAGGCTCGACTTCCTCGTGGTGGACCTGCCGCCCAGCACCGGGGACGAGCTCCTCACTGCGTTCAGCCTGTTCGCGCGCAAGTCGACTCTCGTGCTCGTCACCACCCCGTCTCCCGGGTCGCTGGCCGTAGTATCCAGGCTGAGGCGCCTCGCCGCCTCCGAGGGGGTTCCGGTCGCGGGAGTTGTCCTGAACATGGCGTTCACCGGCGGAGGGGAGGCAAGGAACTACCCCTTCGGGAGGGCCGGCCGCAAGTGGCTGGAGGAGCGGCTCGACGCCCGACTGCTGGCCGAGGTTCCGCTGGACCCGGCCGTGAGCTCGGCGGGGCTGAAGCGCGCGCTGGAAGCCGGCGGCGAGTTCTCGGACTCTTTCGGCCGGCTCGCCAGCCGTCTCGCGAAGGCCTGAGGGACGCTTCGCAGCCCCTAGGCCGCGACCTTCTCCGCCCTCTTCCCGGTTATCATCGACGTGACCAGCTTGAAGACGAAGCTGGCGTAGATGTGGGCCATGACGAGGGCGATCAGGATGAACGTCATGAGCCTGTGGAAGACGAGCATGAAGGCCAGACCGTCGACCCCGGTGAGCAGCCTCCCCGCCGGGTTCATGACGGCGTAGAGGAAGCCCGTCTGAGCAGGGTATGCGAGGGCCAGCCCGCTCAAGCCCAGCGCGGCGCCAAGGAACAGGAAGGCCCAGAACACGATTATCACGCTGGGGACGAGCTTCTCAACGTAGGTCCCGTGGTCTCCCTCGACTGCGACTGGATTGCTGACCTTGGGCCCCAGCGAGAACCACGCCAACGTCTCGGCGAAGATGTACTTCAGGGAGTAAGGGATCCTGCGGAGCCCCACCCACCGGTAGTCCCCCGCCTGCGCCATCCCGAACACGAAGAGCAGGGCGGTGACGCAGTAGAGGAGGCCGACGACGACGTGCACCTCGAAGTTCACCCCCGGGAGCACCACCAGCCCCAGAATCCCTCCCAGCTGGAACCCGGTCACGGCGAGGAGCGCCCCCTCGGCGAATATCACCCAGTGCAGAACCCTGAACGCCCCGCCGTGCCTGACCACCTCGAGCCTCTTCGGTTCCGCCAAGCTCATCCGACCCTCACGAGCCTGCGGTTCCCCCTCGCATCGATCACGTGCACGGTGCATGCGCCGCACATGTCGAACGACCTGATCACGTAGGCCGCCTGCCTCAGGTCCTCGCTGGTGCCGGTCTGCCCCACGGGCGTCCCCGCCAGCGACGTCTCAAGGGGGCCGTTGTGGGCGACGTTCCAGGTCGTCGGAGCCACAACCTGGTACGCGCTGATCTTCGACGAGGCCAACTTCATCCAGTGTAAGAGCGAGCCCCTGGGGGCCTCCCACAGCCCGACCCCCTCTCCGTTCCCCGGGTTCCTATATGAGGGGGTGTACGACGGCCCGCCTACGTCGAGCCCGTCGAGCCAGTGCTCCATGAGCCCCGAAGGCGGGAGGCCGAGGTCCTCGAGCACGTCGGTGAGCGAAAGCCCCAGGTCCGTGCCGAGCGCCTGGAGGTTCTCGGTGGTGCTGTCGGTCCCCACGAGGGCCACCAGCTCCAGTGCCCTGGCGAGCATCCTGTCGAAGACCGAGCCCCTCGGGTTGAGGGGGAGGCCGGGGATCTCGCTGACGATGCCGTGGATCACGCCTCCCAGCCGCGGGATAAGCCCTGAAACATACTCCCTCGCGAGGGGGCCGCATTCGCAGGCCGTCCCGCCGTAGGCTGGCGACTTGCCCCAGCTGTAGGCGCCTGCCTTTGACATGTCCGGGACGGGGAGCTGCTCCCCCACCACCGGGGAGCTCGAAGCCTGGTCGTACCACGCGTAGTCGACGTCTTCCGTTATCAACCCGGGGTCGAAGGACCCGGGCGTCGAGGAGCCACTCGGGATCACCCCCCGCGGGATGAGAAGGGGCATCTGGTCGGTCCCCCCGGACGCCGTAGGGTCCGGGAACCCTCCCATGGAGATGAAGCTGCCGGTCCCCGCGCCGAGGGCCTGGAGCGAGGAAGCGTTGGCCGTGAGGTAGTTCCAGATCACGGGGGCTACGAGGTCGACGGTGGTTCTCAGGGCCCTGACCTTGGCCCGCGTGTTGGCAATCACGTCGGCGGTCGGCTTCACCGGATTCCCGCCCGGCACCGAACCCCTCTGGTGGGGGGCCTTCCCTCCCCAGAGCGTTATCGTCTGGTGCATGTAGGCCTGGGCAGGCAGGACGACCAGCCGGAGGAGGTCCGCGTAGTTGGAGACCCCGGCCGGGGTGGCCGGTCCGTTCAGGAGGCCGTACAGGCGGTAGTCGGGCCCAGCCAGGGCCAGCAGGTGAAGGGCGTGAGAGTACGCCCAGTCCGCGCCCCCCACTATATTCCGGGAGAGGACGGCGTTCATGGGCAGGGATGTCCCTTCGTTGGCGTACCCGTTGGGGTAGTCGAGCATCCCGGCGGCGTTCTCGAGGGCCCTGACGGACGCTATGTGATGGTCGCTGTGGCAGACCCCGCAGATGGCGGAGAGTATGGGGGCCGCGTCCCTCGGGTCGCGGTTGGCCACGATGTTCTCGAACCCCCTGTACATGTCGCCGCTGACGGTGGCGGAGGCGATTGAGGTACCGAGCGAGTCGAGCTCGAGCTCGACCTTCAGGTGCCCCTCGATTCTGGTGACAGGGTCTATCACCACCCTCGT
>Ga0187769_10001635_pt1 | contig 12799 bp, 17 predicted proteins | sample 0116_SJ02_MP02_1_FD_133140 | JGI IMG/M metagenome (GOLD analysis project Ga0187769, IMG submission 133140) | Tropical peat soil microbial communities from peatlands in Department of Meta, Colombia - 0116_SJ02_MP02_10_MG | ecosystem: Environmental > Terrestrial > Soil > Wetlands > Peat | place... | reverse complement strand
ATCAAGGCCGACGCCATCCTGAAGGCCACTAAGGTGGACGGCGTCTACGACGCCGATCCCGTGCTGGTGAAAGATGCCAGGATGTTCGAGCGCATCTCCTACATGGAAGTCCTCCAGCAGGGCCTGAAGGTGATGGACTCCACCGCGATTTCCCTCTGCAAAGACAACAGCCTGCCGATCGTGGTCTTCAACCTGAACCGGTCGGGAAACATTCGGCGAGTCGTGACGGGGGAGAAGGTTGGATCGCTAGTGACCGCGTAGGTCTCTCGCTGCGCTCGGGGTTTCGGCGGCGGGCTCGGACGCCCGCCAAACGCCTCAACTTAGCTATAATTCCGTTTCTTAATCACTGGCCGCGCGTTTTGCGGCCACTCGTACAGGCGGACCTGATGCCTCAAACCAGCATGGCGAGCAATCCCGCGCTCAAGGAAACCTTCGCGCAGATCCGCGGCCGTATGGAAAAAGCGGTGGAAGACTTCCGCAAGGAGCTGGCCGCGATCCGCACCGGCCGCGCCTCGGTGCACATGCTCGACTCCGTCAACGTGGATTACTACGGCACCGCGATGCCGCTCAACCAGATCGCGCAGGTGCACGCTCCCGAAGCGCAGCTCATCACCGTGCAGCCGTTCGATCCCAGCTCGCTTGGCACGATCGAGAAGGCCATCCGCGCCGCCGATCTGGGACTCAATCCTATGAACGACGGCAAACTCATCCGCGTTCCCGTTCCGCCGCTCACCGAAGAACGCCGCCGCGACCTGGTCAAGCATCTGCACAAGGTGCTGGAGGACCATCGCACCGCGGTGCGCAACATCCGCCGCGACGGCAATGAACTCATCAAGAAGTCGCTCAAGGACAAGAAAATCACCGAGGATGACGAGCGCCGCTCCTACGACGAGATCCAGAAGCTCACCGACGACGAAATCAAAAAAATGGAAGACATGGGCAAAGCCAAGGAAAAAGAAATTCTGGAAATAAAGTAAATTTCCTGGGCGCCGTCCGAGCAGCTGGCAAAGACGTCGTACATCAACAATCGACTTCACTGTCGGCGACTTGGCATCTCGGCCGAAGATTTTTTCTCGATGGCACAGACAAATCGCGAATGGAATTCCGAGGCCTACCATCGGGTCTCGCGGCCGCAGTTCGAATGGGGACTCAAGGTCCTTGACCGTCTGCCCCTGCGGGGCGACGAGACCGTGGCCGACGCAGGCTGCGGCAGCGGCAAAGTGACGGCGAGGTTCGGGAGCCTCTCATTCGGCATCGAGGACGCGGATGGTATCATTCGCGAGTTCGAGCATGGCTAGCAGCCGTATAAGAGCGCATGATGAAGCTAGAATCTCTCGCCGCGGTTGTATTCACGCTGGCCTTTCTCGTTCCTGGATTTGTGTGGTCGGCTGTGCTCGCCATGTTGATACCGAGGCGTCCCCGCCAAGCCGAAATCCACTTCATTGAGTTCTTCACGCTGAGCTGCATCAACAGTGCGATTTGGCTTTGGCTTTTCATTTATTTCTTTATCACCAACTATTTCAGCCGGGCACCACTGGCGGCTTCGCTTTGGGTGCTGGCAGCGTTGTTCGTGTCGCCAGCCATCTTGGCTCTAATCACTGGAGCGTTGGCGCAGCGGGACTTGCCAGGAAGGTTCTTGAGGCTCTGGGTTTTGAGACCGTTCACCACTTGGGATCCGCTTGGGATTGGCACTTTTCGAGGCAGCGACGACTCTGGGTAGTTGTGACTCTGAAGGACAACTCGGTAATATGTGGCTACTACGGTTTCAACTCGTTCGCTGGTGACGAACGGAGGGATCTTTTCTTGGAAAGTGTTTACGAGCAGACGGAGAAGGGATGGGAAGAGGTCGGAAGCACCGAAGGCGTGTTTATCGCGGAGAACCAGATATCTGCAATAGAATTTTTCAAGGTCGAAGGAGAAGAGTATGGGTAAGCAAGTACCGCTGAGGGAGGGCTATCAGCCACGCCCGAACAAACAGGAGAGGGGCTACCAACCCGGCCGAGGGAACAGTTCGAGACCGCCTGCCCCTCCGCCGAATCTCGGCAGCAAGATCCAGCATCCGCCTGCCCAGCCGCCGGCAAAGAAGTAACCTACCGCCAGGATGTCCACAGATCGCGAATGGAATTCCGAGGCCTACCATCGGCTCTCGCGGCCGCAGTTCGAATGGGGACTCAAGGTCCTTGACCGTCTACCCCTGCGGGGTGACGAGACCGTGGCCGACGCCGGCTGCGGCAGCGGCAAAGTGACGGCCAAGCTGCTCGAACGTCTGCCTCGCGGGCGCGTGGTCGCAATGGACCTTTCGGAGAACATGCTGCAAACCGCGCGCCAGCACCTCGACGCCAGGTTCCCAGCACAAGTCTTATTCATCACGACGGATCTGCAGGATATTCCTCTCGATGGTGCTCTCGATGGCATCTTCAGTAACGCCGCCTTCCATTGGGTTCCAGACCATGACCGGCTCTTTCGCAGCCTGTTTCGTTCGCTCAAGCCGGGCGGTTGGCTGGAAGCGCAGTGCGGCGGCGGTCCCAACCTGGCGCGTATCCGAGAGCGGGCCAGGACATTAATGGCTTCCGCGGAATTTTCCACGTTTTTCGCCGGCTGGCACGCGCCCTGGCAGTATCCAGATGACACCACCACAGCCGAACGCCTGCATCGTGCGGGTTTTACGGAGGTCAAGACCTGGCTGCAGGAAGCGCCGGCAACGTTGTCGGATGCGGCGGAGTACAAGGAGTTCCTGGCCACAGTGACGCTTCATCGCCACCTAGACCGCATTCCCGATCCCGCACTGCGCGAACGCTTCTTGGAAGAGCTTGCGCGCCAAGCCGCCGCCGACAGTCCACCGTTCACGTTGGACTACTGGCGACTGAACCTGAGCGGTCGCAAACCGAAGAACTAACCACGGAGGGTACAGAGGACACGGGTAGTCTTCACAATCACCCGATGACCCGATCACCCGATCTCCCGATCCACTGATTCCCCGATCCACTTCAGATAATCCTCGCTCCCGGCCTCAATCGGCAGCATGACGCATTCCGGCAGCTCGTAGGAGTGCAGCTCGCGGAGGGCGTCGCACACGCGCGGGAATGCCGCCGCCGTGGTCTTGATGATCAGCAGGTGCTCGGGCGCGCTCTCCACCGCGCCTTTCCAACGGTAGATGGAGTGGGCCGGCCCTACGATATTGACGCATGCCGCCAGCCGGCGCTCGACCAGGGCCTGCGCGATCTTCTGCCCTTCTTCTTGCGATCCGGCGGTGCTCAGGACGATTCGCTTATCGGTCATTTACAATTCGGTAGTCGTACCCAGCGCGCTGGAATTCTATATGACAACGGCAATCAAATTCGGCACTTCAGGATGGCGAGCGGTCATCGCCGAGGATTTCACCTTGGACAATGCGCGCCGCGCGGTCAGCGGCATTGCCCGCTACGTGGTTTCGCAGAAGCCACGCGGGGCGCGTGTGGTGGTGGGCCGCGACCCACGCTTCCTGGGCGAGACCCTGGTCGCGATGGCGGCCGAAATCCTTTCTGCAAACGGCATTACGCCGCTCGTGATCACCGAGCCCGCGCCCACGCCCGCCATCGCTTACGAGGTGACCCGCGCGCAGGCGGATGGCGCCATCAATTTCACCGCCTCTCACAATCCTCCGGAATACAACGGTATCAAGTTCTCTACTCCCGACGGCGCACCGGCGCTGCCCGAAGTCACCAACCAGATCGAGGCAGAAATTGCCCGACTGAACGGGCAGCCCACTGCGAGCGAAGCGGCGCGGCCGGTCGACATCGAAGTCAAGGGAGCTTACCTGGCGCGCCTCCGCGAGTTGGTGGATCTGGAGACCATCCGAAAAGCCGGCTTGCGGGTGTGTTTCGATCCGCTGTGGGGAGCAGCGCGCGGTTATCCTGACTCGCTGTTGTGCGAGGCCAAGGTGCAAGTGTGGACGGTACACGACTACCGTGACGTGCTCTTTGGCGGGCACGCGCCCGAACCTGACGACCATCTGCTCTCCGACCTGCGCCGCAAGATGGCGGAGACGAATTCGCAGATCGGAATTGCCACCGATGGCGACGCCGACCGCTTCGGCATCCTCGACGAAGACGGCTCCTTCCTCCAGCCCAACTACCTCATCGCCCTGTTGTTCGACTATCTGGTTGAGACCCGCGGTTGGAAGAACGGCGTGGCCAAATCGGTGGCCACTACCAACCTCATCAATGCCCTCGCGCGCTACCATGGCGTCGAACTGCACGAGACGCCGGTAGGCTTCAAGTACATCGGCGAGCTCATCAAGCAGGACAAGATCGTGATTGGCGGGGAGGAGAGCGCCGGCCTCTCGATCCGCCACCATGTCCCGGAAAAAGACGGCATCATTGCGGGATTGCTCGCCGCCGAGATGGTGGCGCGCCGGCGCAAGCCGCTGCGCGAACAATTGCAGATCTTATTTGGCAAAGTAGGTTCCTTTTATCCCCAGCGTGAGAACTTCCGCTTGACGCCGGAAGTGAAAGAGCAGTTCACTAGCAAGCTGAAGACGGAACCGCGCGAGTTTTTCGGTCGCAAGGTGGCCGGGGTGGTGCGCACAGACGGGCTGAAGCTGCTGTTTGCGGACGGCTCGTGGGTGTGCTACCGGCTTTCGGGCACGGAACCGGTGGTGCGCGTTTATAGCGAAGCGCGTTCCCGCGACGATCTCACTAAACTCAGCGGCCAGGCCAAGGACTGGATCTTTCACTGATGCTGGACTGGGAGCGGCTGGCGGAGTTTCTCGCTCAACATCCGCGGCTGCTGCACGCAGGAGAATGGCTCTACGGCACACGGCACAAGCTGGCCACCGCGGCCATGTTGCTGCTGGTGGTACTGCTGGCCTATCACGTCGTCTTCGGGGCCAATGGCATGATGGCCTACCAGCGCAAGCGCGACGAAAATCAAAGGCTGCAGCAGGACATTCTGCGTTTGCAACAGGAAAACGACCGCGTTTCCCGCAGAGTGCGTGAGCTGAAGACCGATCCCAAGGCGATTGAGCGCGAAGCTCGCGAGCAACTCAAGTACGCCCGTCCCGGCGAAGTGGTTTACGTCACTCCTGGACCGCCCCAGCAGAGCTCCACCGCCAGCGCCCAGAAGCGCTGAGCGCAGTTACAAATTGATTACAAGTTGGGGTGGTTTTTGCTTGAAAATCGCCCATTGGGAAGGTAAAAGTTAAACGCTTTGATGGGGGAGACTATCCCGCTAACATGCGAAGCCGGCTTGCGGCAGGGCGCCGCAAGCAGCGAGGAGATCAAAGATGAAGAAGTTGCTGGTAGTCCTGCTTATGCTCACGCTGGTGCTGGTGGTGGCGGCCGTGGCGAAGGATGCTTCGGTCAATGGCTGGGTAACCGATGCCAAGTGCGGATTGAAGGGGGCCAGTGCCGCACACGCCGCCTGCGCGAAGAAATGTATCGGCGCCGGCGAGAAAGTGGCTTTCGTCCCGGATGGCACGCAAGACGTGCTGATCGTGGACAATCCGGACAGCCTTAAGGGGCATGAAGGCCATCACGTCACGATCATGGGGAACACGGACAAGGACAAGAAGACCATCCACGTGGACAGCGTCAAGATGATGGCCGAGGGCGGGGAGACGAAGTACTAGCTTCGCTTGTCGGGAAAACAAAAGTGAGGGCGGCCCCGGCGGCCGCCCTTGTTTTTTGGCATCACCGCACCACACCTTCAAGTGGCGAGCTGGCTGTGGCGTAGAGCTTCTTGGGCATGCGTCCAGCGAGATAGGCATTGCGTCCAGCGAGCACTGCGTGCTTCATGGCGTCGGCCATCAGCATCGGGTCCTGCGCCGCGGCAATGCCGGTATTCATCAGCACGCCGTCGTATCCGAGTTCCAGGGCGATGGTGGCATCGGAAGCGGTGCCCACGCCCGCATCCACGATCAGCGGCACACCGGTAAACATCTCGCGCAAGATGCGCAGGTTGGCTTGGTTCTGGATTCCCATGCCGCTGCCGATGGGCGCGCCCAGCGGCATCACCGCGCTCGCGCCCGCATCCACCAGCCGCTTGGCCACCACCACGTCGTCGGAAGTGTAGGGAAGCACCGTGAAGCCTTCCTTCACCAGCACGCGCGTCGCTTCGATGGTCGCGGCCACATCGGGATAAAGCGTGGCCTGATCGCCGATGACCTCGACTTTTACCCAATCGGAGAGCCCGACCTCGCGCGACAGGCGCGCGGTGCGGATGGCTTCGTCGGCGGTGTAGCAGCCAGCGGTGTTGGGAAGCAGAAAATATTTTTGCGGATCGATGAAGTCGAGCAGAGACTCTTTGCTGCGATCGAGGTTTACCCGCCGCACCGCGACGGTGACCATTTCGGCGCCGCTGGCCTCGATGGCGCGCGCCGTCTCCTGCCCGGATTTGTACTTGCCCGTCCCCACGATCAGCCGGGAACGGAAGGGACGACCGGCAATAATTAGCGAGTCCATACAGCTATTGTAAGCGTTTCCGTTCGGCTCGGTCGCACCATGGGAGTTATTGACCGCCATCTCCCGACAGGGTAGCTTGTTTGGCAACGCTTCCGCTCAATCCCCAGGTTCTGCTCGCGCCACCCTACTTTTTTCTACGGAAGGGGATCATGACTTTAGGGTTCAAAATTGTCTCAAAAGTTTTGGGCGGAGTTGTTGCCGCAGCATTGGCAGCTTGCGTTTGCACGGCGGGTCCAACGGCACCAGCCCCGGTAGACCCTGGAGTTCGCGGCGGGGCGGCGGGCGCTGGCGGTCCCTTGTCAGGACTCACTGCGGACGAAAGCGTGTTTTTCAAAGATGGGCAAGCCAGGTTCCTGGATATCGAGACCGTGACCGGAGGCAACAACACGGGGTTGGGGCCTCGCTTCAACTCCAACCAGTGCTTTTCTTGCCACTCGCAGCCGGACGCCGGCGGTTCGAGCCCGGCAAAGAACCCCTTGATCGCGGTCGCCACCCTTAATGGCGCACAGAACAAGGTGCCATGGTTCATCGCTCCGAATGGCCCCGTCCGGGAGGCGCGCTTTAAGCGGAATCCGGACGGAACGAACGACGGCGAGGTGCACGACCTGTTTGTCATCACCGGCCGCAGCGACGCCGCGGGCTGCAACATCGCGCAACCCGACTTTCTGCCTGCTGGAAGCCCGCTCACCGGCCGCGGCGGGAATCCGAACATCATCTTCCGCATCCCCACGCCTGTCTTTGGCGCCGGGCTAATTGAAGCCATCCCCGACGCGGCCATCCTTGCAAACCAGCAAGCCAACGCCACCACGAAGAAGGAACTGGGCATTTCCGGACACGCAAACGCCCACCTGAGCGGCAACGCGAATCGCAGCGCGAACGACGGGACCATCACCCGCTTCGGATGGAAGGCCCAAAACAAGTCCCTGCTGATGTTCGCGGGCGAGGCCTACAACGTCGAGATGGGCATTTCCAACCAGCTCTTTCCCCAGGAACGCGACGAGACTCCGGGGTGTGTCTTAACCACTACACCCAACGACACCGTCAACTTCACGACGACCCCCACCCCCTCCGCCAATAACAATACCGCTGTTCTCTCAGACATTGAGGCCTTTGCCGACTTCATGCGCATGCTGGCCCCGCCTACGCCGGCACCGGAGACGCCCTCCACGGTGAAAGGACGCGCGCTCTTCGAAAAGGTCGGCTGTGTGCACTGTCATACACCTTCGTTTACCACGGGCAAAATGATTGCCAGCGGCTCCTCGACAGTGCCGAGCGCAGCGCTCTCTAACCAGGTGGTGAACCTCTTCTCCGACATCCTTGTGCACCACATGGGCAAGGGCCTGGCAGATGGCATTACGCAAGGCGGTGCCGGGCCGGATGAGTTCCGAACCGCTCCCCTCTGGGGCGTGGGGCAACGCGTCTTCTTCCTCCATGACGGGCGGACGAGCAACTTGGTGGAGGCTGTCGAGTTCCACAAAAGTCACGGCAGTGAAGCCAATAAGGTGATCGATCGTTTTAACCGGTTGACCACCGCGGAGAAGCAAGACATCATTAATTTTTTGCGGTCGCTCTGATGCGGTCCACTGGCCGTTGTCTTCTTCAGCAGAACAATTGTTCGCCTCAGACTGCCGCTGCCGTCCCCACCACGCTTGCGCAGTGGGCACAACGGCGCGCGGCAATTGGGATCTCACTCAGGCACTCGGGGCAGTGCTTCGTTGTTGGGTCGGGCGGTGCTTCTCCGCGCTTCAAACGCGCCATCAATGCATTCATCGGCACCACTACGAAGAAGTACACAGCCGCAGCCACCAGCAGGAACGAAATGATCGCGTTGATGAAGTCGCCGTAAAGGAGCTCGCTCTTGTTGAGCGTCAAGCGCAAGGCCGAGAAATCCGGCTTGCCTGCAACCGCCGCGATGAGCGGGGTCAGCAGGTCCTTTACGAACGCAGCCACTACGGCGCCGAAAGCGGCGCCGATCACCACCGCCACGGCCAAGTCCACAACGTTGCCCCGGAAAATAAACTGCCGGAATCCCTTCAGCATGGCGATCCTCCTCGGGCGGAATGCGCGTGTCCACCAAACAGGTGGTCGCGCAGGAATTTACAGCTTTTTACCGAACACCTCTTTTAGTAGCGCGGTCGTCTGGGCGGCTGGGTTTTTGCGGATCTTCTTCTCCTCCTCACCCAACATGTAGAACAGGCCGTCCAGGGTCTTGCCCACTACATATCTATCAAGACTAAAAGTGTCGCTGCCGACGAGCGAAGCGGCCATGGGGTTCTGCACCAACTGGTCGTATTGCTTCACTACGCCCACGTTTTCCATTGCCTTGTGAACCGTGGGGGTGAACGCCGTCGTCAATTGGTCCGTACTCTGCTTCTTGAAGTAGTCCGTGGCGGCGGTGTCGCCGCCGGACAGGATCTTACGCGCATCCTCAAAGCTCATCTTCTTGACCGCGCTGATGAAGATCGGCTTCGCCAGCGGGGTTGCCTGCTCCGCAGCTCGGTTCATCCCTACCTCAAGTTCATCCAGTTGCGGACCCATGCCCAGCACGCGCATGCCCTTACTGGCAGTGCGCAATTTGTCGGGCAGCAGGATCTTAATGGCTTCGTTTTTCAGAAATCCATCCGTGTGGCCGGTTGCGGCTACCGCGTTCCCTGTGCTGACCGTCAGGGCTTCCTTGAGGCCAGCCGTAATCTTGTCGGTGCTCAGCCCGCCGCCGGTGGTGTTTGCAGGCTGTGCGCCGGTCGCTTTATTCCGAATCTGATCAAGTGGTGACTGGGCAAGGCAGGCGGCCGACCATAATCCTGCCAACAACGCAATCGTCAGCAGTAGTTGCATTCCATGCCTCCCCTGCCGCTCACGGCGGCGCCCTGCGTAATTGCCGGCCCTGCGGCTAACCGGCGCGTTGCTTTGTCCTTTGTAGTGAGGGTACCGTAGCTTCGTTTCAAGGCGGTTCTCCCTTTCTCTTGAAAGTGTTCCACCCCACTCTACCAAGAGTCGGGTCGAGAACCGCCCTTAACCTCCAACTAGGGAGGGGGGCCATAGTGGCCTCAATGACCTCCCCTGCAATGGTGGCTGAGCGTGTGGCCACCCGGTTCTCATTTGCAGCCACCGAATCACTCGGAACCGACTGATCTACTTCTTCGTCCCAGCGGCCTGTTTGGCAATGACCTTATCTTTGATCTTGTCGTACGTAGCTTGCGGTATCACCTTCTTCCGCACCAAGTCGGTTTTGACTCTGTAAGGCCGGTTGTCGATGATCTTCTGCGCGTACGCCGCTCCAATCCCCGGCAGAGCATCCAGTTCCTCTTTTGTCGCGCTGTTAAGGTCGACCAGTTTCGCGGCTGAGCTGCCCTTGTCTGTCTTGCTGGCGGATTGGGTGTTACTTGTGGTGGCGGCGGCATTGGCCTTGTCCTTCGCCGTCCCCGCCGACTGCGCGGAAACCAGAGAAGAGACCAGTACGAGCGCCAGGGCCATAGCAAATAAACGTGCGCAATTCTTCGTCATGAAGCCTCCTGATTCTCAATTTTGCCGTTTGGGGTAAGCTTGTCCACTACCATGGGCAGTATTTGCGCCAGTTGTCCCTTGAGGGTCTCGGGGTCCATTCCGAACGCGCTGGCGAGCTGTTGGACGCGCTCCTGTCCCAGTGCCTGCTCAATGTGATCCGAGTTGAGCGGCAAGTTTGTTCCCGTCCCTACCCATGAATTCACAATGGCGCCGAGTCCGTTCTGCTGAAACGCACCGACGAGTTCGCTTAGTCCTTTCGCCTGGTCGCCGCCACCATACATCGTCAGCAGTTGCGAGGCGATTGGATGTTGTGAGGTGATCTGGGAGAAGCGACTTGCGGCTTCGCCCATGACGGTCTCTTTCATACTGTCCATCAATCCCATAAGGTCCTCCTATTGTTTCGAGGCGTGGTAACCCGCAGCGATCGCGTCCGGTTCGGAAATCTGGTTTCTGGGCCCTGAATCGGTCGCATTATACTGGGCAGGGTTGAATCTGCAACTCCAAGACCGATGAAAACAGTGCGACTCATCTGCAAAGGCGCCTTCTCTGTCCAGGGCGACCGCTGCACGTTCTGCCACTTTGGGTTCGACAGCCGGGCCGTGATTCTCCGCCAGCATGCTGCACCGATGCCTTGCAACGCATCCAGCAACCACCCTACTGCTGCGCCGTCCCTCCGAAAGTCAAGCGGAGCCCTGTGCTCAAAATCAGGTCATTCTTCTTGATGCCCGTCGGTGGATTACTGACGTAGAGGTCCTGGAACGACGCTTGCCAGCCGAGCCACTGACTGAGCTTGGTGACAGCGTGTGCATCGAACGTGAACCGATACTGGCCTGTGTCCGACACATTAGGGAAAAACTCAAAACGCTCGCTGAACGTCGTCCGGTTGGAAACCGAATGCGACAGCCGCTCGCCCGCCATAATTTCGCCCGTTTTTCGTGTCAAAGGTGTCGAGTAGAACGACTGGTTTAATGCACCACCGGTGTACACGTCAAACGTAGTCGGCTTTGTCTTAATTACGTGATAGCCAAGCCCGCCCGCCAGAATGTTGCGAAGATCGAGCTGTTGGAATTCATCGTGATAAAAGTCTGTGAGTCCGAAAACAAAGATGCGATCACTAACGTCCAGGTCGACCCGCAAGCCGCCGCCGATGGAATTGGCGGTTGTCTTGGTCGGGCCACCGGTCCCGTTGTTGGCGAACAGCGAGGTAGCATATGCGGTGATCGTGTCCCGCGAAGTCTTTCGCACCGCCTGGCCGGAAAGATTAAAACTCAGCGTTTCCGCGTTGCCACGGGAGGCACTCAGCCCGGTATCGAGAAAGCCGCTCCAAAAGTCCGTCAGGTGGGGATGCCGAAGACGGTCGATTTGGCTGTTGTACGCACTTTCTTCGGCCTCATTTCGCACTGCCACGACGCTGTCTTTCAGGGTCGTGACCGTCCCCGCGTTTTTTGTTTCAACCACGAAGCGCCCATCGCTGGTTGTCACCGTCCCGGCAATCGTTTGTCCATCCTTCAAAGCAAGATAGAGCGGTTTCAGCGATTGGATGGAACTGATCGCGTCCCATTGAATACTCACCTCCCCCGCAAACTCAGACTTCATAACCAGCGCTTTCGAGTCCGATTTCACGATCACGCCAGTCAGCCGGTCGCCATTCTTTAACCTCACCTCATCCGCTTTCAAAGCTTCTGCGAAGATAGTCATGCCTAAGAGCAAAACGATTGCAACCTTGTGCATGTGAGTTGTTCCTCCTATCCGGCACTGCTCCTGTTCGAGTAGCTCTTCCACCGCACTTGAGCGGAGACGCGGTCGCGTGCTTGCGGTTTGCGCGAGGCGATGGATCAGCACCCAGCCGCCTGCCCGACGAGCATTCCAATCAGGCCAAATCAGAACGTTTGCGAATTCATTGCCCCCAGCGGCGTGCATGGATTCCAGAGACTGCGGCTCGCGGGATCCCAGAGAGGCGTTCGCGTCATTTCTCACCGCTGGGACGTATAGGGCGGCTAAATATGCGCTTCGCGCGAACGGGGGTGCTGTGATGTCGGTCACATGTAGCGTGTGATTCCTGACCCTTCCGGCGGCGCACTGGCGCGGTGTAAACGGCAGAGGAGACGCGCCTGTACCGCTTCGTCGCCCTCAAGTTCTTGCCCGAGATGGGCCGAGTGGCAAAGGCGACCCTTACCGGGGAGGAGATGGCCCGATCAGTGCCGCTTTTGCTCCCCGGAGCAAGTTCCTTAGTGCACGGAAGACCCAGCCTGCCGTGGCCACGATGAAAACCAACAGCACTCCAACGATGCTCGCGGCGATATAAGGGTGCCTGGTGGCAAACCAAGTCAGAAACACGGAAAGGGCGTCTTCTCCCATGCTAAGCGCGATGTTCGAGAACGGCTCTGGACTTGGGGTCACTGCTGCACGCACCGCGGTCTTGCCGCCGTGAGCCGCCAGGGCGATGGCACCGCCAAGCAGTGCGGCAACAAGTTGCTTCTCCGGTGAAAGCCCCGAGGTCGCCTGAAATGCCAGCAGAGCGGCGACGGGGACCCTTACGAAGGTGTGCAGCGCGCTCCATATCAGATCAAAAATGGGAATTTTGTCGCCGAAAAATTCGACAACAAACATCACCCCGCAGATGCTGAGAACGTACCACTGGTCCAGCACTTGGAGCCCGGGCGGCAGAGACAAAGTCCCCAGCCGCGCCAGTACACCCAGAGAGAGTAGGGTCGCGTAAACATTCAACCCGGCAGCGAAACTGACGGCTACTAACAATGCTGGGAGGTCATTGGCGTTAAATTTCATCTCAAGGTTTAGATGGGCAGGAGTGGACGTTTGATTAAAACGAACGCCTTATTCCGGACGGTGACTCT
>Ga0187769_10001634_pt1 | contig 12813 bp, 10 predicted proteins | sample 0116_SJ02_MP02_1_FD_133140 | JGI IMG/M metagenome (GOLD analysis project Ga0187769, IMG submission 133140) | Tropical peat soil microbial communities from peatlands in Department of Meta, Colombia - 0116_SJ02_MP02_10_MG | ecosystem: Environmental > Terrestrial > Soil > Wetlands > Peat | place... | reverse complement strand
TTCTCACCGACGATCAGGCCCGTGACCTGCATCCGGAGGTCGAGCTCGCGCTCGCCGAGAAGGGGAAATTCCTGGCGCTGCGAATACGCAACGTCGCCAACCTCGGCGCCTATGTCGGGCCGGTCGGCGCCAATATTCCGACCGCCAATTTCGCCCGCTGCCTGCCCGGCATGTACGACATCAAATATATCGACGTGTCGACCAAGTGCGTCTTCACCAATACGATTCCAACCGCGCCCTATCGCGGCGCCGGACGGCCCGAATGCAGCTACGCGATCGAGCGCGTGGTCGACGAGGCGGCGCGCGTCACCGGCATCGATCCGGTCAGGCTGCGGCGGCGCAACCTGATCAAGAAATCGGCGATGCCGTACAAGACCGCGGTCGGCACGACGTACGATTCCGGCGATTTCGCGCCGATGCTCGACCAAGCGCTGGCGCTGGCCGACTACGATAATTTCAAGCAGCGCCGGCGCGAGGCGCTAAGACGCGGCAGATATCGCGGGCTCGGCATTTGCTGCATGCTGGAGCATTCCGGCGGCTCGCCGGTGGAAAGCGCCAGACTGAGTTTCCCCGGCGGCGGCACATTGCTGCTTGCCTTGAACGTCCAGAATACCGGCCAGGGCCATGCCACGGTTTTTCCGAAGGTGATCGCCGCGCGGCTGGGCGTCCCGTTCGAGAAAATCGCGCATACCAACGGCGATTCGGCCAATGAGTTGGCTGGCTATGCCTCGGTCGGTTCGCGCTCGGCGATGACCGCCGGGCACTCCGTCGCCAAGGCGACCGACGCCATCGTCGAAAAGGGCAAGCCGATCGCGGGCGCGATGCTGGAAGCCAGTGCAGGCGACATCGCCTACCGGAACGGCGCCTTCGAAGTCGTCGGCACCGACCGCCGCGTGTCGCTGTTTGACGTGGCAGCTTACGCCGCCGCGATGAAAAAACGCGGCGAGATCGCGGAAGACCTCGACACCCAGACGACGACCGAGACGCCGCTCACTTATCCCAACGGCGTGCACGTCGCGGAAGTGGAGATCGATCCCGACACCGGAAGCATGACGGTGGTGGCCTATAGCGCGGTCGACGATTGCGGCAATCCGCTCGACCACATGATCGTCGAAGGCCAGCTCCACGGTTCGGTCGCCGCCGGGCTCGGCCAGGCGCTGATGGAAAACGTGGTCTACGATTCCGGCAACGGCCAGCTCGTCACCGGCTCGTTCATGGACTATGCCATGCCGCGCGCCGACGATATGCCGCCGCTGCGCGACGCCATGCACAACGTGCCGGCGACCACCAATCCGCTCGGCGTCAAGGGCGTCGGCGAGGCCGGCACCACGGCGGCGATTTCGGCGGTGATGAACGCGGTGGCCGACGCCATCCCGAACGGCGCCGGCGCGCATCTGCAAATGCCGGCAACGGCGCAGACGCTGTGGGAAGCGTGCCAACGCGCGAAAACAACGAACTAAAGTGCGGGTGCTCGCACCTCACCTCACCCAGTGGGGAGAGGTGAAGTCATTGAAATGGAGTTTGACATGCCCGACCGTCCCGAAGCCATCGTTGCCGGCAAGAAGCGCCCGTTCACCGGGGCGGAGTTTCTGCAATCGCTGCGCGACGGCCGCGAGGTCTATATTTACGGCGAGCGGGTCAACGACGTGACCGAGCACCCGGCGTTCCGCAATTCGGCGCGCTCGATCGCGCTGCTCTACGACGCGCTGCACGACAAGGCGCAAAAGGAGACGCTCACAGCGCCGACCGACACCGGCTCCGGCGGCTACACCATGAAATTCTTCAAGGCGGCGCGCTCGCGCGACGATGTCATCGCCCAGCGCGACGCCATCGCCGCCTGGGCGCGCATCACCTATGGCTGGCTCGGGCGCAGCCCCGACTACAAGGCCGCGTTCCTCAATACGCTGGGCGCCAACGCCGATTTCTACGGCAAGTTCGCCGACCACGCGCGGGCCTGGCACAAGCGCGCGCAGGAGGCGGTGCTCTATCTCAACCACGCCATCGTCAACCCGCCGATCGACCGCAACAAGCCATCCGAACAGGTCAAGGACGTCTACATCACCATCCAGAAGGAAACCGACGCCGGCATTTATGTCTCCGGCGCCAAAGTGGTCGCCACCAACTCGGCGCTCACTCATTACAACTTCCTCGGCCAGAACATGGGCCAGGAAATCAACGACCCGGCCATGGTGGTGATGTTCATCGCGCCGATGAACACGCCGGGCATCAAGCTGATCTGCCGCACGTCTTACGAATTCGCCGCCGCCGCTTCGGGGTCCCCATGGGACTACCCGCTGACTTCGCGATTTGACGAGAACGACGCCATTTTCGTGTTCGACAACGCCTTCATTCCCTGGGAGAACGTGCTCATTCACCGCGACGTCGAGCGGCTGAAGAATTTCTATCCAAAGTCGGGTTTTTTCCAAGGCTTCACCCTGCAGGGCTGCACGCGGCTTGCGGTCAAGCTCGATTTCATCGCCGCGCTGCTTTACAAGGCGGCGCGCTGCACCGGCGTCGAGGAATTCCGCGGCGTGCAGGCGCAGATCGGCGAAGTCATCGGCTGGCGCAATCTGTTCTGGTCGCTAACCGACGCCATGGCCTGCAATCCCGAGCCGTGGGTGAACGGCGCGGTGCTGCCGAACTCGCGCGGCTCGGCGACCTATCGGCTGTTCATGACCGAAGCCTATCCGGCAGTACGTAACATCGTCGAAAAGGTCGTCGCCTCGGGCTTGATCTACCTGCCCTCGCACGCCCGCGATTTCAAAAATCCCGACATCGACAAATATCTCGCCAAATACGTGCGCGGCTCCAACGGCATCGATTACAAGCAGCGCATCAAGATCATGAAGCTCTTATGGGACGCCATCGGCACCGAATTCGGCGCGCGCCACGAGCTCTACGAGATGAACTATTCCGGCAGCCACGAGCTCATCCGCGTGTTCCAGCTGCAGCAGGCGCAGTTCTCCGGACGGCTCAAAGAGATGGAGGCGCTGGTCGATGCCTGCATGGCCGACTACGACGAGAACGGCTGGAAGCATCCGGCGTATCGGGATGCAAACGATGTGAGCATCGTCGGGAAGGGATAGCTTTGCCGAGTAGTTGAATTCACCTCTCCCCAGTGGAGAGAGGCGAATTTCCCGCGCGCGCGTAAGGGAGGATAAGAGAAACTGCCATGAAGATCTTCCTCACCGGTGCCAACGGCTATATCGGCGGCGCGGCGGCAATCGCGCTGATCGACGCCGGCCATAGCGTCCACGGCCTCGTCCGCAACAGGGCCAAGGCCGACGCGGTCACGGCGCGCGGCATTGAGCCGGTGATCGGCACGCTCGACGATGCCGCGCTGTTGCGCGAGGAAGCCCGCGCCGCCGACGCCGTGGTCAATGCTGCGTCGAGCGACCATCGCGGCGCAGTCGAGGCGCTGCTCGCCGGCTTGGCCGGCTCCGGCAAGGCTTTTATTCATTCCAGCGGCTCGAGCATCGTCGCCGACCTCGCCATGGGCGAGCCGTCGGAGCGCATTTTTCGAGAAGGCGACGCGATCGCGCCGCTCGCCGACAAGGCGGCGCGCGTCGCCATCGATCGCCTGGTGCTCGGCGCACCGGGCATCCGCCCGATCGTGCTCTGCAACACCATGATTTACGGCAACGCGCTTAATCCGCCGGCGCAGAGCGTGCAGATCCCGGCGCTGGTTCGCCAGGCCAAGGCCTCGGGCGTGGTGCGCTATATCGGGCGTGGCTTGAACCGCTGGTCAAACGTGCACATCGCCGACGTCGCCGCCCTCTATGTACTGGCGCTGCAGAAGGCGCCGGCCGGCACGTTCATGTATGTCGAGAGCGGCGAGGAAGCTTTAGGCGCAATCGCCCGCGCTATCGCGGCAAAACTCAAGCTCGGCATTGCGCAGTCCTTCGCCGCCGACGCGGCGATTGCGGCGTGGGGCCGCGCTATGGCGACCTATTCGCTCGGCTCCAACAGCCGGGTGCGCGGCGCGGCCGCATCAGCGTTGGGCTGGACGCCGCAGCGGCGCTCGATCACGGACTGGATCGCCGATGAAATGGAATCCTGAACCATGCCGCTCTACGTTCTCGAACCTCCAGCCCGCTACGACCATCCCTATGCCGGGCCGGTGATCGAACGCGTGCTGCCGCTTGGCGAAGCGCGCGCGGTTTGCGCGGGCAAAGGCACGCGCGCCGACGCCTGCTCCTGGGTGATCAAGGGCACTTGTTACCTCGTCATCCCGCGCAACGGACCGGTGAAGGATTTGCGCGCCTATGTCCGCCACGAGCGCGCTCATTGCAACGGCTGGTCGCACGGTCACGGCAACGCCGCGCATGTGGACGCCGAGCAGCCGACGCCGGCGGCAGGCGTGGAGGGGGTACGCTGAAACCGCGCTCGCGCAACAGCGGCGGCGGCGCGGCGCAATTTACGACCTATCGGGTCCGCCCTTCGTGACCGTCGAGCCCGATGCCGGTGAGATGGCCGAACAAGGCCGCAAGCTTGCCCCGGTCGGCTTGCGGCAGCGGCGGTTTCAGCAGCGAGGCGACATTGGCGCGCAGATGCGCCGCGCTGCCGGTGCCGAACAGCACGACGTCGACGCCGGGCTCGTGGCGCGCGAAACGATAGGCCGCCTCGATCAGGCTTGCCGCACCGCCGTCGTGGACGAGGAAGCCGAGCGGATCGTCGGTCTCGCCGAGCCATTTCTCCACCAGGCCCTTGGCGGCGAGTTCCTTCATCTCGCGCGCGACGCGCGGCGGATCGGCGAAGATGCTGCGCACCGCGAACATCAACAAGGTGCCGACGCCATTCTGGCGCGTGACCGGAAAGACGTTCCTTCGCGCGCCCTGATGCATCATGTGGAAGCCGACCATGACGACCTCCCAGACCGGATCGGAAAGCGCGCGCGTCAGCGCCGCGTTGGTGAAATCGACGATCGGATTCTCGGTGAGCCCGATATGCCTGATCTTGCCCTTGCGCTTTTCTTCGAGCAGCACCGGCGCCAGCGTAGTGAGCGCGTAATCGTAGGTGGCGAGCTCGACGGCATGCAGGTTGAACACGTCGACATAATCGGTGCCCATCACGCGCAGCGAATTGTCGAGGCTTTGCACCACGCGCTCCGGCGTCCACCATTCGCCGTTGCGGCGGACCGTGGATTTGGTCGCGAGGACGACCTCGCTCCGCGGCAGCGCTTTGAGCGCTTTGCCGACGACGCCTTCGGTGCCGTATGGCGGCGCGGTGTCGATGAAATTGACGCCGAGCGCGACCGCGTCGAGGACGAGCCGCGCCGCCTCCTCCTCGGTCTTGCCGGATTTCAGCCCCATCCGGGAGAAGCCGCCGGTGCCGAGCCCGGCGACGGACACGCGCAGCCCGGTTTTGCCAAGCGTGGTGTATTGCATTGCCGCTGTCCTACGCGACAACCACCGGCGCCTCAAGGCGTTGACCGATTAGGCGCTTTCGTGTCACGTCCGCAGCCCGGAACCGATTGCGAAATCCAATGGCAAGCGACCGCTACAACACCCGCGACGCCGAAGCGCGCTGGCAGCAAGTCTGGGACGAGCGCGGCATCTTCGCCACCAAGAACGACGACCCGCGCCCGAAATACTACGTGCTGGAAATGTTTCCCTACCCGTCGGGGCGCATCCATATGGGCCACGTGCGCAACTACACGATGGGCGACGTAGTGGCGCGCTTCAAGCGCGCGACGGGATTTAACGTGCTGCATCCGATGGGCTGGGACGCCTTCGGCATGCCGGCCGAGAACGCCGCCATCGAGCGCAAGGTCCACCCCAAGGCGTGGACCTACGACAATATTGCTTCAATGAAGACGCAGCTCAAATCCATGGGGCTGTCGCTCGACTGGAGCCGCGAAATCGCCACCTGCGATCCGGCCTATTACAAGCATCAGCAGAAAATGTTCCTCGATTTTCTGCGCGCCAAGCTGGTCGAGCGCGAGAAGCGCAAGGTAAATTGGGATCCGGTCGACCATACCGTGCTCGCCAACGAGCAGGTGATCGACGGCCGCGGCTGGCGCTCCGGCGCTTTGGTCGAGCAGCGCGAAATGAATCAGTGGGTGTTCAAGATCACCAGATATTCGCAAGACCTGCTCGACGCGCTCGACACGCTGGACCGCTGGCCGGAGAAGGTCCGGCTGATGCAGAAGAACTGGATCGGCCGCTCCGAGGGGCTATTGGTGCGTTTTGCGCTCGATCGGCAAACGACGCCCGGCGGCGAAAGCGAACTCGACGTGTTCACCACGCGGCCGGACACGCTGTTCGGCGCCAAGTTCATGGCGCTGGCGCCGGATCATCCGCTGGCGCTGGCGGCGGCGGCGAAAAATCCGGCGCTCGCCCAATTCATCGAGGAATGCCGGCGCCGCGGCACGGCGCAGGCCGAGATCGACACCGCGGAAAAGCTCGGCTTCGACACCGGCATCAAGGCAATCCATCCGTTCGACGCGTCGTGGCGGCTGCCGGTCTATGTCGCCAATTTCATCGTCATGGAATACGGCACCGGCGCCATTTTCGGCTGCCCGGGCCACGACCAGCGCGACCTCGACTTCGTCAACAAATACGGGCTCGGCGTCACGCCGGTGGTCTGCCCGCCGGGCGTCGATCCGAAATCCTTCGTCATCACCGACACGGCCTATGACGGCGACGGCCGCATGATCAATTCGCGCTTCCTCGACGGCATGGCCATTGCCGAGGCGAAAGAGGAAGTCGCACGGCGGCTGGAGAAGGAAAGCCGCGGCAACCGGCCGGTCGCCCAGCGGCAGGTCAATTACCGCCTGCGCGACTGGGGCATTTCGCGGCAGCGCTATTGGGGCTGCCCGATCCCGATCATCCATTGCGAGACCTGCGGCGTCGTGCCGGTGCCCGAACGCGATCTGCCAGTGACGCTGCCGGAGGATGTGACGTTCGATAAGCCAGGCAATCCGCTCGACCATCATCCGACCTGGAAGCACGTCGCCTGCCCGCAATGCGGCGGCAAGGCGCGGCGCGAGACCGACACCATGGATACCTTCGTCGACTCGTCGTGGTATTTCGAGCGCTTCACCGATCCGTGGATCGCGACCGCGCCGACCGACCGGCCGGTGGTCGATCGATGGATGCCGGTCGATCAATATATCGGCGGCATCGAGCACGCGATCCTGCATCTGCTCTACAGCCGCTTCTTCACCCGCGCCATGAAGGCGACCGGCCATGTCGGTTTGGAGGAGCCGTTCGCCGGCCTGTTCACCCAGGGCATGGTCGTGCACGAAACTTATCGGCGGGAGAACGGCGAATGGGTGGCGCCGGCGGAAGTGAAGATCGAAACCATGGGCGACGCGCGCCGCGCCAGTTTGATCGCAACCGGCGAACCGATCGAAATCGGCCCGATCGAGAAAATGTCGAAGTCCAAACGCAACACGGTCGACCCCGACGACATCATCGGCAGCTACGGCGCCGACGTGGCGCGCTGGTTCATGCTGTCGGATTCGCCGCCCGAACGCGACGTGGAATGGACCGAGCGCGGGGTGCAGGGGGCGTGGCGGTTTTCCCAGCGGCTGTGGCGGCTCGTCGGCGAGGCCGCCGCGATCGCGCAAGCCGCGCCGGCCGACCGCCCCGTGGCGTTCGAAGAGGCGGCGCTGCGTTTACGCAAGGCGACGCATCGGGCGCTTATGCGCGTCAGCGAGGACATCGAAAAGCTGCACTTTAATGTTTGCGTGGCGCACATCTACGAATTCGCCAATGTCCTCAACGAGGTAATCGGCGATATCGCGGAGCGGGATGGAGCCGATGCCGAACCAGGCGCGGACCTGCGCTGGGCCATGCGCGAAGCGGTTAATATTCTTGTGCAATTGTTTCACCCGATGATGCCGCATCTCGCCGAGGAATGCTGGGCCGCGCTCGGCCACGACACGCTGGTGGCGCAAGCCGTCTGGCCGGCGGCGGAGCGTGATCTCTTGATCGAGGACACGGTGACGCTGCCGGTGCAAATCAACGGCAAGAAACGCGCCGAGGCGACGATGGCGCGCGACGCCGGCAATGCCGAGATCGAGGCTGCCGTGCTGGCGCTGGACGCGGTAAAAAAAGCGCTCGACGGCAAACGACCGAAAAAAGTGATCATTGTGCCGGGACGGATCGTCAATGTCGTGGCGTGAACCTTCCGCCGTTCTGCGGCTGATGCGGCTCGCGCTCGCGCTCGGCGCGGCGGGCCTCGTTGCCGGCTGCTTCGAGCCGTTGTACGGCGCGCGGCCGGCGGCCGACAGCGAGAATGTCCGCGACAAGCTGGCCGAGGTGCAGCTCGCGCCCGTTCCGGCGCGCCAGGGAACGCCGCAAGCCCGCCTTGCAGTCGGCATTCATAATGCGCTGCAGTTCGACCTCACTGGCGGCGGCACGCCGGCCTCGCCGACGCATCGGCTCGACGTCAACGTCGCGACCACCGGATTTACCGTGATCGTCGACGTCAGCACCGGCCGGCCGACTGCGCAGGTGGCCGGCATCGTCGCGAACTATCAGCTTGTCGAACTCGCCACCGGCAAGGTGGTGCTGAAGGACTCGACCATCGCCAACGTCGATTACGACGTACCCGGCTCCGAGCAGCGGTTCGCCGTGCAGCGCGCGCTGCGCGACGCCCAAGACCGCGCCGTGCAGATGGCCGCCGAGACGATCCGCAACCGGCTGGCGTCGTATTTCGTCGCCGGAACCTGACCCCGATGGTCGCCGTCAAAGCCGCCGACGTCGACGCTTTCGTGGCGCGTCCCGACCCGGCCCGGCCGGTCGTGCTGATCTTCGGCCCGGACGCCGGCCTGGTCGGCGAGCGCGTCAGCGCCCTGCTTAAGGCTTCGGTCGACGACATCAACGATCCGTTCGCGCTGGCGCGGCTCGAGGGCGAGGAGGTCGCCGCCGAGCCTGCGCGCCTCACCGAGGAGGCGCAGACCATGCCGCTGTTCGGCGGCCGCCGGGCGGTTTGGCTCAAGGCCGGCAGCCGCAATATTGCGCCGGCGGTCGAGACGCTGCTCGGCGCGCCGCTCGCCGACTGTCGCGTCGTGATCGAGGCCGGCGATTTGCGCCGCAACGCGCCGCTGCGGGTGTTGTGCGAGCGCGCCAGGAATGCTGCGGCGCTGCCCTGCTACGCCGACAGCGAACGCGATCGGGCCCGGCTCATCGACGAGGAAATGCGCGCCGCCGGACTGGCGCTGGCGCCCGAAGCGCGCGCGCTCTTGATCCCTCTGCTCGGCGGCGACCGCGCAGCGTCGCGCAGCGAACTGCGCAAGTTGGCGCTCTATGCGCAGGGCCGCGGACAGGTCGGCGTCGACGATGTCGCCGCCGTCGTGTCCGACGCCTCGGCGCTGGCGCTCGAAGACATCGTCGACGCCGCCTTTGCCGGACGCCCCGCCGAGGTCGAAGCCCAGCTCGGCAAGGCGCGCACCGCGGGCGTGGCGGCCGGTTCGCTGCTGTTCAACGCCCAGCGGCAGCTCGCCCAGCTGCATAAATGGCGGCTGGCGATCGAAGAGGGTTCGCCGTTTTCGCTCGACGCGGTGCAGCCGCCGCTGCATTTCCGCAGGAAGACGCCGGTCGAAGCGGCACTGCGGACGTGGAGCGTGGCGCGGCTCACCGCCGCGATGGCCGAGCTCGCCGACGCCGTGCTGGAGTCGCGGTGCCGGCCTGCGCTCGCCGACGTTGTCGCCGAGCGCGCGCTATTGGCGATCGCAACGCAAGGCCGCCGCAGCGCGGCTTGATTTGACGCCGCGCCGCGCGCCGGACGAGCTAGCGCACGAGCCGCGCGCTCTGGCGCTCCGCCGGCCAATCGGCGAGCTTGTTCCGGCCGACGATCGACATCCTGGCGGCGGCCGACGCGATCGTATCGTGGAGCACCTGTTCGAAATTTTCGCGCGCGGCGCGGTTCGCGGCCATCGCCATGCGCATCGCTTCGGCATCGAACGGCTGCGCGCGCAGACTCTTGCGGACGTCTTCTTGGGACAGCCGCAGGTCGGCCTGCGCCGTCGCGACCTTTACCGCCTCCTGGCGAAGCTGAGTACGCAGCACGATAGCATCGGCCGGCGGCAAGCCGGCGGCCATGCGGTCGAGCCGGCCGGCCAGGCCGTGGTCGATCCGCGCCACGGTCGCCAGCGGCACCGGACTGGAATATCGGAACGCCACGGCGCCGGCGGCACCGACAAAAAACAAGTTGAGCGCCAACGATCCGGACAGCAGCCAGCGCAGGCGCACGCCGCCGTCCATTTTCGGTAATATTGACATCATCGCCCTCGCTTTTCGCACATGACCGGGAACGGCGGCTTCGCAAATTCGCTTCGCTCGGCGTGCCGCCCCCGAAAAAGGTCAAGTTCCGTCAAGATGCTAGGGTAAGGGTTACCGACCCGGAGGAGGAGTTGCAAGCGGCCCGCGGGCGGCGTTTACGCTGTCGCGAAATGACGCCTTCGCCGCATTAACGAATCGTTTCTGCGCCGCTCTATTCGTGTTTGAATGGCCGAGAGGCGGCAAAATCGTGACAAGTATATCGGAGCAATTGGCATGCAAGCGCTGACGGCAGGTATCACCAAAGCCGGCACCGGCGTCGACGGCATCGTCTGGAGCATTCTCGGCCAGACCTACGTGCCCAAGTCGCTGAGCGAGTCGTCATTCTCCTGGCACGCGACGTTTCCTCCCGGCACATTCGTTCCGCCGCATATTCATCCGACCCAGGACGAGTTCATCTATATGTTCGAGGGGCGTTTCGATCTCCTGCTCGACGGCAAGGACTTCGTCGCTACGGCCGGCGATCTCATCCGGCTGCCGATGGGCATCGCGCACGGCATTTTCAACAAGTCGGACCAGCCGGTGAAATGTTTTTTCTGGGTGGCGCCGACGCGCAAGCTTTACGATCTGTTCTGGGCCATCCATTCGATGAAGGAACAGAAGCCCGAGGAGGTCGTCGCGTTGGCCGCCAAGCATGAAGTCGTGTTCTTGCCGCCGCCGGCTTGACGCAGTTCACAGCTAAGTCGGATTTTCCAGGCTGAAGGTTCCGGAATCGTCGTCATAGGCGAAGGCTTCGGCGTAACGGCCCCAGCCGATCACCGCGCGCAGGCTGAGCTCGGCGTCCTCGGCGCTCATGTGATCTTCCAGCTCGTCGTAAAAGCGGCTTTTCGGCGCGACGTGATTGGCGCGCTCCTGCAACACGTGGCGAATGTGTGTCGCCAACGGGATATAGGCCAAGAGCTGACGCTGAAACAGCTTCTTGCGGTCGTCGGTGCCCAGTTCGACGAACTGCTTGCCAATATCGGTGAGCTTTATATCGCCGCCTTCGACCTCCGCCAGCCGCAACAGCTGCAATGCGTCCGACACCGGAAACAACTCGTCCATTTCCATGTGCAACTCGTCGGCCAGCACCGGCAAGTCGGCGTGACCGTTGTAGGGCGGCGCGGCCAGCGTTTCGATCAGGCCAGACAACAGATTGGCGGAGACGCGCGGCAGCACGGTATTAATGGTCAGCGCCGGCAAGCGTTCGGCGGCGCCAATCTGCGGCGGGGCCTGCTTGCGCGCGGTCATCGCCACATAGATCTTTTCGACCAGGTCGCGGAACAGCGGATCAAGCCGGTTGCGCGGTTGTTTCAGGTCGACGGCGATCTCGCTGATGATGCGGCCCGGATTGGTGGAGAACAGCAGGATGCGGTCGCACATCAGCACCGCTTCCTCGATATTGTGCGTCACCAGGATCACGCCCTTGATCGGCAGCTTGCCTTCGCCCCAGAGCTCCAGGAAGTCGGTGCGCAGCGTCTCCGCCGTCAACACGTCGAGCGCCGAGAAAGGCTCGTCCATGAGCAGGATATTGGGATGAACGACGAGTGCCCGGGCAAAGCCGACGCGCTGCCGCATGCCGCCGGAAAGCTCGCGCGGAAAGGCGGACTCATAGCCGTCCAGGCCGATCAGGTCGATGGCCGCCAGCGCGCGTTTGCGGATTTCCGGCTCGGGCAAACCGAGCGCTTCCAGGCCAAGCTGCACGTTTTCCAGCACGGTCAGCCAGGGGAACAGCGCGAAGGACTGGAACACCATGGCGATGCCCGGCGCTGGCGCCGTTACCGGCTCGCCGAGATAAGTGATGGTTCCGGCCGAGGGCTGCGCCAGGCCAGCGATCAGGCGTAAGAGCGTCGACTTGCCCGAGCCGGTGCGGCCGAGCAGTCCGACGATCTGGCCCTGACCGAGCGCCAGTTCGACGCCGTCGAGCACCAAATGCTCGCCGCCGTCGGCGCGCGGAAAGGTCTGCCGGAGCGAATGAACGTCGAGAAGGGCAGCGGCCATGTTAATCCTCATCCAAGCCGGAATTTGCGCTCCGCATACTGATAAAGCGGACGCCAAAAGACGCGATTGATGACGACGACGAACAAGCTCATCACGGCGATGCCCAGCACGATGCGATGAAAATCCCCGGCGTCGGTTTGCTGGGCAATATAGGCGCCCAGCCCGGCGGCTTGCAGGTGCTGGTCGCCCCACGACGCCACCTCGGCCACGATGCTCGCGTTCCATGAACCGCCGGAAGCGGTGATGGCACCGGTCACGTAATACGGCAGCACCGCGGGGAGCGCGATCCGCCGCCACCACAGCCAGCCGCGCACGTGCAAATTCGCGCCGACCGCGCGCAACTCCGCCGGAATCGCTAGCGCGCCGGCAATGACGTTGAACAAAATGTACCATTGCGTGCCGAGGATCATCAGCGGACTGAGCCAAATGTTGGGATCGAGCCGCCACACGACGATCACCGAGACCGCAATCGGGAACAAGAGATTGGCCGGAAACGCGGCGAGAAACTGCGCCACCGGCTGCACCAGATTGGCGACGTGCGGCC
>Ga0187769_10001633_pt1 | contig 12816 bp, 14 predicted proteins | sample 0116_SJ02_MP02_1_FD_133140 | JGI IMG/M metagenome (GOLD analysis project Ga0187769, IMG submission 133140) | Tropical peat soil microbial communities from peatlands in Department of Meta, Colombia - 0116_SJ02_MP02_10_MG | ecosystem: Environmental > Terrestrial > Soil > Wetlands > Peat | place... | reverse complement strand
ACGGTATTCGGGTGATTTCGTAGTTCTTCCGCCCTATCTCGCCAAGATAGTTGGGATTTCGGAAGCGACTGCCGGTCGTAGTGAGCGTGAGAAACAGAGCTATAGAAGCTGTGGCTAGGAAAGCTCAAACAAGAAGAATCGGAAACTAGTGTTTCTCTGCTGTAAAGCAGGCAGTCAACTCAAAGTTGTTGAAAGCAACTGAGACAGTGGTGTAATGTGATCGCCCGATTCTCTGGTAGTAAACTAATAGTGCCGCACAAAATCAACGGTTCGACCTACGTACCACTACAAAAATGTGAATCCGGTGATCGTCTTAGGAATTGTCAGAGGTAACACGTAATAACGAGGTTTGAAAAGAAAACGCATGGGTAAACTGGTCCTAGTATCGGGTTTGCTTCTCTTTCTTGCTGGGTTAGTGGGCGTTGTGTATGGAGTCGGGGTTAATGTTCCAGGAATGGAGGCAAGAGGAGCAACCGACTACTCAGGTATAACGGCCTACATAACAGAGTGGCTACTGGTTATGTTCGGAGGATTGTTTCTAGTTGCGAAGGGCTTGCGCTCCAAGTAACCGTAGCTTACGGGACTTCGAGTTTTACCAATCACGATCAACGCATTTACTAGTTACACAATAAGAACGAATAAGCGGCACTACTTCCGTTCGCTACAACACCACGGAGGGAACTCAATGGATTTGGAGGATTACCTGAAGGAGAATGGCGTTTGGCATAGATTCGTAGCCAAGCCTGAGACCATCCACACAGCGGACGCGTCTCGCGAAACAGGAATCCAATTGAACAGGATCACAAAGAATCTCGTCTCCAAAACCTCTGACGGAGACTACGCATTGTTGATTGTTCCAGGGGATCGAAAGGTCAACTTGAAGAAGGCAGCGCAGGCATTGAACACGCGCAACGTCCGTCTGCTAGGCTTCGATGAAGCTGCAACGGTTAGCGGTTATGCCCCTGGAGGAACCCCATCCATCTACCATAAAACACGATTGAAAGTCGTTCTTGACATCGCCCTGTTAAATCAAGAAACAGTTTTTTGCGGAGGAGGGACAAGGGACAGACTTCTTGAACTGAAAACCCAAGACGTGATAAGAATGGACAACGCAACCGTCTCCGACATATCGGAGTAAACACACTCAAGAAGCATTTCAGTTAGAATTGCTGCATTAAGGACACGCAACCTGTTCATTCAATTCGCATCGTCATCTTGTCGGGAAAGGCAACTTGCCTCCTCTTCCTAAAGCACCGCCTCTGCGTTTCATGGTCTTCATCATTTTTTTCATCATATGATATTGATTGATCATTTCCTTCACGTCTCTGTCGGTTGTTCCTGACCCCCGAGCGATCCTTCTGGCTCTTGATGAGTCGATGAGTTTGGGGTCCTCAATCTCATCCCTCGTCATCGACTGTATGATCACCCGCCAACCGTCCAGCCTCTTCTCTGCAGTTTCCATGGCATCGTCAGGGATGTTCATCCCGCCGGGCACCATCCCGACTAGCTTCTTGAGCGGCCCCATCTTTCTCACTGCCACCATTTGTTCGTACATGTCCTTCAAAGTGAACTTGCCTTCAAGAAACGCCCTAGCTTTCTTCTGCGGAATCTCAACCTGTGCCTCACGCACCTTCTCAACAAGCGATTTGATGTCGCCCATTCCAAGAAGCCGACCAACAAATGTGGCGGGGATGAATTGTTCTATGTCATCGATCTTTTCACCCGTGCCGATGAATTTGATCTTCGCGTGTGTGGCCGCAACTGCGGATAAGGCGCCTCCTCCCTTCGCAGTGCCGTCAAGTTTCGTCACCAAGATTGATCCGATCTTAGTGCTATCGTTGAACGCCGTTGCTTGGGATGTGGCTGCTTGCCCAATCGACGCGTCGATTGCTAGGATAATTTCATCCGGCTGAATTTGCTTCGCCAAATCCTTCATTTCATTCATGAGTTCTGTTTCGTTCTTGTGCCTCCCGGCGGTATCGACGATGATCAAATCGTACTTCTCTTTCGCGAATTGCTCCATTCCCTTCCTAACGATTTTCAACGGTTCCTTCGCGTTCGGTTCGCCGTATACAGGGACGCTGACTTTATCCGCAAGTTGCTTCAGCTGATCGAAGGCGCCTGGTCGGTAGGTGTCCGCGCAAATTATCGCTGGCCGTAAGCCACGTTTCTGGTAGAATCGCGCAAGTTTGACGGATGCTGTGGTTTTGCCTGTTCCTTGGATTCCGACGAGCATGATTATCTGTATCTTACCCGGCTCAACGGTGAGTTTCGCGGGTTCCTCGCCGAGGAATCGTGTCAATTCCTCGTACAGGACTTTGACGACATGATCATGGCGGGATATTCCGGGCGGTAGCTTTTCTTCAAGCGACCTCTTCTCCACCGCCTGAGAAATCTGCAGAACTAAGTTTACGTTTACGTCGGATTGGAGAAGTGCCCGTTGAAGGTCACGTACTAGCTCCTTAACGGCTTTCTCGTCCACCACGGCCAGCCTGAGCAGTTTCTTAACCGCGTCTCTAAGCGATCTACCCAGGCCCTCAGGCGCACTCATTCAAGTCCGCTCTCGAATCACGTTCATGCGTTGTCGACTGTAACCTAAAAGTTCTGCCGGCTCCCGGTGGGTTCTGTCACTCCGCAGGTTGACCCTTCCTGGCTGCCAAAAATCGGATAGGATCAGGTTTTTGGGTCCAAGGAAAAAGGAAGGAAGACCTTCCTGATTTTTCACTTAGGCGGCGGTGGCCGAAAACGGCACCTTTTCGTGGGAAGCGGTGCCGCTTTCCACGGTCATGAGTGACAAGATCGGTCGGACGCTGGGTGGAGCGCGATTGAGATGAGGACCAAATGGTCCACACTGATAGAAGATTCTCTTCTTTGTGTGACTAACGCCATAGTTTTACGGAGACAGCGTGGGCGACACCGGCAACCGGCAGGATGAGCCCTACCGACAACAGCAAACGAGAACTTGGCATGGCCCCTACGAACCGTTTATTTAGCCGCCAAAGGTTGCTTTCCAATGTCTCTCGTCGGAAGGTCTCGCGGATGTCTGCTAACCTGTCTGGAAACGACGGGTTAAGAATCGTCGAAACCGGTTCCGTCCCTAAAGGTGCGGTCGTCATTAACGGTTTACCTGATGTGGGTCTCGTAGGTCTACTAGCCGCGTCCCACATAATCAGCGACCTGAAGCTTCGAGAAGTTGGCGCCATAGAATCTGACTTACTCCCTCCCATGATCGTGCTGCACGGAGGGGAACCTAAGGCACCATTTCGCATCTTCTCGGGCACTGGACTCGTGGTTGTGATATCCGAAACCGTAATCCCAGGCTCACTCATCCGTCCTCTCGTCAATGGTCTCGTGGATTGGGCTCGCGACAAGAATGTCAGGTTGATGCTCTCGTTAGGTGGGATGGCTGTTGCTAACCGTCAGGACATAGACGTACCAAAAGTGTTCGCAGCCCTTTCAGCGAAGGAGTTGGAGCCTCGATTGAACGGAGCCGCCGAGATCCTAGAGGAGGGATACATCGTCGGTGCCTACGGATTGCTCCTCCGGAAATGTGTCGCAACCGGTCTACCAGCCATCACGTTGTTGACCCAATCCTATTACAATTACCCTGACCCTGAAGCTGCCGGAGCAGCTTTGACAGCGGTTAACAAAATTCTAGATTTGAAGATCGATGTCTCAGAACTCCTGAAGAGGGGAGAGGAGATCCGTTTGCGAAGCAAAGATATGATGCACCGAACGCACGAAGAGATGAACAAAATGAACAAGTCACATGAATACGACTTGCCCCCTCTCTACGGGTGAACGTCATGAGTACAGAATCAAGAGTCAATACGTCACCACCTCATGGCTCGGGGTGGAACGCCGCGGCGTCCGCCATCCAACCGTTATACAACCTATTCGTAGCCGCCGAGGAAGTCGTCCTAACAGTCGACTTGCCTTACGTCAATCAAAAGTCTGTGAAACTAAAGCTCCCTACCAAAGATTCGATCGAGGTGTACGCGGAGACTACAAAACGGATCACGTTCCATGACCTCGGAGCCAACCATAGACACGGAGAATTTACCTCCTACCACGCAATCATCCGAATGCCCGTACCTGTCGACGAGAAGCGTGCGACAAGAAAGTTCAAGCGAGGACTATTGGAAGTCCATTTACCTCGAACGAGGTAAGTCGCGACCTAGCTCCTACTTCCCAACTCGATCAAGCGCGGCCGCGGTAAGTAATGGAAACAAAACGGTAGAGTCTCCGACCACAGTCACGAGTTTTTTCGGCGATTTGATTTTACCCCAGCTAATAGCCTCCTCAAGAGGCGCACCACTGAATCCCCCTCCATCGGCCCGATCAAGAGTGATCTGGATAGCGGCGTCGACTCCGCCTCGGTACGTGTTGGCGATCAGGGCCTGATGTTTGGGCATTCCTCCCCCAAGAATCACTACTCCAACCTTCTTTCGTTCATACGTCATATCCACAAGTTTTGAAAAGTCTCTGAAAGGGTTGACGAAGAGTGTGTGAAGTCGACTGTATGTCCAGAGGTGAAGGCCGAGCATTGAATCAAAGATGCCAGGGCAGAAAATGGACGCTCCGCGAGCCTGAGCGGTATGGAGGAGTGAGTTCCTATCCCTGACTTGTTTGCCGAATTCCCCTAACAATTCGTAGCTTCCAATGTTCCTCCGTTTCGATTCGGGGATTCGGTTCAGCATACGGTAGGTAGCCTTTTCGAGGGCTTCAATCCCCTCTTGCGTCACTAACAGGTCATAAATCCTGGATAGGCCACGTTTTCTAAGCTTAGTATCATCCGCGATTTCCGATCCGACAATATGCCTATGTCCCAACGCTTCGAGCAAATCGTGTGTAACGTTCGCTCCGGTCGTAACGACAGCATTGACATACCCACCTTCGACCAAATCTCTGATTACCGTTCTAAGGCCGCCTGGGATCAATGGTCCGGCGATAGAGAGGATAGTCGTGTAGTTCTCGTCTCGAAACATTTCACCAAGTATTCTTGCTGCCTTGCCGAACCTACCCATACCAAGGACTTTCACGGCCTCCATCTGTTCGGCTAGGTTGGAGATCGTCATGCGTCGCTTGATTTTGATTTGGGACACTAAGGGCATAGCACGGACACATGGAATAGGGGGTTGGAAGATGGGGATTAACCCTTGGTTCGCATGATCTTGTTTTGGCCCAGCATTTGCCAATATTCAACCTCGACGCCGGGCGCTAACTTAGACTTGATTTCCTCTTCCTCAGGAGCCGGAGTTTCGAAAGTTTCGTAGGATTCCATATCCATCACCTGCACATTGTTACCCACTAAAGCCAAGACTTGGCCAGTCTTCTTCTCGATCATGGGCACCTCTGCGCGTGAATCCACTCCGCCGATCAAGTTCTTCTTCGTCCCAGTTGTTACGCTGATAGCTACAATTCTGGCCTTAGCCGCCCCGTGTTTTCCCGGCTTCGACTTCTCATACTCCACAATCTTGCAAGGCTCCCCATCGATAATCACGTAATGGCCGATCTTTAGGGACCCTATGTCTACTGGTTTGCTCAGTTTTCTTCGCCTGTAAGCCTAAACTCGAAAGCAGTCTACGTTCACTCTTCGTCTAAAAGGTTAACTCGACGCCAACTCTCCGGCCGAATCTCTAGATATTCATGACCAGAATCAGGCCGCAAAATGAATCGAGTTTCCTAGTGGAAGTTGTCGGCATAACTGCCTCTGTAAAGCTTCATAGCCGCGTTCTAGCAAATTTTTCGGTGAAACATGATTGCAGCATGAAGTCGTGCCAAGGGAGTGGAGATTCGATTCAGACTAACACAGTAGGCGAGAATGGTCCGCACTCTAAACGTTTTCTTTTCCAAGGAATATTGCCCCTACACAAATCGCAGATACCAAAGGACATTGTCGCTGGTGTTACACTGGCTACTCTAGCTATCCCCGAGGTTATGGGGTACACAAGAATTGCGGGTACTCCAGTAATCACTGGTCTCTTTACTATCTTGGTCCCGATGGCCTTGTATGCCCTGCTTGGGTCGTCGCGTCACCTGGTAGTCGGGGCGGATTCTGCAACGGCAGCTGTCTTGGCGGCTGGCTTAGTCGGGATCGCTACGATTGGTTCACCTGACTACGTGGCATATGCGGGGGTGTTGGCGTTATTGGTTGGGTTATTGCTGATCGCCGCTCGTTTGGTAAAGTTGGGGTTTCTCGCTGATTTTCTTTCGCGAACGGTATTAGTCGGTTTTCTCGCGGGGGTGGGGGTTCAAGTCGCTATTGGGCAGCTTCATGATATGGTTGGAATTCCGTCGCACCCCACTAGTCCAATACAAGAACTCGTCACTGATCTAGCGCACCTATCCCAAGTGAACGTCTACTCCTTAGCAATCTCCCTTACAGTTTTGGTAGTGATTTTTGGTACCCGGAGAATCTCGAGGAAGATTCCCATCGCGCTGATCGCAGTAATTTGCGTAATCGTTGCAAGCTACACTCTCAACCTCGCTTCATACGGCGTCGCTATGATCGGAGCTATCCCTAGCGGTTTACCTAAGCTAGGTTTCCCGAACGCACCGATAAGTCTGAGCATACTTCAACGACTATTTCCTACTGCCCTCGTGATGTTCATAGTAATCCTGACCCAAAGTGCAGCCACATCCCAAGCGTACGCGACCCAGTACAACGAACCCTTCGACGAGAACATGGATCTGATCGGCCTAGCCATCGCTAACATAGGTGCCGGATTATCCGGGACTTTCGTCGTGAATGGTAGCCCAACTAAAACCGAGATGGTTGACAGTGCCGGAGGTCGCAGTCAGCTTGCACAGCTCACGACCGTTGGTATCGTCGTCGCGGTACTACTATTCATAACTGCTCCGCTCTCATACATGCCAATCGCGGTTCTTGCGGCAATTGTCTTCATCATAGCGGTTGAGTTGGTGAACGTTAAGGAAATGCGAGAGATTTTCGTGCAACGTCCTAGTGAGTTCTGGGTAGCCATGGCAACCGCTGTGACCGTGGTCCTCGTTGGAGTCGAGCAAGGAATTCTTCTCGCGATCGCGTTATCACTCATCGACCACACCCGCAGGGGATATAGACCGAGCAATAGCGTACTTTCAATCAACGAAAGAGGACAGTGGCGGTGGCTTCCTTCCACAGTACGAGCTCAGTTCCTTCCAGGTGTGATCGTCTATCGATTCAACCATAGTATGTACTACGCAAACTGCCAGGGGTTCAAGGACGAGGTCATCCGGTTAGTGACTGACGCAACCCCACCAATTTCTTGGTTCTGCTTAGATGGGACCGCTATGAATGATGTTGATTTCTCGTCAGCCGCAGCACTGCGTGAGATCCATGGACTTCTGAAACAAAGAGGAATTACCCTCGTCCTGGTTGAGATTCAGGATAGCGTCTGGACTGAATTTGGTCGATACGAGCTCACTGAATTGATTGGAAGAGAAAACGAATTCAAAACAATCTACGATTTAGACGCCGCTTACAGGCAACGGGGAGGTGCTTTCGAGAAATCGAATCATGGGACAGATAACCAAAGTTCCAAGTCGGGATCATCCTAAGGTCGCGACTTGCACCAATCCTCATAGTCCTCGACTACGCTGTCTGTCATTTTCTTCATCGCCCCGTGTAACCAATCAGGTCTCCTTCTCGAGACATCTCGACGTACATCATTGACCGCAGACTCACTGCCCAAATGCACGTTTGCTGTTTCAAATCCCATCGCCCACAGAAGGCGCTCTTCAGCAACCTTCTTGGGCAATTGAGTTAGTTCGATTCTTGAACAGTCAGGCGAAAGCCGTCGAAGAAGCCACCGGCCCCTTACTCGAACGAGTGGATCAGCATCTCGAACCGCGGATTCGATGATTTCTTCATAGAGAATTCTCTCTGAACCTTTTTGGTCAGTCGCCCATATGTAAGCTGAGGGAGCCAAGGCTTTAGCTTCACGAGCTATTCGGCCGCCTTTCCACGTGGAAAGGGCCACAAATCGTTCGCCTCCAAGGCTTCCCATTCCTGCGACACGGTGCACGGTCCTGTATTGGTCTCCTGGAAGAATGCTCTCAAGCGCCCTCTTCGCGCTCTTGGGGACGCCAGCCGCTGTAGCTAGTCTATCCATCTTAGCCCAAAATTGAGAGGGGTTTCGAAGTTCCCCTGTTGCTGCATGTCGCAACCATTTATGGTTCTCTTCGAGAACGAACGGAACCCCACCAGCTCTAAGGCCTGCAATATAGCCACTGAGAATTGCCTTGCAGGCGCAGGCACTACTGAGTTTGAGGTGTCCGGATTTGATGGCGAGATCGGCGCTGACAGCCAAGCGGATCAAATCATTAGCATACGACATGGGATAGGCTTCATCGAAGTCGTTGATTCCCCATACCAACCGGCCTTCGTTGTCACGCCAGGTTCCGAAGTTCTCGACGTGGAGATCACCCACTGCGAGCACGATCGGTGCTCTCGCTAGTTCAGGGCAAACATCAGGCCAGGTCTGCGCCCAGCGGTAGTAAGTAGCTCGCAGGAATGTGAAGGGGTGTTCCCTCATCAGCTTATGCTTTAGATCCAAGTCAGTTTGGACGAGAGGGGTTCGTTTACCTAGCCAATTCTCAAATTTCCGAGTAGCCTTAGAGACCTTCATCAGCATTCCCCCTATCCTTTCCAGGCTAAGTGAATTACTTAATTATCCTAGCAATAAGTACAGGTTTCTTCGGTAGAATAAAATTGGCTTTCACTGTCGGCCTTATTTCACGCTTAGATGACCCGCGGGCACTGGAAATCGCTGCGAATCTTGCGCGTCAGTTGAGGAAGAGGCGCATTTCAGTGATTGCGGAATTGGAGTTGGCCAAGAGAGGCCGACTTGGTGGCGGGAAAGATCTAAGCGATCTCAAGGCAGACTTGATGGTTACTGTGGGCGGCGACGGTACTGTTCTGAAGACAGCTATGACGATCCCCGATCAGGATACGCCCATCCTTGCTGTAAACATGGGACGACGAGGGTACCTCACTGAGGTTGAACCCAGCAGGGCACTGGGAGCAGTTCAACTGTTCAGCAAGGGTAAGTATAGACTTGAGAAACGTGCCAAACTGGCGATTGACATGAATGGGGCGCATGTGGTTGATGCGCTTAACGAGCTGGTTGTGTCTTCGGGGAGTCCGTCTAAAATGCTTGAGCTCAAGCTTGGTGTTGATTCTGAACCTTTGTTGCAATTCAGGGGGGACGGGGTTATTGTTTCGACAGCGACTGGTTCAACAGCTTATGCGTTGTCAGCGGGTGGACCTATCGTTGATTCAACTGTCGACGCTTTCGTGATCACTTTCATCTGTCCGCTCGACTTCGTAAGGCCCACTGTAGTGTCGATGGAGAGAAAACTGTTTATCCAAATGGTTAACCCGAAGCTGAAAGCTCTGGTTGTCGCTGATGGCCGTTTTCAGAGAGAGCTTACCCAAGACGTCAAACTGAGCATTAGGAAGTCGAAGCATTACACAGCTTTCGTCAGGCTAGGTCAAGGAACCCCTATGGGAAGCCTAACTAGATTGCATGAGATGGAGCGCACAAGTTCCTGAAGGTTCTCGTACTAGATACATCCGCGCTCATTATGGGACTCGACCCACTCGGGCTTGAATTTGATAGTTACTCAGTGCCGGAGGTTGCTGGGGAACTTGGACAGCAGACGGGGCCATCATACAGACTAACGGTATCGAGTTCTTCAGGTAAGATGAAGATTAGGACCCCTTCACCTGCTGCCCTAGCTGAAGTCTCCAGCAAAGCGACAATGCTCGGCGACAAAGTTGTGCTTTCCAAAGCCGATACAAGCGTCCTCGCATTAGCCCTGGACCTTAGCTGGCAAGGCTTGAGTCCGGTCATTGTGAGCGATGATTATGCCGTGCAGAATGTCGCGGAATCTCTCAACTTGGCCTATCAATCATTGGCTACCTACGGCATTCGCCAGAAATTCAACTGGGTTTTCTATTGCCCAGCCTGTTTTAGAAGATACCCAACTGGAGACAGCGAAGTCTGCTTGGTGTGCGGCACAAAGTTGAAGCGAAAACCGCTTAGCAAGGAGACAGCGAAGCAACGAAGCGTGTAAAGGTCTAGAGCTACCGGCTTGGTCGCATTTTCGGATTTATTCTTCGGGCGTAGTCAAATAGATATATTTGCGCGTAACCCGCCCACTCCCGATAACGCTCACGCAGGAATCTGGCAGTCTTTAACCTGCTGACTTTCCTACCGCGGAAGTACAGCTTCGTAACAACTCTATGTATCCACACGTCCACCGGTGCCGCCTCAAGAAGACCAGCCCCGTAGAGTAGGAAACAGTCTGCAACCTTCGGGCCAACCCCTGGAAGCTCAAGAAGAGAATTCACTGCATTTTCATACTTCTGCTTCGTCAACTCAGTCAAATCGAGTTCACCATTAACGATCATACGCGAAACCAAAACAATAGGTTTAGCTCTATAGCCCATCGACGTTTTGGATCTGAGTTGCCTTGGGTTCAGTTTTGCTAATGCCTCTACGCCTGGGAAGAGAAACGATGAAGAGCCGTCCGGAAAACTCACCCGCGGACCATAATATTGCATCATAAGGCGAGCTGTCCGATTCCATAATCTTACGGAATTGTTCTGTGAAAGAATGGAGCATATCAGAGCCTCATAGAGATCCGTACCACGCATCAAACGTAATCCCCTTAGTTTCTTGAAAGTTGAAAATAGCGGTTCGTCTTCACTGACAAATTTGCTGTAGAAAAAATTCAAATCATCTTTCAGGCCGAGAACATGTTCGAGATGCGTCTTCAAATCCTCGCCAATTCTTTCAACCGAAACACTTGCTATCGCTTGGACCTTCAAAGCGAATGCGTCTGCGTCACCGAACTGGTTCACACTGTACTTGACTGGAATTCCATTTAGAAGCTCAACATCGGTGAATGACGTGCCGTCCCTGAGCCATTCCGGTTCAGAGGTTTGCGCACTAAGTACAGTTTCGGCAAGGTTCATCGGGCCATTGACTTTGCCGTATGGAATCTCGAACGAGTACCATTGTAGAGTCATCGAAGTTCGCCACTCTTGTGACTTACGCTCTTCAGCGCATTGAGTCGATGCAAACGCAACCTACGTCTTATAAGAGCTCGTCAAATTATAACAGCCATCAGGTTGGTCATCCGGATGATTCCGCATGAATTAGTGAGGAAGGCTCAGGAGCTTAAGTCGAAGGGCCTCTCAAACTATGATATAGCCGATGAATTGAAAGTTCAACCTGATACGGTCGTCTGGTTACTCCTCAAGGGCAAGGAAAGAGCTGCTATACACCCACCCCACGATGTATTTGTCGATTGGAGTTCTCTCGCATCACATGCGAAGCGTATGACTGCGATTGCCGACGCATTAGCTGACTTAGCGAAAGAATCCATTCGTACTTCGGAATTCAGTGAGCCGGATGTGGTTGCTGCGATAGAAGGAAGCGGTATGGTTTTAGGCGTTGCAATCGCAAAGGAGCTGGATAAGTCGTTTGCGGCTGTGCGGCCACATCGGGTTGCTCAAAGACAGCTGCCGGGCCTAGTTAATCCGTCATTTCACAGCGTTGCAGGAAAGAAGGTTCTGATTGCGGATGCAGTTTTGCGCGCCGGTGAAACTCACAGGGCGGCCATTCAGACCTTACGGAAAGCTAAGGCGAAACCTGTCGGTATTCTTGTTTTGGTAAATAAGAGCGGAAAGACGAAGATCGACGGGGTTCCCTTGAAGTCATTGCTGCAAATCCTACCCGTCACGATGCCTTGAACCTTCAGCGCTCGCGTTCAGATCATTATTTGCAAAGCTTCCAATTGAGGGTTATCCGAGATAGATGTCCGCGTGAACACAACGAGCCAAACGAAGTGGATGATTCTGTTACTGGTAGTATACTTACTCGTCCCTAGCATCCATTACTTTGGGTCAAACCCCAGCCTAGTACTGTCATGGTTCGCGTTCGATTGGTACGCAGCCCAGGGTTGGATAGTGTTCATTCAGTACGCGTTCGTCGGAATTCCTGCTTTCGTCTTCATTGGGCTAGCAACCATCCTACCAATACTCTTGCTAGGGTTTCTGGTCCTAGGCCCAAGGAGCAGTCCGCGAGACCACGCGATAATCTGCTTGGTCCTAGGAGGTCTGCTGTTGGCGGTTTACCTTAACGGTTGGTTCTTCTACACGTGGCCTATCCCATATCAACCAGTGCAGACCATCTACGTAGCCCTTCTAACCATCCTAGCGTTCAAGTACTGGCGTAAATCCCTCAAATTCCAGCAAAACAATCCGAAATTCGTGCAAATCAAGGGCACATGATGTTCGCTTTGACGTTTGTCATATTGTGAACCATTCTACCGTATGAACTTCGCAATGAAATATCCGATCTCGTCCACGTCTGGACGAAACCGTTGGCAGAAGGTGGCTGGTTCTGCAATCTTCCCTAACGCATTCGCAGCTAGGAACGGCCTTTGCTCCACCGTATGTAGTCCGCACTCCGTTTCAGCGAACTCAACCACTTGCTCACACTCTTTCATGGTGAAAGTGCAGACGCTGTATACAACTACCCCGCCACGCCTCACAGTTCGGCTACCTGCCCTGATGAATTGCTTCTGGTATTCGGCGAGATCATCTACTCTTTCCTTTTTGGTGTGATCGTAGATTTTTGGCCTGAGACCTAGGGCGCTACAGGGCGGGTCGATCATGACTCGGTCTGGTTTCATATCGGTAAAGTCTGCGTCCACATACCTGGAGTCATGTATCGCAAGGGTAACATTAGAGCAGCCTAGGTTCGTGACTGTGCGACGGGTTTGTGCTACTTTCTCGGCGTT
>Ga0187769_10001632_pt1 | contig 12821 bp, 14 predicted proteins | sample 0116_SJ02_MP02_1_FD_133140 | JGI IMG/M metagenome (GOLD analysis project Ga0187769, IMG submission 133140) | Tropical peat soil microbial communities from peatlands in Department of Meta, Colombia - 0116_SJ02_MP02_10_MG | ecosystem: Environmental > Terrestrial > Soil > Wetlands > Peat | place... | reverse complement strand
GGTTCAAGCCCTCGAAGTCCGCCGATGTGGAAGAAGCAGGGCCCAACCTGCTCCTCCAGTTGGCGAGCGTGGATAGGAAACACATCCTCTCTGAAATTCAGAAGACTGAGACGATCGACAATTTGAACAGGGCCACTGGGCTATTCAGGAGCGCTCATCAAAAAACAGACGCCGTGGTCGATCAGGGGCTTCGACCTCGTGGTGAGACGATGAGACAGCGCATGTCCGCGAACGGATTGGATAGCCTACTCATGGATACCACGGTTTCGCCTTTTCCCACTCATGCGTGAACATGTCGTTTGCCCATTTGAGGACGGAAGCATCTTGGCCGTAGAACGCGTAGTAGCTCATCGTTCCGTCGTTTCGCCGAATGGTCAGCATTCCCACCTTGTCTGTCACGTTGATGTGTCCGATGATCCTGGGCGTCCGACGCAATTCGGGAAGCGGTCTCACAGAACCGTACATCGATTTGGCTTTGGTCAAGAAGCTCTCGTCCATCAACCACCTAACCTTCAGGCCTTCCTGGAGGCGTCGCATGGCTATGTCCAGGTGAAGCCTCATTCCCAACACAGACGCATCAATCTTCTTCTCTGCACCTTCGAACATGTCCGTCACCAGGTTGATAGTTTCGACCGTGCTGGTGGTCATCCTCGCCCCCGACAGCTCACCAAATCGGGCGCGATATTCCTGTGGGACGAGTGATGCATCATGTTCCAGGAAGAACTCCCTGAATTTCGAGACGAAGTCAAGCGTTGCTGTGTTGTCGAGGACGACTCTTGCGTACGGTGTCAGCGCATATTTTCCATCGGGCATCTTTTCCAGCAGTCGGGCGTCCGTCATCCTCTGGAGCTGCCTGAGGGTCTCGGTAGCGGTCATGCCCAGCCGCTTGGCAACCTCGTTGAGGTGGAGATCCTCCTTCTGAAGCTCCGAAAGAATCCGCTTCCGATCTACGCTCGCCAGTTGGAAGAACAGCTCAGCGGCCCTTTCATCAGGCTGTGCCTGCCCTTGCATCGCCAACTTGCAACCCCTTGCTGGAGAACCTCAGAAGTGCCCTAATAGACATTTGAAGAGTGGTGTCAATTATCAATCTTGAGAATCTGCGTTCCTTGAAACGCACGCTTGCTCCATACACAGCCCTGTGTATGAGTTAACATTCGAGTCAACTAACCAATATGTTCAGCACCCCACCAATCCGATGCCGTGGTGAGAAGAACGTCCAAAAGACGGGCGGCGGCGGATTGCAGAAGCTTCTCGATTGAGCTTGACTCAGGAAGCGATCTGAAGAGGGTGAGCGTCCCGAACGGAACCCAGCGGATACTAGTCGAGGGGTCGATTGGGGCTCTGAGACGTGTGGAGTTCGTTGAGAACTCCGTCTTTGAAGTGAAGGGATCCAGTGGGACGCTTCGTGTTGACCTAGCTAGAGAAGACTTGGTGAAGCATGCTCCCAGGAAGGGGGGAGGCGACCCGGGGTGAATCGAGGAGCCAGGGGAGGCCTAGTCGTAGCAGGAGTCTTTGGAGCCTGGCTGGGTGTGTTTGTTGAACTCTTGGGGTTGCTGGAGATGACCGACCCTGTTTCACAAAGTCTCTGCGGCTGGTTCGGGGGCATTCTTCTGGTCCTGGGACTCACAGCCGTCGGCGTGGGAGGGCTCCAGAAGCCGACGGTGATACCATAGAATGAGAGTCCCCGTCGCCTACGCCAGCAGGTACGGTTCAACCAAGGGGATTGCCGAATTCATGGGCGACAAACTGCGCAACGGCGGGATGGACGTGGATGTAAGGGATGTCACCTCGGCTGTGGACCCTCGTGGCTACGACTCATACGTGGTGGGAAGCGCACTGTACGTGGGCCATTGGATGAAAGAGGCGAGGGAGTTCGTCTCGACGAACCGTGCAATCCTGGCAGGTCGTCCTACATGGATCTTCAGCAGCGGACCTACGGGCCTGAAGGCGACCGACAAGAAAGGGCGAGACTTGAGGGAAGTGTCCGGGCCGACGGAATTGGATGATTTGCGGTCATGGATTCATCCCAGAGACCACAGGGTCTTCTTCGGGGCGTTTTTCGCCGACCGTCTAAAGGGCACGGCTGCCCTCTTCGCCCGAATGATTCCGAGGGACGAGCAGGGAGACTTCCGCAATTGGCCTGAAATCGAGGCCTGGGTCACCAGCATTTCATCGGACCTTTTGGCGAAGGTGTCTGCCTGACCTATGCAACCAAAGCCCTCGAGACTCTGGATCGACAGTGCCGCTTCAGCTTTCCGCCTACCACGCATGGTGGGGGTCTTGGCTGTTGGGCTAGTCCCAGCTACCATTCTATGGTACCTCGGCATCAACATTAGGATTGCCACGGACTTCACTGGGTTACCGCCCGTTTCTCTTCCACTCCTGGTGGTGAATGTGGCGTTTCTGGTTTTTGCTTCGATGCTTATCCGTTCCCGCATGGAACAACTCGAGGATTACACCGAATCCTTGGGCGCGGACTTGGAGACCACCCGTTTCGGACGGCTGACCAGCTTGAAGGGAATCCTGGTCGTGTGGGTGGCACTTCTTTGTGTGACGTCCCTGGTGATCGACCCCTACGTCTACAACCTCTACTACACACCTCTTCAAGCTGTCATGCGGCTTGTGGTAACAGGTTACTTGCGTCTCATCCAGGCCACGTTTCTGTGGACGCTCGGGTATTCCATGTATCTGATCTACAGATGGGGCAAGCTGCCCATTAGGCTTAGGTCTTTCGCGGAAGACAAGACGCTAGGATTGAATATCTATGGTAGGGCGTCCCTGCTCTTCGTGAGTCTCTACATCGCGGCCATGCTCATGACCTTCCCAGTGTTCGTCTACAAGAGCGAGGCAGTAATGTGGAGTGAAATCGTCTTCTCACTCCTTGGTCTCGCAATATTTCTGGTCCCTCTTTTCAGCCTCAGGGAAAAGCTGATCGATGCCAAGAAAGAGAAGCTGAAATGGATTACGCGGAGGCACGCAAGGGCAATCGAATCAATCGAGTCGTGTGGTGACGGCCCCATCGACGCTGCGCTGGTCAACGAACTGATTGCGGTTGACAGGATTAGGACGGACCTCCAGCGGATTAGCGGCTGGCCCTTCAACGCGGGAGTCGTTGCCAAGCTGGTCACTGTCGTCTTTGTGCCGCTTTCGCTCTTGTTGATCTCCATGTACCTTGCGCACGTGCTGAATCTGTGACTCCCCCTTCTGATTCGCATTCAACACGAATGTTTAGGCATCAACAACGATATCTAACAATCATTATGTCGTTTCATCCCCATCACTTTCCGGGTGAAGAAAAATGACGCAGAAGAACGAAGCGACAACGACACCCGTGGAACCGGAGGGCATGGGCTGGAGGGTTACCGTATCCGTCATCGCGACCTTTGGCTTCCTCATCTTGGCCATACTCTGGCTCTCGTTCTACGCCGGGAGCTTCAGTGTCTTTCAAAACATCGCGATCCTTCTGGTCGCCGTATTGGCCTTCATAGGACTCATGGGTGCCACCTGGGCCTCCTGGGGAATGAGACAGGACAAACGACTGCGCGGAACTGGCACGTCCTAGCCGCGCAACCGTCACCCCCTGCGGTATACGGGCTTGGGTGCAAGCCCCTCCCTCCCTTTATTGTCGATTATTGGTTTCCTTCATGTTGAGGCACCAGGTACACAAGCCTGTTCACTGGTACACATCAGCGTCAACTAAGCATTATCTCCGAAGGAACTCCTTCATCCGTCCCAGGGGAGAACAAGAAATGAATCGGGAAGCGCGCCGACCGTCAACGCGATGTTTCGCGATTGAGCTCACCTCAAGAAACAACCTTGGCGACTTGATGGTTCACGATGGTTCTGGAAGAGTGGCAATAGATGGATCAATCGGAACCATACGGCACGCCAGGTTCATCGAAGAATCGGTCTTGGAAGTTGAAGGGTCTGGTGGGACGCTAAGGCTGGACCTATCCAAGGAAGATCTGGCGAGAGAGGATGAGCGCTATCAGTAGCGTCCCGAAGGTGCTGCTTGTAGGATACAACGGAGCGGACAACACCGGTGCGGAGGCAAAGCTTCTGGTCGCTCTTGACGAAGTCCGTTCGGTTTTGGGTCAGGATGCCCATGTGATAGTGCCATCCTTGAACGAGGAGAACCTCCGCAGATATTTGAAAGAGGGACCCAATCTCAGCATCAAGCCCGTTCGACCGTCCCTGTTCTTTGTAGATATCCGGAAGTTCGTGAGTGAGAGTGACCTCGTTCTCTTAGTCGAAGGAAGTTGCTACATGGACACCTGGTCACCCGCTTTGCTTTGGTATTACTTGCTGGCGACCAGATACGCGCACTCGATGAAGAAACCATGCTTGGCCTACTCGGTTGACGCGGGCAGGGCATCTAGATTCGATTCGTGGCTGATCAAACGGGAGGCTAGCAAGACAGATCTGATTATCTCCCGCACCCAGAATGCCTGCGACCGTCTGAAGGATTGGGGTGTCGCGGCCCCCATCGAAGTCACCGCTGACAATGCATTCTCTTTCAGTCCGAATCCAGCAGACGAGGGGCTACTACGCCGAGTGTGGCCCGAAGCTTCTCACGTGGTGGGGTTGGCTGCCGAAGACATCTACAAGTGGCCGGTTGGGATTCGTCCTTGGGCCAAGAAACAGTACTGCTACAGATGGCCCTACTACTATACCCACACCCGAGAGAGCCTCGAAAAAAGCGAACGGCTCGCTGAAGGGCTGGCGTCCGAAGCTGATCGGATCGTCGAAGTGTACGACACAGAAATTGCGCTGTTGGCCATGGAAGGCCTTGACACAGTCTTTGCCGACAGAATTCTGCACATCATGAAGCACGCCGACCGCGCCAGGATCTTCTCGTCGAGGGACTACAACGCCTCGCAGATGACGAGTGTACTTAGGAGCCTCGAACTCCTCATCACGTCACGGTATCACGCTGGCGTCCTCTCGTTGCCCAACCAGGTTCCCATGACGGCAATCGGTCACGACATGCGAATCAAGGACCTCTTCTCTGACCTCGAGATTCCGGAGCTGTTCGTCGACCACGATGAGCCCAACCGGTATTCGTCGCTAACGAAGAACGTAGACGCTCTCTTCGCGCAACCGGGCGAAATGAAGTCTAAGCTTCGCAGAGGGTTCGAGCAATATGCTAAACGCGAGAGGCGCAATCCCGTTCTTCTGAGAGCGTTCATCGAAAGCCGCCAACCGGGGTGGCTGCACTGACGCCTGACCGACTCGAAGAGACAAGGGAGGCCGAACGCTGCAAGACCGGGGTAGTGCTCCTCACCGGTGGAACGGGGTTCCTCGGTGCCCAGATCGCCCGTCGCATCATCGAGAACACGGACCTCTCTCTGGTCGCACTTGTCAGGGCAGAAGATGCCGAAGGCGCGGCGAGCAAAGCAAGCCGGGAATGGTGGGCGTGGCCTGAGCTTCGAGAGAAGTTGGGCGTCAGGGCAATGGTGGTCCCGGGAGATGTCTCGAAACCTGGGCTCGGACTTGGCCAGGGGGATTTTCAAGATCTTGTTGGCAGCGTCACCCACGTCATACATGCGGCAGCAGACCTGAGACTGGACGGTCCAATTGACGAAATGAGGAGGACGAACGTCGACGGGACGACCAACGCACTCGACTTCGCATCGAAAGCGGATGCCGACCATGGCCTGAAGCGTTTCTCGTACGTCTCAACGGCATACGTCTCTGGAGGTAGGCGGGGCCAGATTCCGGAAACCGACCTTACCGACGAACATGGATTCCGGAACACCTACGAACTGAGCAAGTTCGAGGCGGAGAAATCGGTAAGGGAGGCGGGAGCTCGACTTCCGATTTCGATCTTCAGGCCGGGGATGATTGTGGGCGACTCCCTGACGGGCGAAGTGAGGTCCTTCAACACAATCTACTATCCACTTCGTCTCTATTTCGAGCGCGGCATCAGAATGGTCCCAGTCTCGTCCTCTTCTAGGATCAACATAGTACCCGTCGATTACGTCGCTGACTCGGTCGTGAGACTCACCCAGATGGCCGAAGCCGAGGGTCTGACTTTCCACCTCACGGTTCCATTCGCGAGTTTGCCAACCATTGGAGCGCTGGTCGACCTGGTCAGGGGGTGGGCAAGGGAAAAGATGCATCTCGACCTTCCGAGGGTGATGTTTGTCCCTCTAGGACGCCCCCGAGCCTTCCCTGCTGAGGAACTGATGAGTAATCACAGACGGGAACCTGGCTTGGCTGGGAGGCTTGGGGAGCTCGAAGGATACTGCTCGAAGGACGTGGTCTTCTGCAGGGACAATACGGACAGGCTACTCGGCTCGTGCGGGCTCGGGTGGCGCGAGTATGTCCCGCATCTCCTGAGCTTCGCCGTCTATCACGGCTTCATACACCCATACCCGCGGACGGTTCATGAAACGATTCTGCATCGCCTCGAGGGTCGGTCAATCCCGGTCTCAATATCTGATGTGATCAACGGGAGGATTGTGCGGCGAGACACGGATCAGGTCAGGAGGGAGATGCTGGCTGCTTCACGTGCTATCCGCAAGATGGGCGTCGCCAGAGGCGACAAGGTCGGGATAGTCGGGTTGAACAGCTCACGCTATCTGATCCTCGATGTGGCCATCGGACTAGCCGGCGCAGTCAGCGTCCCAATCTACTACACCAGCCCTCCGAGCGAGATTCGGGACATACTCTCGGAATGTAGCGCCAAGGTGGTATTCGTAGGGGCCCCAGATGTCATTAAGCAGCTCGAGGATGTCAGGCTCGAAATCCCTGTCGTGTCATTCTGCAGGGTGGAACCGCCCGAGCTCAAACTGAAACACGAGTCTTGGAATGATTTCCTAGAGAGTGGGAGTCAAGAGGACATGAAGAGCGAAGTCTCACCGATCGGCTTCGGAGACCTCGCCACCATACGATACACGTCGGGGACAACGGGAAGACCGAAGGGAGTTTGCTTCGACCATGGGAACCTCCGCTGGATGGGGGAGGCCGTATGCTCGCTCTTCCCTTGGACCGCAAGAAGCAAGGAGATCACGTACATGTCCTTCCTCCCGATGAACCACTGCGTCGAGGGAATCATCTGCGCCTACGCCCCGTATTATGCTCCAGCAAACCTTGACATCTACTTCTTGGAGGAGTTCAAGCAGCTTGGCCAAGCGCTTCCGATGGTCAGGCCCACCGTCTTCTTCTCCGTGCCGAGGTTCTATGAAAAGGCCTGGGAGACCCTCCTTCTCAGCAGGATGGGGAGAACCTTCACACGATCCCGCGGCCCGGTAAAAGCGCTCTTGCGGCCATTCGTTAGGCGTGCCCTCCTCTCGAAAGCCGGGCTCGATAGGTGCAATCAGCTGATGGTCGGATCGGCACCCGTAAGCCGAACTCTGCTTGAGGAGTTCAATGATCTTGGTATCGAGATACACGACGCCTACGGATTGACCGAAGCCCCATTGGTCACGATGAACCTTCCAGGAAGAAACAGGGTTGGAACTGTCGGGGAGCCCTTGCCTGAGACGAGCATCAAGATTAGCGAGGAAGGCGAGATTCTAGTAAAGGGCCCCCAGGTCGCCAACGCATACACAGGCGCTGAGGTTCCACTGGTTGGGGGTTACCTTGCCACAGGTGATCTCGGGAAAATGGACGGGACACACCTGACAGTCGAAGGGAGGAAGAAGGAACTGATCAAGACATCGTACGGCAAGTACGTCCAGCCAGCGAAAGTCGAAGGGATGCTACGGAGCATCAAGAACGTCGAAGAAGCGATGGTGGTCGGAGAGGGACGACCCTTCTGCGTAGCTCTCATCTGGGTGAAGAAAGGGCTCGACAGGACCAGAGCCTCCGAGATGGTCGATGCCGCCATTCCCGTGGTGAACCAAGGATTGTCTCACCCCGAGCAAATCAGGCGTTGGGCCACGCTTGAAAACAATCTGACGATTTCAGGGGGCGAACTTACTCCCAACTTGAAACTCAGAAGGGCAGCGATTTGTGCGAGGTTCAAGGACGTAATCGAGGGCATGTACTCCGGCCACCTTCCGGCCGAAGCTGCCAACGCCTTACTCGAGGTACCCGCGAATGCCTAGCCTGAAACTTCGGATGGCGTCTGCTTGGCTCCCAGCATGGTCGGTCAAAGGCGAGCTCGGACGAGTCTCGCAACTGACCACGGACGCGCTCGTTTCGGTTCTCCAGCGCGCGGCGCCGGCTTCGGTTTCGGCGGTTAGTCAATCACTAAGACCTCTAGCCGGTTCGGTCGAAGAATGCAGGGCTGCGATGGCGTTGAATCACAACCGTGTCGTGGACGCACTCGTCGATGCGGTGGGAGAAGAGTATGCGATTACGCTTGGTCGGCGTGCTCTCTATTCGGCCGGACTGAACATCGGCGAAGAATCCAGAACAAGATTGGGGGTTGGAAACGGGATGGAGGACCTAATTATGGCAGCCCAAGTTCTGTATCGGGTCCTAGGAATCACTTTCATCGTCAGGGAGGGTGACAACGGATTGATGATGGTTGTTCAAAGGTGCGCGCTTTCCAAGTGGTACTCCGAGAGGACGTGTAAGGTCTTGAGCGCCGCCGACGAGGGCGTAATCAGGGGGCTTAACCACAGGGTGGGTATGAAGTTCGAACAGATGATCACCTCAGGGTGCCCAGCATGCTTGGCGCGGATCTGGCTCGAGTCCGGAGGGGCGATGAAGTGAAGGCCGTAGTGGTGGGGTCGGGGGCGGGTGGAGCTACCGCGGCTCGCGAGCTCGCGTTGAACGGACATGAAGTGACCATAGTCGAGGCGGGTAAGAGTTTCCGTCCCTTCACGAGGCACTTGTTCTGGGCGAGCGGGCTGAGAGATGTGGGTTTGCTTGGAGGAGAGAAGACGATTGACAGGGTATTTCCGCAGATTAACACGCTCCGCTCGTCCGAAGATCTCGTTCTTGTGAGAGGAATCACCACCGGCGGGTGCACTTCGATTTCCACCGGGAACGCCGTCCGGGCCGAAAATGGGTTGAAGGAGATAGGACTAGACCTGTCGCAGGAGTACCAGGAAATCGAGCGGCTCCTCAGCCCGACCTTGGTTCCACGCGAACGATGGCGACCTGTGACCCAGAAGATGTTCGACTCCGCCGTAGACCTCGGGCTTAGCCCGCGCCCGACCCCCAAGATGATAGACATGGGCAAGTGCGACTCCTGTGGGTTGTGCGAGTTAGGTTGCTTCACCGGAGCCAGATGGGATTCGCGAAGGCTCCTCCCTGACGTATTCGCTCGCGGAGGACGGCTGATAACTGGGACCACGGTGAGAAGGGTCGTCACGAGAGGAGGGGTCGCAAAGGGTGTCGAGGTCGCGGGGGGTGGAACCTACGAAGCTGACATCGTGGTCCTGGCTGCTGGCGCCATCGGCACGGCACAGATCCTTCGCGCGTCTGGAATGCAACCAAGCGACAGCCTTTGGGTCGACATAGTGCTCACACTCGGGGGCGTCTTCAAAGGCGCGAAGATGTTCGACGAACCGCCGATGGCGTGGTACTCCAAGCGTCCGGACTACATTCTGTCACCCTATCCAGACATCCTCTCGCACCTTTTCCACCGACCATGGAGGCATGTCTCGGACAGCGACCGGGTCGGCGTCATGATCAAGCTGGCCGACGCGCAGAACGGGTCTGTCGGGGCTGATGGAACCGTGAGAAAGGAAATCACCAGCCATGACCGGTCCCGCCTGGACGAGGCCTTGACCCTTGCAGAGGAAGTCATGAGGAGAGCCGGGGTTGGAGGACCATTTGTCCCCGGGATGTTGAACGGAGGGCATCTGGGGGGCACTGTCCCGTTGGCGCCAGGGGATATCGCTTCGATGAAACCAGCCTGGCTGCCGGAGGGGCTATGGGTGGCAGACCTTTCGCTACTTCCGAAGTCTCAGGGACTCCCCACAATATTGACCACGATGGCACTGGCGCTGAAGGTCATACGAAGAGCCGAACTCCGTATGCGACCCAGCCAGGTCACGGTCCTGCAACGGGCGACCATTTGAGCCAGGCCATCGGCACGAGCTACATGTCAACGTCATTCGTCTACGCCGAACCATCAAGCGGGCTGAGACAAATCGAGCTCTGCGCCGGACTGTACTACTCGATCGGTGAGACTGACCCGTTCTGTTTGGGGGAGGAAGGAGCTTCCAAATGAATCTGGCTGAGTACACCGCCTGTGACGGCGTCGGGCTGGCGGACCTCGTGAAGAATAAGGAAGTGACGCCGAAAGAGCTCGCGGGTCTTTTCGTCGAGGCGGTCGAAAAGGTCAATCCAAGAATCAACGCTGTCATCGAAGTCTGGTCGGACCGGATTGGCTCCATCGACGGCAAGGTCATCCCAGACGGTCCTTTCGCTGGCGTCCCGTTCCTGATGAAAGACGTCGGAGCAGGCGAGGGCGGACGGGTTCAGGACAGCGGGTCGAGGCTCATGAAAGGACACGTAGTGGACAAGGACTCGTTCTTGACTCAACGTTTCAAGGAGGCGGGATTGACGCTGCTGGGTCGGACCACCTGCCCTGAAATGGCCATGGGAATCTCCACCGAGTCGGTGCTGACTGGAGCGACCAGAAATCCCTGGGATCTTGAGAAGATGGCTGGCGGCTCAAGTGGTGGCTCCGCGGCGAGCGTCGCGGCTGGCGTAGTGCCCGTTGCACATGGAAGCGACAATGGGGGGTCTATTCGTATACCGGCGAGCGCGTGCGGTCTCGTCGGCCTCAAACCCTCCCGGGGGCGCGTGACGAGTGGACCTGATATGGGCGAGATCATGTCCGGGACACTCCAGGAGTTCGTGGTCAGCCGAACAGTCCGCGACACCGCCGTCATGCTTGACGCCGTATCCGCGCCGGCACCCGGCGACCCATTCGTCATTACCCAACCTACACGGCCCTACCGGCAAGAGGTTGGCGCGCCCGTCGGGAAGCTACGCGTAGCTTGGACCACGGACCCGTGGAAACCAGGAGCCCTTGTAGATTCAGAGGTCGCCCATTGCGTCGAAGAAGTTGTATCAGAACTCGATGGTGTTGGTAACGAACTTGCAGAAGCAACACCGGAGTTCAATTACGAAGAGTTCCACAAGGCGACGTGTGACGCCTGGGCCATTGGCATGTACGCAGGTATGGACATGTATGCGGCAATGACCGGACGACAAATCGGCCCAGAGACGTTGGAGCCCGTGTTGCTTTCGTACTACAATTATTCGAAAGGTCTCACCGCAGCGAACGTATTTGTCGTCGAAATGGTTCTGAATAAGTTCCGGAGAAGCTTCGGTGGATTCTTCCAACGATACGATATACTTGTCACACCTACCCTGACCAGGTTGCCTGAACCTATTGGCACATACTCGAAAATGAGGACAGACATGGACTACCTTGAATTCATGCGCCTCTGCGACGAAACGACCGGATTCTGCAGGGCTGCCAACGTCACCGGGCAGCCAGCTATCTCATTGCCAATGGGACAGAGCAGGTCGGGTCTACCGATAGGCATCCAGTTTATTGCCCGGTTCGGGGAAGAAGCCGCGCTGATTCGTTTGGCAAGCTACTTGGAACAGACAGTGCCTTGGAGAGAACGGATCCCGCCCGTCCATGCAAGTCGATTGTAATAGCACTCTCTACCGCATTCCCCCTTATGCTCATGCTGTCGGGCTGCGCCCACGCGGGATTCGCCTAGAAGACCACTCCTCCGAGGCTCTGCTCGAAGATCGCCAGGTCCCACTTAATTTCTTAAGCGAATCCCCCCTGGCGGACTGGGCGAGTCGTATAATCCTCCAACATGAGACGATCGCACTTCGGTACGACTCCGAACAGCCCGATTCTGGCTCCAATTATCAGATTGAGCCGATAATGAACTAATCCAAAGTGGGCCGGAAGGGGCTCGAAGCGTTTTTGGTGCTAAGAATCGTATCAAAATTCGACGATGACCCAGGCGATTACCTTTGCCGTACCCTAGGGACCGTTTCTAGGCTTTCTGTGCCTTCCGCAGGTCAACCCACCTGGTCCAGGCAAGTATCGGCGCATCGACGTCCATCTGCCAGAGCAGGGCGTTAAGCTCTCCCCTGTGTTGCAATTCCTCCTCTACGAGGTGCCACAGTGAGTCCCGAACAGAAACTGTAGGGTCGTTGTAAGATGAAGCTACCCGCTTCGGAACTGGGAATGTTCGCTGCAAGTCTCCTTCGACGAGCCCACCGAGAAACAGGTCCACCTGAGCCTGAAGCTCGCGCTCGAAGCGGACTATCTCCTCTAGTGAAGGTTTCTCGCTCGTATCCTGGATTGGTCCAAACCGGGGTAGGCCATCGTTACCCTTCGAAGCGCTCGAGAACCAGAAATAGTATGCCCCAAGCGTATGCTCGAGGATGTTAAGCAGGGTAGGGTAGGACGCCCCGCGGTCCTTTGTGAGCTCTTCGGGTGACAGCTTCGAAAAGGTTTCGAAATATCCTTGGCGAGCCCTTGCATTGTATGCAAACCACTCGCGGATTATATCGAGTTCCGACACGATTTCGGAGCGACCCATTCTAGCAATAATAATCTTTCATTGCGCCTTCGCAGGGGAGAACCACACACAGGTAGGGTAGTAGGGGCGGGTCTGCAGCCTGGCGCCCTGATCGCATACCAGAAACGAGACCCAAGTTATCTCAAACTGTGGGCCGGAAGGTATGCGCTTAAGAAATTAAGCGAATCCTATTCTCGTCGTCCTCATTTGACAAAATGCGTACACAGTCAAACGAAACGATTCGAGGGAATCTCGGTGTCCGCAGATTACTCTCACAGTATTCCTTCAATCGGGTCTCGTAGGTGTCATCATCCTTGCCAGCATAAGGACACACGCTTCACTCTGTTGGAGGTG
>Ga0187769_10001631_pt1 | contig 12835 bp, 8 predicted proteins | sample 0116_SJ02_MP02_1_FD_133140 | JGI IMG/M metagenome (GOLD analysis project Ga0187769, IMG submission 133140) | Tropical peat soil microbial communities from peatlands in Department of Meta, Colombia - 0116_SJ02_MP02_10_MG | ecosystem: Environmental > Terrestrial > Soil > Wetlands > Peat | place... | reverse complement strand
CGTGAAGAAGGGCAGGAAGAAGATCAGCGAGATCAGGAAGACGAGGAAGACCGTAGACGGGAAGGTGCTGATGAGAGCGTTGAAGCGGAAAAGGACGAGGATAGACGGGAGCAGGATGAAGAAGAGCGCGAACGGAAAGGGACTGGGTTGAAGATCAAGAAGAACCCCCAAGAGAAACCCCCATGAAAGCAGAATAATTCAGAAACAGGTTCGGCTATCTTTCACCAGAGCCCGAATTTTCCAGCGACCTAAACCTTAGCAACAATAATCATGGATGCGCGACTACGCTGAAAGCGTACGTAGCACTTGCAGGTCGCAAGGAGTCCGTGTGCTCTCAATACAGATGTCACGAACCAAGAAAGGCCAACATTTCTACATCGACATTCGACCAACGGTCGCTCCGGAGAAGGCTAATCGTCTCCAATGGTTGTGCGGTGACGATCCCTTACGGGTCGATTACAATAGGGCGCGAATCGAATCCCGTCTAGATGATTGGGACAAGCTTTTCGAACGGATAGGTCAGCGCTACACAACTCTCTACCAGCTTCAAGGTTCTTCGAAGAACAGCAAAACGCAAACACGAAGAAATTCCAAGCAAGGAGGGAAGACACCGCATTGAGTGAACTCCAATTCTCCTACAAGATCGTGGACAGGAAACGCAAACCAGGCCTCAAGGCTAAGGCAACAATAACGAAAGTCCAACTAGTGAAAGCGGCTGAAATCTTCAGAGAGAAAGCCAAAGATCCAGAACAACAACTATTCGCCGTCCACGGGCGCGTGAACGATCGTGAAATGCGAATCGCAACGTTTCCAAAGCCGCAGGGCGCAGAAATCTCCTCGAAGAGTAGGCTAGCACAGTTTAAGCAGCATTACAAGAACTGGCCAAGAGTCGGCATGCGAGTCGATGTTGTCACGGATCAGAACGGCTACTGGAAGATTGCCCTGTAGTTTCTGCGGCGACTTCCAATCACCTTTTTTTGGGAGCAACTCTCCCGTTGTTTGGGGCTAGAAGAACAGGCGGCATATACCGACAATACGATGGTTTTACAAGAATCAGAACACTCTGATCTGATCGAAGTCTTCACCTTTGAAGACCACCTGGAAATGGACGCTTTCGCTGATCATAGTTATACTGATCGTGGGCATTGTAGTCTCCAGCGTGTACCTCACGCAACGTGCGGTTACGCCAACATTTTCACTTGCCCCATCAACGCTTGTTGCGGTACAGGGGGTAGGCATCACGTTCAATGTTTACGGCCTTGCACAGAATGGGGTTGCGACCGTCTATTTCGGTGACGGTCAGGTAGCAAACACAACATCCACTCTTACGCACACTTACCAGTATTCTGGAAGGTACCTCGTCGGTGCTCAGGAATTTGTTAATGGTCAGCCAGTTGCGTCCACTTTCAACGCTCTCCGAACCATTCAGGTCACACCGCAGGTAAACGAATCTCTTGCACCAATGATTTCTCTCCCCGCGATAGCTTTCGACGTGAACAGCAACCCGTCCGCTCCGGTTGTTCAGGCTGGCGATCAGGTGTATCTGTACGGTGGCTTCCTTGAAGCGCCAACAGGAACAAACGTCACAATCACCCAGTATAATTGGGACTTTGGGAACGGAGCCACCAAGACCATTGCTGCGAACAGCACCTCATTCAAGCCTGTTGAGAATCCAGTAGCAGCATCGTACGATCAATCCGGACTGTACCCGGTTACGTTAACGGCGGTGACTGAGAACTCAACGAACATGGCGACGCACAGTACCTCAGTCGAGCAAACAGTCGCGGTCGCCTCTGCATCTCAGCCTTACGCCCTATTCCTATATGCGGGTATTGTGCCGAACCCGTCAATAATCAACGTCGCCGAGAACGAAGGCGGCGGCCCATTCTCATTCGACCCTCAGATAGATTATGAAGCAGTTGGTCTCGAAGTTTTGGCTAACATTCACGGAACTCTACTCATCTACAATGGCTCCTCCACTACCCAATTCATCCCCATGGTAGCCGCTCAAGTTCCTTCCGTTGTGAACGGAGGAATATCAGCAGACTACAAGACCTACACGTTCCAGATCAGATCCAACCTGAAATTCTCGAACGGCGACCCGCTCACAGCCTACGACGAATGGTACTCGATGGTAAGGGACATGCTCTTCGTTGGCGGCAACACAGGAACGCCGGGTTGGATTCTGGCTCAATACCTCGTTCCGGGAGCAACATTTGGGTCTTCCATAATGGGCGCTGCTAACGATACAACCGACTTTGACGCCATCATGAACGCGTTGACTTACAGCAACTCATCATACACGGTGACCCTACACCTAGTGAAGCCCACCGTCCCGCAACTGATCTTCACGGCCGTTGCGGACTCTGCTGGCGCGGCTATTCTCGACGCTAGCTGGTTAGAGGAGGTCGGCGCTGGGATAACGTTCTCACCAGCCGGTTTCTACGCTTACCAGAACGAGGCTAATTCCGGGAGTTTCAATTTGAAGGTTCAGTGGGATCCGGTAGCTTCAGGCCCGTACATGATTCAGAGCCTCGTGATAGGGCAGTCGGTTACGCTCGTTCCGAATCCCGAATTTCCAGGTCTCCCGGGCATTCCCGTAGTAAACAACACGGTGGTGATTGAGTGGATTAAGGACCCTGAAACTATATACAACCTATTCACGAGCGGGCAGGCGGACATAGTCGAATCTTTGCCGGCGAACTACCTCGCGCTCGTTCCCAAGCTAGTGGCGGAGGGAAAGGCGGACATGTATCAAGCCCCGACACTAACTGACACTTACAGTTACTTCAATTTTCCCATCAACGCAACCAACATGAAGGCGGACTTCGGATCGCAGTACCATGTTCCCTCAGACTACTTCGCTAACCTTGACGTGAGGGAGGCGTTCGCGTACGCCTTCAATTACACCTACTATATTGATGAGATAATGGGAAACAAGAAGTACGGCATAGATTTTGGAAACAGTTTCGCGGGTTTCATTATTCCGGGGATGCCGTATTACGTGCCACCAGACCAGTTGCAGAATGTTCCCACGTACGACCTTGCAAAAGCCAAGCAACTATTGTTGCAATCAGGCCAATACGGGACCTCCGTCAACATTCCAGCATGCATTTTCTTTGGTTCTTCCGTTTCTGGGGCGTTCGCTGCAGTCAAAATGTGGGCAGCTGCTCTCAACTCGATCGACCCAAACATCGAAATGACCCCAGTGTACATCACCATGCCAGAGTTCTACGCCTACACGGCGGTCTCTAGCCAGAATCCGATGGCAATTTGGTTCTACGCCTGGGTTGCCGATTACCCATATCCATCAGACGCCGTCGATACGATGTATCTATGGCCTGGGGCTGTGCAATACTTCAACAGGACGGGTCATCCTGACGAAGCTGCGATGTATGCGCAGCTGAACTCGCTTATCCGTATAGCCGACTCAACAACAAATGCTACTTTGGCCGCTCAGGATTACCGGCAAGCGGAGCAGCTGGCAATAAACCTGTACCTGTACGTCTACCGGTGCATACTCAACAATTTCCTGGTGGTCAAGCCGTACATGGTCGGGTATCAGGGGCAGATCTCGTACCAAGAGAACCCGATCTATGATGGTGACGGACTGTACTTTTGGTGGGTTAAGACGTGCGGGTCAATTCAAGCCTGTTCCGGCCGTAGCATAGGTCCATAAGAGATACTTCAGAAACAGTGGAGCTTCACTGTAGGCCTAGATGATATCCCCCCGTTAGTGGGAGGTGTTTCTCACGTCATGGTCCGTCGTCAGTAGTTATTTTCTGGGGGGAGTGGGTATGCTGGTGCGCACACACACACACACACCGACTGCAACCGTTGACCAACGCTTAAGTCCTCACTTGTCTTGCTTCGATCATAGTTGGTGACCTATGGTCACGACTAAGAATCTTATCATCACTGGAATGACCTTGATTACGATTCTCGCTTTGAGTTCTGTCGTCGTTCTTCAGCAGATTGCCCTCCAGAATATGCCAAGACAGACCATGTACGTTACAGAGACAGTCACTCGGTCCACTGGATATGTGACTTTGAAACTCATTACCCAGTGCCAACAGTTCACAAGTCAGACAGTTACTACGACGCTAACGGAGCAGTTGGTAACGACAACGAGTCAATTGCAGACGAGTGCGGCATATGTTCTGGTGACATATTCAGCAGAGACAGCGGATTCTGTAAATGTGAATGGGTATGCGTATACTCCTCACATCTCTGGAGATGTTTACCTAATTCTCACCCTTAAAGTCGAAAACCATGGATACGGTCAAGTGTATCTCTCCCTAAACGACTTTCATGTAACTATCGGCGGTCAGCAGTACTCATACGCCGATTACATACCCTATACTTACAGTTGGCTCCCTAACGGTTACGTTTTTAACGGATTATCAGTGACGGGAAATTTGGTTTACGAAGTTCCACCAAGTTACGGAACCTTTCTTCTGTTCTGGAATCACCCGAACGATGTTTCTGTCACATACATTCACCAGTAGATCATTGCATTGAATGAATTACAGGAGACGGCCAAGCCGCCGTATGAGTCTACTCGTGCGGTCGTCGTAATTCGGACCGTCGTCTCGTTTCTAAAAGTGTGTGTGTGGGTATGCTGGTGCGGGCGGCGAAATTTGAACTGCCGTTGTTAGTTTTTTTCTGGGGGGGGTGCGCACCAACTCTCTTTCTACTGGCAAATGACGGCAGTTCAATTCACTTACCTGCGTCGTGAGACCGACATTACTTGACGACCAGCTGGCTGAGCTGTCTGATGATCTCCTCGTAATCCGGTTCTTTGCTAGGATCCTCGGAGACCCATTTGTAGCGAACAGTCCCGGCCTCGTCCAGAATGAATACTGACCGCTTTGCTGCCGTGTAACCTTTCAAACCAGCAAAGTTCTCGTGGGATACATCATACTCCTTGACTGTCTTCCTCGCGTAATCGCTGAGAATGAGGAACCGTAGTCCGATTTTCTCAGCAAAGGCTTTGTTCGTGAACGGATCATTTACACTAATGCCTACCACCTGCGCCCCGAAATCAATGAAAGGCTGCGTCGAATCTCTAAACCTGCACATCTCCCTCGTGCACACTTGGGTGAAAGCGCCCGGGAAGGCTAACAGAGTTTTCTTTCCCAAGAAGTCTTTGAGTGATCGGACGACCTTATCTTGGTCGGGAAGTTGAAAATCAGGAGGTCCCCCTCCAACCTCAATCAATCGCAAGGCTCCTGGGATAAATTCCTCACCTACTAATCAAAACCCAGTTCTTCTTGAGGTTTCGTGTGTTTAGTATCGATGGGGCGCACCCCCTAACCAACCATGACTGGAGACAGGGGCGGTTCGAATGGTGGAAATGGTGGAAGCACGTTTAACGCTGCCAGACGAGGATTGAATCCCGTGTGAGGTGACAAACAGATATTGAAAAACCGCTATTATGCGATGCTAGCTTTCGCTATCCTGCTCCCGTTGGCGGCGGCCGCCGCTAGCGCGGGTACCGTGTACGGCCAGAATTGCGGTCTACAAGTTGGCTCGATGGCTGCCACAACCCAGAATTCCGGAAGCTATTACGGCAGCAGCTATCCTTACAACATTCAGCTCACCGTGCCAATGACGATAAGCTGCAACGCTGGGCCTGAGGTTTGGACGACCGGCACTGCATACGACACCGTCACCAACACTAATCTCGGCACGAACTACGTCACCATGAGTTCGAACAACGGATACTACTCTGGGCAACTCGTATTCAACCTCCCGTCATCCGTAGTCGGACATCAACTACAGGTTCAGATCCAGGTCTACAATAACTATAACAACGGCCAGTACAGCGGGTTGGTCGCGACGTCATCGCCTACGGTCACTGTAAACCCTAGCGGCAACTATCCTTCAACGGGCTCCTATGGGTACTACAACGGCTACCCCAGCTACAGTAACAGCTACTACAATGGCTACTCTACTGGCTGCTATAACGGCTATTACTACTACTCTTCCGGTGGATACTACTATTACGGTTACCCGTATTCCTACTCTTGCAGCTATTCATATTCGTACCCGTACTATTACTACTACTATTCGTATCCATACTACTACCATTACGGCTACTACTGGAGTAATCACCGCACGCATCACTAAGAGTTTGCGGACTGCCCTAACAACCTCTCATCCTCTCTCTTTTCATTCTGATGTAGATAGGTAAACTCCCCTACTGCCCATCGATTCAAGTCCTGACGAAATAGCGAACGTGAAATCTTGTCGCCTAGGCGAGGCGATCAATATGGTTCAAGAACGTCTAAGATCATTGACAAACGCATGTCAATCCAGGTCAATTCTGTGTCTGATCAATCTCTTGTCGCTATTAGGAAGCGAACAGTTGTGGTCGCCTGAACCTGTTTCAGGATTATGTCAGAGAGGGGGCAGGGGATTTTGGCGAATTTTACGGTGGGTTGGATTCAAAACCCCCGTAGTATGCGTGCGGGGCTGGACGAACACCGGACCTTTTTCAGTGCTCGAAGATTTCTCGTCCGGTATTTCGCTCATAGACTCATCTAATGCGTATCTGGCTCTAAACCATTCACCCGATACAGAATGGTCGTGGGTCGAAGGGATACTTTCCGCCGTTATAATGGGAACATACGGTACGTTCGTCACCTAGGCTCTAGCGGAAGCGCATGCTACTCCGTCACCTGCTAACTATGTCTCGTGAGGGCTCTGGTAACTTGCCGTTGGGTAGGTTTTTCGGTGTTAACTATCGTTGGATGTGGGGTAGCTACAAGCAATCGTTAACGGTCAAAAACAGTGTGTGGCCTGAACTGCGACCCACCAGAAACATGCCGCCGCCAACGAATATTACGCCGAAAAGCACTAGACCGCTGGCAACTAGAAGCCCAAGGTTAAAACAGTTAGGACCCCACCAAGGCGAAACGCATAGAAAAGTGCTCAGGCCCAAGACAAAAAGCACCCATCCAATCAAAAACAAAAAACCACCCACGTAACGACCGCGTGGATGCGGCATCGTTATTCACAGCCATGGGATTCCATTTTTGGATTTATAACGGTTCGGGCTGACCCGACCGCGAGAAAAACGAGCCATCAATGCTCTTGAGACGCGTTGGTGCGGAGGAGGGGATTTCAGCCCCAATTTACTAGTAACGTAAGGGAGAACATTCACGAACCTAAGAATTCGCTCAGGTGGTGGTGGGCCCACCCGGGTTCGAACTTAGGTAGTTGAATTTCTTGGGTTCGGGAAAGCGATTAACCTGTCTAGGTGTTCTTTAACGCAAGCCCATACTTTCAGTTGGCTTGTTCCATTGGGTACTTGAGGTTCCACTGGTTACGAATTGAGTCCATTGTTTTCATTATTGACAGTGTCTCGTCGAGTGACATGGTGTCGCTCTCGGTTCTGCCTTCGCGTAGACAACGGGTTACCTCCGCGGCTTCGTAATTGTATCCGTTGCCTTGATAGGGGATTTCTATCAATTCGTCGCCCCTGCCGTTGACTGATAGCGTTAATGCTTTTGGCTTCCACCATGGCGCATGAATGTGGATTCGCCCCTTAATGCCGAGTAGATATGCAACTTGAGGTGTCTCCGTTCTAATGGCTGAAGCGAGTACCGCTATTCTCCCGCCCTCGTACCCGAGTATGACCGCCGATTGCTCATCGACTCCTCCGTAAAGATGCGATAAGGTGGTGATTTGCTTTGGAGCGCCGAATAACTGGTGTGAGAATGATAAGGGGTAAATGCCTACATCGAGTAATCCGCCACCGCCGAAGTTCGGGTCAAATACCCAAAAGTTTTGGTCCTCGGATCTGTAGCCAAAATCTGCCATCAACATTCGCACTTCTCCAATCGTATCCGCGCCAATGATTTCGCTCACTCTTGCCATGAGTGGGAAGAAACGGGTCCACATCGCCTCCATCAGGAATAGTTTCCGCTCCCGCGCGAGCCTAACCATTTCAGTTGCCTCCTTCGCATTTATAGCGAATGGTTTCTCGCATAGTACCGGCTTTCCAGCCCGTAGACACATCAGTGTATTCTCCTTGTGCAAGCTGTGGGGTGTCGAGACGTAGACCACGTCAACGTCGGGATCTTGCGCTAGGCTCTGATAGTTCTCATGTCTGTTCTCTACGTGGAACAATTCGCCGAACGCCTCAGCAGCTTTTCTGGTGCGGGATGCGACCGCGACCAATTCCGAGTCGGAGAGCACATTTAGCCCTGTAGCAAACTTTTTGGCAATATCGCCCGTGCCGATGATTCCCCACCGAATCTTCTCAGTCATCCGGAACTTCCCCAGCTACCTTTCGAGATGATTGTGAATCTAGGATTTTCCACTCAAATTGTTACCGATGCCACACCCGCTTCAGCACGGTGGGTTATCGTTGGAGCGTGGTGGTGGGATTTCAGTCCCAGTTTACTAATAACTAAGTAAATCGCTGGGTGCTCAATTTGGAATCAGGAGGGGTCTCCTCGTAGATGCCGAACATGAGGAGTTGAGCTATTTGCAGTTTGGTCAACCTGATCACCCAATCTGAATTTCTGATGTACTCCTAACCGACTTGAGCGAAATAAGCGGTGTTCAAAGAATCGACTGTATCGTTTTCCGATGTATTCGATCATGAATCTGTGGTTCGGCCAGAAGCTACACTCGAAAATCAACATCAGTACACGAAGTTCCACGCGGTAACATCACGTCATATGAGAGTTCTCATTAAAGCTCGCCAATCTGTCGCTCTATCAAACGAATGCTAAGGTAATCCTTTGGAAATGCCTAAGGTTTCCAGGGTTTCCAAAGCAAAGTAGCACGTAGCTTCTAGCCTACTCAACCTGCGACGGTACCAAAGCAGGTGGACAGAGATGCCCGGACGAAGAGGCGTAAGCATGGCACCACTCCTTCCTTTCGATACTGTCAGCGTTTCTTATTTATCTAAGAAGAGAAATGCGATTCAATTTCTTGCCTAAGGTCAAGCTAGGGTTTTGTCCGCGCGCCTTCTCCCTAAATGCATTCCCAAGCGGATTCTCCAGCCGGCCTTGTGTCCGGCGGTTTTCGCGCTTTCAGGGACGATCCCTGTTTGGGATAGCTGTTCGAAGGTAGTAAGCAAGAACTTCTGGCGGTCCTGTACACCGTAAACTGCGATTACTCGACATAAATTCTAGACAACCGATTCTGAAGGCTAATTGCTGTAGACATACATTTACTCATAATTCGGAACTCGGACCATGAACAGAGACCCAAGAGGAAGTTCACTAGTTGCAGTTTTGCGCGGTCACTTCTGCTGTTTCTTGAAGACGGGGTCGAAGATAGTCTTCTTGGCCTCGTTCACTGCCGAAAACAGTGTCTTTCCTTTGAGCATTGAAATCATTTGGGGGTCTGTGGAATTCCATGCGTCGACGACCCCCTTTCGTCGTCTAATGGTTGATAATGTTCTTTCAAAATCAGCGAAGTCTCTTTCGTAAACGTGCAGGGAATTACATTTGTCCACGTAACGAATCTCGTCGGACAACTCCAAGCCAGAGTAGTCTCTGAGGCAGTCCCTCACTAGCATGGCTAGCCCCGCCATTCCAATGATGTTTTCGTACCAGGCGTATACGAATTCTCTGCTTCTCCAATCTGTATCGAAATGCAAAACGCCGTCCACGACCTTAAACCATCCCCGCTGGAAGCAGGGAGGCCCGTCGATTTGCGAATCAAGTTCAGGTATCCATGTTGTTAATTGAGCCCTGTTCGAGTAATAGGTGTCCTTCAATTTCCGGATGACGTAGGCTACCTGCCCTCCGGGCCCCCCAACTCGATGAAATATCCGATCATGGTAAGTGTAATCGTAGCCTGCGCCGATAACGTAATCCTTCGACCCTAACAGAACATCGCCAACGTAAGTCGCCAGGTCGCCGACGCCCGGGAAGGCTAAACTTACAATAGGCTCGCGCAGTACGTTTGAGATTGCAACGCGGCATTCACATTCTAGGATCCTGTCAACTTTCTTCCCGACAGCATAACTCTCCTTCTGCCCCCACCTCCCCACCTCTCCCAGCCGCAGGTATAATTCTTGATAGGCTTTAGGGAGGGATGCTGACTCGACGTTTATGAAAGAACGCATGCCGAAAAGGAGGGAAGCGACAACCATAAAACGCCTTCCAACAGCTCCCAGCCAGGCCCCGAAAATCATATCCAATAGTCGAGAATTTTCAATGGTGCAGGGGAGGGATTTCAGCACCAGTTTACTAGTAACTAAGCAAAATCGCTGAGCGAGTGGGATTGAAGTGAATTTACGAGGCGTAGAAATGCAAACCTCCAGAGGTGCCCGTACTCTGCAAACATCGAATCTTTGTTGTTTTATCAGCTTAAGGGGTTGAGGCTATTCTATTCTCTTTTGCACTAAGCTGTTAATTTCAGGCATCGACAGATTGTTCGCACAACAAGTCATACGCTCCCGTCTCAACCTCTTTTCCAGCTTGTAGACGATGAAACCTATCCATTCCTCTGATCAACCTAGAGGCTATGTTTGCACCACTTTTCCGTATGAGACATGTCAATACGTCCGTATCGCTTCTGTAGGGAAACGTGTTATCCTCGGATTTCCTGCCATGTACCGTAGATGACAACCGGGCCGGATTGGTTTGCACCCTTGGATTAGTCAGTTGCAAAAACCCTACGATACCGATGGGACGAGTTGACTGATCCCTTAATGAAACCCGTTACGTCGAGGGAGAATGTGCTCAAGGTCTGGGAATGGAAATTCGCTGTCATGTCTAGTACCACAATCAAATCTTAAGGAAATATTCAAATTGACGGTGCTAGCCGGATGAATGTTGGACGCGTGGATATGAGGAATTACTTGTGGGCGACGGTTGCCCTACTCGTCGTGTTAACCTCTCTCAGTCTCACTCAAGTGACAGCTATATCGACGGGCAACGGCAACTACGTTACCCTCTGCCAGCAGGGCCCTGATAACTGGATTCAATGTTCAGGACGTCTCCTCCAATACTCTAACGGGTGTGTAATCCTCGCAATCATTGTGTATAACTCAATTAGCCCTGTAACGCAATACTATACCCTACACGACTTACCAAGCTCCTATCGCTCCCTTGGGAGTTTGGTGACCGTGACCGGACAACTCTACCAAGGCCTGAACTACAGTCCGAGCGGCGCAGCCTGCCCGGGAAACTACATCAACGTAACAACAATAACGTGAAGTCACAACCGAAACTGAATCCTTCGGCTATCTCCACCGACATAGATCCCAGGCCCCATAACCGTCCCGATCGAAGACTTCTTGCGCGGTAAAACAGCATAGCGGAGCGAGAGTCAGGAACATGTCTCTTCATTACATTCCACTTTGTAGAAATGTGCTATGGGAAGTGGGCCTGTTCCACTAACCGCTAAGACATTTTTCCATGCATGACGCGATCGTTGAAGATTCGTTGAGAACGGCCTTATTTGTGACGCTAATTCTGCTTTCTGTTCTAACCGTACTGTTCCCGTCCACAACTGCCGCCACTACCACCGCTGCTGCGACAGCGGAGCGAACCACCACGGCAACATACACATCAACAGCTTTAGAGACTAGCCTCTTCTCTACAAGCCGCAATATGATTGTTCAGACACCATTGAACATCTCTTCGCAAGGAGTGGGCTTCATGGCCCCGATAGGAAAATGCAGCCAGTTCACGATGCCCCTAGCAGTCAAATCCGGGACGAACCTCAACCTGGAGTTGACTTCCTCAAATCCCGCAAATCTCTACCTCCTCCCCAACGATACATACCAGACTTCTCCGAACAGATGCAACTTAATCGGAAGTTCACTCATGGCCAAGAACAACTTCACTGATTTCAGGCTACATTGGACCGCGAGTAAGGATGGCACCGTGTACGGTCTGCTAACTGGACCAAATACCATTATCATACTTATGGACGAAGGAAGCACAGAGCCTATCCAACAAACAGCGACGGTCACCTACGCGAGCACGAAAACAAGCCTCAACCTCTATTCGTCAACAAACGTCGCGAACTACACGACCTCCACAACCGCACCAAGCGGCTATAGCTTTCCGCTTCAAGGGCGATTCGAATTTTCATTCATCACATTCGTTGTCGCGCTTCTCGGTCCAATATTTCTCCTAGCGTTTGGGAAGAGGTTTGTCAGGATGACGGATTCAGGAAGACGAAGACCTGACGCCCGATAGGGTACTGTGGAACGAGACGTGAACCAATGATCATGTGATTATTGCCGTTTCTTAGGCTCTGGTCTCTTCCACTTTAGCCTCACAATGCCTGTGTTGAGTATGGCCTCATCAGGTTTCATCCATTCAGGTATCTTGCGTTTCTTCGGTGGTTTTGGGCTTTTGTCAGTCCTAAATTTTCGTAGATTCCTTGGAATGCGATTCACCTCCGCACTTCCCGATACAAAGACTTCTATGGAAAGAAGAGATATCATATGGAAGTCGTACGTACCCAAGACTAAGTGTCTTAGCTAACAGTACTAGCCAAGCACAGAAAATGATCGCGACGTAACGAACCTGTTCTTCTTCAGCCCCAGTTTACTAGTAACTATCAGCGAACCGTGGTCGTGGTGGATCCGAATGGATTCATCACTTTCGTGTTGGTCGTTTCTTAGTGAGGATTTAGGATACGAGTCCGTCTTTTTTCCTCCAGGAATTCTCTGAGGAACCATTCCTGTTTCTCGTGGATCTGAATTATGCGTGTGAATATGTCCGCCGTTCCCGGGTCGTTTTCACAATGATCGTCGTTTCCGTACCGGCCCTAGCAGTCGATTGCGTTCGAGAAAATTCTGTAATTCGCTGAACCATCCCGAAGGGACTGGAAGGTCTTTCATTGTCAT
>Ga0187769_10001630_pt1 | contig 12839 bp, 12 predicted proteins | sample 0116_SJ02_MP02_1_FD_133140 | JGI IMG/M metagenome (GOLD analysis project Ga0187769, IMG submission 133140) | Tropical peat soil microbial communities from peatlands in Department of Meta, Colombia - 0116_SJ02_MP02_10_MG | ecosystem: Environmental > Terrestrial > Soil > Wetlands > Peat | place... | reverse complement strand
CTCAAAGATACCAAAGTAATGGGTGGTAATCCGATTTTAGTAAACGCTGCGATAGAAGCCCTGAAAAAATGGAGGTTCGAGCCCGCCGCGGAAGAAAGTTCCGGCACGGTGGAATTCAAGTTCGGGTCTTCGGAGTAAGGCAGATTCAATCGCGCAACATACGACAAGCTTTGTAGCACACAACCGTAAGTCAGTGGAGGAACAGCGATGACGATTGGCAAGAAACTTTATGTAAATTTCGGAGCCGTCCTTGCGATGGTCGTGGTGCTGTTCCTGGTCAATCTGGTCGCCGTGCAACGAGAACACAGCGCCAAAGCCGCAGCTTCGCAAGCGTTGAAGATGGCGGAAACCACCGACAAAGTGCGCTTCCAAATCATGCAAAACCGCCTGTACTTGAGCAACTACCTGCTCAGCGGAGACACGCGTGAAGTGGAACGGTTAAACGACGGGGAGCGGGTTCTGCAGGAATCACTGCACACCGCCCAAAGCCTGACTAATTCGGAACAGCAGAAGGCCGCACTTGAGAAAGTGCAAACTAACGAACAGAACTGGGCCCGGGAATTTGCCAGCCCACTGATTGAGAAACGAAAAGACGTGGATGGAGGAAACGCCACCGTCGCGGAACTGCAGATCTTCTATCTGCAGAAGGATGCCTCGTCATGGGTAAAGAACGCGACCGACAACCTGGACGTTGCCGATCAGGAAAATGCCAAGGTTCTCGAACAGCGGCGCAAGTCTGATGAGACGTCTTCGACGGCGACCATCGTAATCGCGTTAATCAGCACGCTACTGGCCTTGGCGCTGGGAATCGTGATCGCCTTCACCACGGCTCGATCCATCACTGAGCCTCTCGGCAATTTGATGAAGGTGGCCCAGCAGATCGGGAATGCGGGCGATCTGGACCATGAGATCGACGTCAAGCGCAAGGACGAGATCGGAGAACTGGCCCGGACTTTCGCCAAGATGGTCACTTATTTGAAGGAAATGGCGGGGGTCTCGGAAGCCATCGCTGGCGGCAACCTGATGGTTGAGGTCGAGCCCCGGTCGAAGAATGACACGTTAGGCAATGCCTTCGCGCGCATGACCGGGGGATTGCGCAGCTTGGTGCGTAACGTGAGGGATGCCTCATCGCAGGTGGCGAGCGCTTCCAACCAGGTGGCGGGAGCTTCTGACGAATCAGCCAAGATCAGCCTGCAGACTTCTTCGGCCATCGATGAAGTCACCAGCACCATGCACGAGATGAGCGTCAATGTGCAAAACATGGTGAAGAGCACGCAGGTGCAGGCTTCAAGCGTGAGTGAAACCTCGGCCTCCATCGATCAGATGGTGGCCTCCATTCAGCGGGTCGCGGACACAGCCAAAGTCTTGCTGGATATTTCGAACCGCTCGCGCGAAGAGGTTCACAGCGGCATCACAACCATGGACAAGGCGACGGATGGGTTGAATCGAATCAACACCACCATCCACGCTTCGGGCGAGATCATCAACGTACTCGGACAACGAGCAGATGACATCGGCAAGATCATCGAGGTCATCGATGACCTGGCGGAACAAACCAATTTGCTGGCGCTCAACGCCGCCATCGAGGCCGCTCGCGCCGGTGAACATGGGCTGGGCTTCGCCGTGGTTGCGGACGAGGTGAGAAAGCTCGCGGAGAAATCGGCCCAGTCCACCAAGGAAATTTCCGAACTCATCCAGAGTATCCAGAAGGAAGCCCGGAAAGCTGTCGAAAACATGGATCGCAGCACTGGCATCGTCAACGAGGGGCTGGGGCTGGGCACCGAACTCAATACTGCGCTGCGGAAGATTTCCAACGTGGTCACCGAGGTTTACAAATTTGCCCAGGAGATCGGCGCGGCCACGAATGAGCAGTCTCACGGTTCTTCCCAGATTGCGCGTGCCACCACCCGGTTGAACGAAATTACGCACGAGATCAACTCCGCGGTGGAAGAGCAGGCCTCAGGCGCCCACGCGGTGGTCAAGGCGATGGAACGGATGCGGGAACTGGTGCAGCAAACCACCTCGGGTTCGACCGAGTTGGCCGCGTCCGCCGAGCAGATGTCCAAGATGTCGCGCGATCTGCTGGAGTCCATGGACCGCTTCATTTTGGACCAAGGCGACCGCACCAACGGCCGCAAAGACGACCAACAGCCAGCGAAAACCAGCGCGCGGCAAGCCGCCGCTGGCGGGCAAAATTGAGCGGGAACAATCAGATGAGCAGCGAACTGCACATCGTGGGATTCAAGATCGGACGCGAGAGCTACGGCGTGCCCATCACCTCTCTCCACGAGATTGTCAGAGTGCCCGAAATCACTGCCGTGCCGGACGCGCCGGACTACATGGAAGGAGTCATCAATCTACGCGGCAAAATTGTCTCCGTGCTCGACTTGCGCAAGCGTCTGGGTGAAACCCAAGTAATCCCCAACAAACGCAACCGGATTTTGGTGCTCGAGCATAAGGGCCGGCTCTCCGGGTTGATCGTCGATTCCGCTTCGGAGGTGCTCAAGATCCCTGGAACCGATGTCGAGCCGCCCCCAACAGAGTTCCTGTCAGGCGGCTTGAACTGCGTTACCGGTTTGGGCAAATGCCGAGGGCGCTTGATTGTGTTGCTTGACATGGCCAAGCTGCTCGAGGCTTCAACTGCGGGACATAAGAGTAACACCAGCGAGGACAAGCCGGCGCCAGCCGCGGCGACAGGAGCGCGGCAGGGTGCCGGTCAGTCGAAACTGACAGGGGACGAAGAACGATAAATCATGGCTAGCCCGGGCTTGCAGTTGCAATTCTCAGAAGCCGAAATGAAGCTCTTGCAGGCGCTCGTCTACCAGGAATGCGGCATGCATTTCGATTCGCGCCGTGCTCATTTCCTGCAGGACCGCCTGCAACGCCGATTGAAAGAGTGCCAGGTGGACTCGTTCTATAGCTACTACCGCCTGCTGATCAGCAATGAAGGCAAGGCGGAATTAGCCAGGCTGCTGGAGAACCTGACGGTCAACGAAACCAGCTTTTTTCGCAACAAGGCACAGTTGGATTTGTTTCACAAACACATCCTCGACCAGATTCTGCGCGGCAAACAAGAGAAACACGATTTCTCGCTGCGGCTGTGGAGCGCCGGGTGCTCGACTGGCCAGGAACCTTACACCATGGCGATGCTGGTAGCCGACGCACTGTCTTATCACAGTTTGCGGAATCCGTCGGGCTATGAATCGCCCTTGCCAAAACCGCTCATACCGCCGCCGTGGAGAGTGGAAATTCTGGCCAGCGACATCAACTATTCCGTACTGCGGGCCGGCCAGGAAGGAAGTTACACCGAGGCTCAAATGGCTTCGGTGGACTACAGCTATCGTTTGCGGCATTTCGACAAGATCGGCGACCGCTATGCGGTGAAAAAGGCCCTCAAGGAACTTGTTCATTTTGACTTCCACAATTTGAAAACCGAGTATCTGCCGCAGCGAAACGACGTCATCTTCTGCCGCAACGTGATGATGTATTTCGATGAAGCGGAGCAAAAACGGCTGATCGAAAAGTTCTCCCGGTGCCTGAATCCGGGAGGTTATCTTTTCGTTGGGCATGCCGAAAGTCTGCTCGGACTAACCGACAAGTTCAGCATGATCTATCGCGACACTGGAACTGCTTACCAGCAAATCGAGGTGAATCCGTGAGCCAGTATCCGGATGAGCGCGGGGCCGAGTTGCGGGAGCTTTTCTTCGAGACCGCACAGGAACTGCTGCAATCGCTGAATGAGGAAACCCTGAAGCTCGAGCAGCATCCGGGTGACGGCGAAATTGTGCGCACCATTCGGCGAATCGTGCATACGCTGAAGGGAGATTCCGCTGCAGCCGGCTTCCAGGAATTGAGTGAGTTGGCGCACGCATTAGAAGATGTGCTGGCCCTGGAAACCGCCAGCGCTCATGCCTCTCTCGCGGAGATTGCGTTCAGCACGGCGGATATGTTCGCCGCCATGCTGAGCTGCTATCGCAACCAGACTGCGTTGCCCTCAACCGCGGCCCTTCGCAAGAGGATTGGTGATCTGGCCGCTGACCCGAAAGCCAAGAAGCCGCGTGGCAGGAAATCCAAGGCGCTTAAGGTCTCGCAGAACAACTGGACCGAGTACGAAAAGCTTGCTATGCAGGGAGCCGCAGATCAGGGCAAGCAGGTTTATCACATTCAGGCGCAGATTGATCCGCACTGCGCCATGCCGATCGCGGCCCGGCAACTCGTGCTCAAGGCATTGAGCGAAATGGGGGAAGTCCTTGGATCTAGACCAGAAGCCGGATCGACGGAGACCGCGCCACTATTCCAGTTACTCGTGGCGAGCACGAGGTCGAGCGGGGAACTGGCTGCGAGATGCAGAATTCCCACAGTGGTCGCGCAGGTGAAGGTCGAGGCGGTGAAACTAAAGCCGCAAATGGCAGAGCCGAACGTGATCGGAGCGACGCCTGAATCGCAGGGGGCAAACGGAAACGGCAACCAGCCGCAAGCTCGACCCCAGCCAGAAGCTGAATCGGCGCCTGTCGCCCCAGCTCAGGAGCGTGGCACCGCCGACAAAGCAGTGTCGGCGTCTACGGAAAACATTTTGCGGGTGGATGCGGAGCGCATCGACACGGTGCTGAATCTCGTGGGAGAACTGATCGTCGGCAAATCCATGCTGCAGCAGGCGATTAATGAATTCGCACGGCATTATCCCAAGGATTCGATGCGCGGCCGGTTTGCAGATGCCATGGCGTTTCAGTCGCGTGTGTTAAACGATCTGCAGCGCTCGGTAATGAAAGTCCGAATGGTGCCGGTCGAGCAGCTTTTTCGCCGGTTCCCGAGAATCGTTCGCGACATCGCCAAACAATGCGGCAAGGATGTGCAATTAGTTGTCCGCGGGCAGGACACCGATCTGGACAAAGGTCTTCTGGATGCGATTGCTGAGCCGCTGACCCATCTGGTTCGCAACGCGGTTGGCCACGGCATTGAAACCGCAGAAGAGCGCACGCGGAACGGTAAACCGGCGCAAGGCACCATACGCTTGGACGCCTATCACCAAGGCAATCAGGTCGTCGTTGAAGTCAGTGACGACGGCCGCGGCATCGATGCTCAGAAAGTGAAGGCGCGAGCTGTAGAACGAGGCAGTTTGAGTGCCGATGAAGCGGCCCGGTTGAGCAACGGCGACATTCTGCAATTGATTTTTCAACCAGGCTTTAGCACAGCGGAAAGGGTCACAGAGGTCTCTGGGCGCGGCGTTGGGCTGGATGTGGTGCAAACCGTTCTGCAGCGACTCAAGGGAACGGTCCAAGTTGAGACCCGCCCCGGCCAGGGCACCAAGTTCCGTCTGCAGTTGCCGTTGACGCTAGCCATCATCAAAGCCCTGCTGTTTCGCGTGGAGCAACGGCTGTACGCGATCCCCTTGAATGCAGTCGGCGAGATCGCGCGCGCGGATGAATCCGAGCTGCACCAGGTTGATGGCTGCGAGATTCTCCAACTGCGAAACCAGGTGCTCCCCGTTATCCGGTTGGGCAGTCTTCCCAAGGGACCGGCAAGCGAACGCCGTGCAAGGGTCTTTGTGCTCGTTATCAGCATGGGAGAGCGCAAGTTTGGGCTGCTGGTAAATGCTCTGGAAGGCGAAGAAGAACTGGTGATTAAAGCTTTGGACGATCACACCGTCGAGACCGATCTGGTGAGCGGCGCCTCCATCCTCGGCGACGGGCGTGTGGTGTTGATTCTGAATCTGGCCGCGCTGGTAGAACGTTTTTCCAAAATGCGGCACGACCCGGAGATGGGAGCTGTCTTTGGACTGCTGCTTTCCCGTTCCGAGCGGGCGCGCAGTGCGCAAGCCGCACCGGAGGCTCAGGCATGACATCTCCCGTGCGCGTACTGGTGGTGGACGATTCCGCGCTCATGCGCAAGTTGATTCCGCAAATTCTTGCGGCGGACAGATCCATTCAGGTGGTGGGTACGGCCATGGATGGGAATTTCGGTTTGAGGAAGATTGAGGAACTGCGGCCGCAGGTGGTAACGCTCGATCTGGAAATGCCGGGCATGAGCGGCATCGACATGCTCAAGGAGATCATGCGCAGTCACCGTGTGCCGGTCATCGTAGTGAGTTCGCACAGCACCCAGGGGGCATCGGTCACGCTCAAAGCGCTCTCGATGGGAGCGTTCGACTTCGTTGCCAAGCCGGCGGATGTGTCGGCACGGATGCCGGAGATTGCAAAGGAATTGATCACCAAGATCAAGGCCGCAGCTCAGAGCCGCGGAATCAAGATCGCGGCACCCGCACGGCCGGCTCCGACGCCCCTGGAGAAAGCGACGTTCAATGCGAGCAAACACCCCACGCGGGTGGTCGCTATCGGAATTTCCACTGGCGGTCCGCAGGCCCTGCAATATGTTCTCCCGCAACTGCCCAAGGACTTCCCAGGGACGATTGTGATCGTGCAGCACATGCCGGATGGCTTTACCGACATGTTTTCGCGGCGTCTGGACGAAATCTGCGCCATTCGCGTCAAGGAAGCGCAATCGGGGGATCTGCTGCTGCCGGGGCGGGCGCTTGTGTGTCCTGGCAGCCGTCACCTAAAGGTCAAACGTTTGCCTCTGGGGGACGTTGCCGTGCTTAGCGATGAGCCGCGGGTGAACGGACATCGTCCTTCAGTAGACGTTCTCTTCAAGAGCGTGGCGGAGGAGTTTGGCAACAAGGCCATCGCGCTGCTCATGACCGGGATGGGAGAAGACGGTGCCCAGGGCATGAGCCAGGTGAAAAGTGCCGGAGGCATGACGATCGCGCAAAGCGAGGATTCTTGCGTAGTTTTCGGCATGCCCAAGGCCGCGATTGAACGAGGCTATGCGGTGCGCGTGGTCAGCCTGGAGGCGATTGCCAATACTCTACTCGCGCAGTGCATGCAAGACCGCAAGCCTGCAGCCGAAGCCGATGATGGCAAAGCTGCGGGAGCGGGAACGGACTAAATTTCTCCGGCAAGCACGAACAGGTTGCCGGAAGTATGGAGCAGGAGGTTGTTATGGAGCAGTTTGCGCCAATGAAACGCAGCAAAGACGGACAGCCGGTCCGCTACCTGGTAGTGGACGACTCCGTCTTCGCCCGCAAGAACCTGGCCCGCATGATTGAAACTTTCGGCGGCCAGCTTGCCGGCGAGGCAGGAGACGGTGTGACCGCGCTTGCCGAATACGACCGGACCAAGCCCGACATCGTGCTCATGGATATCACCATGCCGCAGATGGAGGGCATTGAGGCGGCCGAGAAGATCGTGCAAAAACATCCCGACGCGCGCGTCGTCATGGTGTCTTCGGTTGGATATCAGGAGAACATCGTGGCCGCATTACAGCGCGGGGCACGCCATTTCGTGCAGAAGCCGGTCAAGCCGGAGGTGCTGTACGAGGTGATCAAATATGTGATGGGCGAGGATGGAACCGTGGCCAATGCCGCGGGCGCGGGGGTCTGAAATGAAAATGGAGTTAATCCAGCCGTTCATCAATGCGGCCGATGCCGTCCTGGCGCAAGGGCTGCAGTGTCCCATGACCATCGGCAACCTGAGCATGGAAGAGGAAGCATACCGCCGAAAAGGGGTGGCTGCGCTGGTGTGGGTTACCGGCGACATCGAAGGAAGAATCATCTTCGACCTCGATACCGAAACTGCAGTGCGTGTCGCCAGCAAGTTCGCGGGAACCGATTTGCCCGAATCCGACGAACTGGTGCGCGAAACTGTCTTCGAACTGGCTAACCAGGTGATCGGAAATGCGGTAACCTCGCTTAACGACCAGGGTTTCCATTTCCGCGTCCATCCCCCGGTACTGCATACCTCCGAGCACGGCCCCAAGAGCACCGAGGATACCGAAGCATTGGTAATCTGCTTCGAAACCTGCAGCGGCAATGTGTTTATGAATATTGCCATGCGGCATAACCAGGCCCGACAGTTAGCCGCAGCCGCCAGATAGGCTCTGAAATGGGGTGACTAGCGACATCCCTATGGTGCTGAGCTGATCTCTTTCTTCCTAACCGCGCTTACACTTAATGCCCCCGCTCCAGCCAGCATCAAATTGATATTCGCGGTTAGCAGCAGCAGCGGATATTCAACGCCTTTCGGCAGGAAGAACCCGTTCTTAATGTGAACCGTCATGATCGCCACCAGCATGTCAATGGCCAGCAACCCAGCCACGTAGCGCGTAAGCAGCCCCAGGATGAGCGCGATTCCACCCAGGAATTCAACCGTGGTCAACAAAACCGCAGCCAGGGTGGGCTGCGGTATTCCCAGCGAGCCCAGGAATTCGGCGACATTGTGAAAACCCCAGGAGAGCTTCTGCCAACCATGCATCACGAAGATCACGCCCACGATAACTCGCAATAGGGCAACTCCCCAGGAACGTAGGTCCCATTCGTTGTTCATTTATATCTCCTTTCCACAGGCATTCTCGACTGGGAATTCGGGTGAACTGCCGCAAGAAGCCGAAAGCAGAGCACAGTTTGGTCTCGCCCAAATTGCCTAACAGGCCGCTGGCAAACACCTCAATATATTCCCTACAAGAAAATGTTTACAAACTGTACAAATCTTTACGATCTGCAGGCAATTATTTAACTAACCGGTTAGTAAAACTATTTGTGAGCTGACGGGTTCACTCCTTCAGAGGATGGGAGGAGAAAATGAAAAACATTCTTCGAGTTCTGGGTTTATTCCTGGCCATGAGCGCGTTTGGCGTGGGGCTGAGCGCGGAAACCGCAAGCGCGGCGCGATACGACACCGCCATTCAATCTAACGTCACCCAAAAACTGGCAAGCAAGCAGCAATTCCGCAACGTGCATTCGACGGTGGAAGACGGCATTGTCACGCTGACCGGCAATGTGGATCTTTATCAGCAGAAGCTGGATGCGGCTAAGAAAGTCCGCAAGCTGGCCAATGTGCAGGGCGTGCGCAACCTGATTGTCGTCGCCGGCAAGGACGTTCCTGACGTTGAGCTGGCGGCACAGCTGGATCGCAAGCTCTACTACGATCGCATGGGGTATGACAATCTGTTTAATTATGTGACCGCATCCGTCCAGGATGGCGTTGTCATCGTGAGCGGTGATGTACGGACCGACGTCGATCGGGACTCAGCTTTGGCTCTGGCTGATAACACCCCGGGCGTAAAAGACGTCGTCAATGACATCAAAGTGGCCCCGGCTTCGATTTTCGACGATCAAATCAGAATTCGGGCAGCGCGGGCAATCTATCGCGACTCCGTGTTGAGCCGCTATGCGATTGACCCCGCGTACCCAATTCGCATTGTGGTCGACAATGGCAAGCTGAGCCTTTACGGCACGGTTGCCACTCAGATGGAGAAGAACGTGGCTGGCATTCGGGCCAACCAGGTTTTCGGCGCCTTCAGCGTGCAGAACAACCTGCAAGTGGTTAAGAATTCGTAAGCGAAACTTGCATCGCAGGGAAGGCGCGGCTTCGGCCGCGCCTTATTTACTTCTCGATCTATTTCGCCGGCGTGTGCTTGAACGGGAGTTTCGTATATCGAGCCTTATCTATTTCAATCACCAGAGCCACTCGGCCTTCCGGATTGCGAAACGGAAATGGTTTCCCAGTGTATTTGTGCGAGATCGGGTCCATTATTTTCAGGTCGGGATCGGGCCGACGCTCAACCACGCGGCCTCGCAACTGCGCTTCCTCATAGGGATCGACGAAATCCACAATGGACAGAGCAACCCTTGCGTCGTGGCGCGTGTTCTTGGCTTTGAGCGAACTTTCGCCGGTGCAGATGATGATGCGATCCTCCTCGCGCCCAACCCAGACCGGAACCGATTGTGGCGAACCGTCTGACATGAGCGTGGCTAAATGAGCGAAGTTCGGACGATCAAGCAACCGTGTGATTTCTTCTGAAAGAGAGATGCCCATAAGCTAACCCCGATTCCTTCGGCGCAAAACTAGAGTCTATTGATCAGCGACGCCACGTATCCCGCCCCAAAACCGTTATCAATGTTCACCACGCTCACATTCGAGGCGCAGGAATTCATCATTCCCAGCAGCGCCGCGACTCCCTCAAATGCGGCTCCATAGCCTACGCTCGTGGGGACTGCAATCACCGGGACGCCGATCAGCCCGCCCACAACGCTCGGCAGAGCGCCTTCCATCCCCGCACACACGATCACGACTCGCGCGCCGGTCAGAGTTCCTCGATTCGCCAGCAGGCGATGGATTCCGGCCACGCCAACGTCGTATAGACGCTCGACTTGATTGCCCATTAGCTCGGCCGTGACCACCGCCTCTTCCGCGACCGCGATATCGCTTGTGCCCGCTGAAACCACTGCAATCATTCCCTTCCCGTACTTAGTTGAGTCACGCTGCAAGACAATAGCTCGTGCCATTTCTCGATACTGCGCGTTGCGTACCTTCTTCTTGACTGCGGCGAATTGCTCCGGACTGGCATGCGTCGCGAGGATGTTGCCTCCACGCTGCGTTAACCGCGAGAAAATTTGCGCCAACTGCGCCGGTGTCTTCCTCTGTCCAAAAACCACTTCGGGCATTCCGGCGCGCAAGGCACGGTGGTGATCGAGCTTGGCGAAGCCCAAGTCCTCGAATGGCAAATGTCGGAGCCGGTTGACGGCTTCGTCCGGCGACAGCTTTCCGGAGCGGACTTGCAGGAACAGTTTGCGGATGGATTCAGCGTTCACAGGAGCACTCAGCAGTCAGCCACTCTGATTGTAGACCAGCACGAGATTAAATCTGTCGAGCTGCGCTCCGCCGTACAGCCCCTTCGGCTTCCCCCTCGGCTTCGATCGAGGCCTCGGCAAAAACAGGGCAGGCTCCCGCGGCTGTCCCTACGCGCTGATTGCTAAATGCGGAATGCTATCGCACTGACGCGCACGGCTTCTTGCGGGTGGACTCGGTTCGTCGAATGATTTCTCGGCAGACTTGCCAGGCCGTGCCCGGCGCCTCGATGTGCGCCAGGAAAAGACGCCGGAGAACGGTCCGGCCGACAGATCCGCGGAGATAAGCGTCGTAAAGCTCGTTGCCCAGCCTCGCCCCGAGCTGTTGAGCGATTTCGTCGAATTTTCCGCGATCCCCTGTCATAGCTTCATGCCCCAGTTTTTCGCAGAGCTTCGGAGAAAGAGTCTGGCTGTCTTGCTCGTCCAATGTGGGGCGCGCCGGATACAAGACTCGTGATCCAAGATGGGCGAGCGCGTTTTCGACGGTCCGGGCATAGAAGCGGTCTTTCCGTTGTCCGACAGCAAGTGCGTCATTGCCATTTGTGCGCAGTGGTAATCCGCGGCAAGCATGGTGGAGAAAACGTGCCACCTCCTCGGCGGTGTACATCATTTGAAATTCGCGAACGTAAAGGGCGTTGATGGAAGGCAGATAGATGCTGCCTTGCGACTCAACCCTCTGCAACATGTTTTCTACTTTTTTCGCGTCATGGAAGGCACGCAGAAGCAACTGCCGCAAACGGGCATCGGAAGAGCCGCAATAGACCTCAGGCAGCAGGTCCACCAGGAACTTCGGTTGGCTGGTGTTGTGCGATGAGTAGCGATTGATATCCAGGAAACATGCGAGGCTATCGATCAGGTTGTAAACGGTGGGTGCAGCGTCCGGCTGACTCGCATCCTCCCGGCTCCAACGCGTCAAGTGAAGGCGGTAGCTCTCGTATTTTTCCAACGGGGTGGAATTGAAGACGCAGACTACATCATCTTTCACCCGCACGGCCTCCACTCGTTCCTGTTGTTCCGAGCTGGTGGACCAATAAAGCGCGTCCACATTTTGCAGAACCGTCAGCAAGCGCTCGGCGGGCAGGCGCTCGCGCAACAATCGGGGCAAATGCCGGGGAGCAAAATGGGATTCGCCGAACAGCACTAGAATTACCGCACTGGGATGGCGCTGCCGAATCTCTTCAATTTTGCCAGCGGCGTGGCGATCGCGCGCGGCAATCCTCCTGAGATCTTCGCGCGGCATGCAATCAAGACCATAGATGGCGTCAGCGTGCTGACGGGCCGTCACTAGCAACTCATAAAACGGCACCCAGTCGTAGCCCCAATCGGCGTCGAAGCGAATGCGTTCACGCAGCTCCCCATCGTCGATTTCCCGCCGCCACCACTCTTCGAGCACATGCTGATGCCGGGAGAAAATCGTCTCCACGCCGAGGACTACCGGGCGATCCCCGGGCTGCGCGCGCTCCTCCAGCAGACTGGCGGCATAGCGCTGCGCGGCCGGGAGTGCATGATAGTCACCGACGAGGATGATATCGGCAGCATTGACCAGGCGACCAAGTTGCTGGGAATCGATGGCGGACTCGTAGGAGCGGAAGGCATCGCGGAAATCGCGCAGATATTTCCGGCGTCCGCTGGAATCGTTGGCACGAAGTTCGCGCTCCACTCCGGCCAGCGCGCGCAGTTGCGCTGCATTGCGGCGCGATCCGAGGGTGGATGTGCTTGCCATCTGAAAACCGCCCTTCGTCCTGCGTCCTTCGTCGTGCGCAGCCTTGCTACAAGCACTGGTGGACGCGGCGAAGGACGAACGGCGAACGACCGCCTCCTTGACTTGCCTGCTCCCGTCTCCCTATGCTCAGGACTCGCGAAAGCGAGGAAGCCCGCTTGCCCAACCACCCACCTCAGAACCTGACCGTCGCTACTACCGGCGCCAGCGGCTCTCTATTTCTCAAACATCTGCTGCTCACCGTGGAACGCGACCCACGCGTCCGAACCGTAAACTTCATTGCCTCTGACAGCGCGCTGCGGGTTATGGCCGAAGAGCTCCAACTGCGCGGACGCAGCAACCTCGTTAGCCAACTCATCGGCAAAACCACGCGCAAGATTCACCAGCAGGCCAACGCCGATATCGGCGCCAATGTGGCCAGCGGGTCGTATCCCAGCG
>Ga0187769_10001627_pt1 | contig 12847 bp, 9 predicted proteins | sample 0116_SJ02_MP02_1_FD_133140 | JGI IMG/M metagenome (GOLD analysis project Ga0187769, IMG submission 133140) | Tropical peat soil microbial communities from peatlands in Department of Meta, Colombia - 0116_SJ02_MP02_10_MG | ecosystem: Environmental > Terrestrial > Soil > Wetlands > Peat | place... | reverse complement strand
GGGAGAGGAAGGATCAGTCTGCCGCACAAAATCGTGATTCGAGTGGGCACCGCGGGGGGAATCAACTGCGAAAACTCACCGCTAATTAGAGTTGGCGATGTTGTCAATGCAACTCATTCAATCGGTGCGACGGGTGCAATCATTCAAGAACTCTCGCGATTGGATTTCTGGCATCCAGAAGTGTACGGGGATTTCCGCTCCAAATGGCGCAACCTAGGGTCGGGCTTCACGATAACCCGTGGAGGCCATCCACGAGTCGAATGCAGTAAGAATGTAGTTGAAGCTATAGAGGCCGCAGGCACACGACTAACTAGGGACGCTTATCAGAAAGGCGGAAACGTCACGAAAGATTCGCTGTACGCTGAACTTAGCGACGATATTTTCCTTGACCTGTGTCGAACTGAGAATTGCCGAACTACAGAAATGGAGCTGATGGCAATCGCCGTAGCCGCACACGAGCATCAAGCCTCCTTCGGAATGGTCTCCGCTATCGTCGGTGTCCTGCCCGGTTCATCCTTCGCGCAGAATGATAAAATGAGGAGAGTGGCGGAGGAAAGAGCTCTTCGAGTCGCTCTGGGAGCATTACCTCTCCTGTCATGAACTAAAGCGAGCCAAAAGGCTGACGAGAGTTTTTCTGGGGCGAGCTGTACAGTTGTCGATTTACTGCACCGCAGAGGAAAATCTTGTACAGTGTGCTAAGTGCGCTGCATTAATTCTGACAATGTTGAAAGAAATTTTGCCTGTTGAAAACTCCTCGGTTAATGACTGAAACAGCCTGCTTAAGGTAAACAGCACGAGCCTCGCGCTTTGCAAAGTCTAATATATTTGGATGAAACCTTCCTGATATTCAGATTTTAGTTGACTACCAAACCTGCAGTTTTCACCCGAGAAGCAACAGGCCTTGTGAAATCGATTAGTCCTTGGGTTATGCTCTGGGCAAGCATAGGCGAGATCGGTCTCGGTAGCGAGCTTCTTCTCATGAATGACGCCGACTCATACCTGCCTAACGGAAATCCTGGAGGTAACGTTGTCGTTGCGACGCTTCTGTTTCTTATCATAACGCTCTTGGAAGCCTACATTTACTACAGATTGATTCCAGCCGTCGGTCGGACCGGAGGCGACTACGTATGGATGAGCAGAAACATTGGCGCATGGATCTCAACCATACTAATTTACGGTTTTCTCTTCACTGGCTTTCCGTTCATCGCAATCTCACTGAATTGGATGTTCACGTTGGCGTTATCGCCGTCGATCTCAACGATCGGAGTGGTCACGGGCAACATGGGCCTCGCGTCAGCGGCCAGTTCGCTCACAACCCCCGTCTTCTTGGCCACCGTTTCCATAGTGATAATGATAGTGCTGACCATTGTTAACATCGTGTCGCCGGCAAGATCCTACTGGCTCATCGCCGTTTTCGCCGCCATCGGCACAATCGGAATGATCGTCGTCGGTCTCGTTTTCGTAGTAAGTGGTCCGGGTGGAGTTCAATCGAGTGTTTCGGCCGTTTTGCAGCAGAACAATGCTACGTACACTGGCATAGCGTCTCAATACACTGGCTCAGGACTTGACTTCGGTGCTGTGGCTCTTCTCTTTCCGTACCTGATGTTTGCATTACCTTACTTTAACAACACGGCGGCGTTTGGCGGGGAATTGAAGAACATCAAGAAATCGGCTCTGTATGGGACTGTGCTCGCAGTCATTTTTGGTGGCGCGCTGTTGATGATCTTCCTGCAAATGTACTACAGTTACTTAGGTTTCAATTTCGCGATGCAGGCGCCAGTGTCGTGGCCGTCTGCCCTTTCGAATCTCGGCGTGTATCCGAACATGCTAACCATAGCGACTATCGCGGCTAGCGGTAACCCGGCGCTCATGTGGATAATGAACATCTTCTTCGCGGTCTGGTATTTGGCGGCTGCTCAGCAGACCGTGCTTGCGGATTCCAGATACATCCTGGCCATGTCCTTTGACGGTATCCTTCCTCGTAGACTCGCAGGCGTCAGCGACAGGTTCCACACTCCAACCACATCAATCCTCATCGTATTCGTCATAACGGTTGCGATGATTCTCTTCTCGTCCTTCACGAGCTGGCTGGCCATCTTCGTCACTTCGGCTGAAGGCTCACTTTGGTTCGCATTCATCGGCATAACCGCAATCGTCTATGGGTGGAAGAAGAAAGCCGAGTTGAAGAATGCGTCCACATGGTTGCTCTTATGTGGCTTGATCGTCACCGTATTCTTCGCCTACATCACATACCAATATCTTGTCTTACCATACTACGGCCTTAACTGGGCTTCGCCTTCACTGACATTGTGGGCATCGCTCGCGTTGATCCTAGGCATTTGGATAGCAGGAGCGATAGCCTATCCAGTCGCAAAATGGTACTTCAAGAAACAAGGGCTCGACTTTAGCCTCGTATTCAAGGAACTCCCACCAGAATAACAAAATCTCCACGCACTACATAGAGTTCCCGCTCGAGCGGAGCAAGGCTCCGCTTCCTAGTTGATGATAACTCACTTGCACTCCTGACAGAAGACGAAGCAACTCAGTAGGTTGGTGTTGTGGAATAGGGCTGAGTTTTACTCTCGGATGAATTCATTTTCCTCAGGCTAGCGGGTACACGGTTCGTCTTTCGATTGTGCGTTTCTTTCCTTCAGGCCATAGAGCTAAAGGCAAGTAGATTGCTGACGAACGCCCGTAGTGTGTGATGTTGTCCGAGGCGCACATGCCGCAACTTGTTGCCATCCCAGTAACGATCTGATTGCAGTTCCTACAGAATGAGTAGATTCTGGAATATGCGAGGAACCTTATCCTGTTTCTAGTTGCGCGTGATGTCAGATTAACCAAATCCTCCGAAGTGGCGTTGGAGTCTACTGAGATGGTAGCCAAGTGGCCCCCACGGGTCAGCCCCTGTAGCAATCCTTCCACAGCCAGCCTCTCGTCTAGGGGAATCTTAGAGGTTAGCGGGACGCTAGGTAAGTCCGTGTAGTACGGATAGCTCCTACCGCCGTGTGCAGAGACTAAAGTATTGCCATATTGCTCCAAGTCGAGCTCAGCCAACCTAGACGCAGCATCATCGCTTGGTCTTTCCGCTATAACGAAGCGCATCCCAAAGCGCTCTGAAGCGCTCGCGCTTTGCTTACCCATATCCTGAAGAATCTTCTCCCCAAACGCCAGTGAATCCTTCCTCAACTCACTCCCCGTATGCGCCAAACAAGCCTCATTGAGTCCTAGAGGCGCAATGGCATAGGTTGCCGACTTTTCATGGAAGTAAGGAGCAGCCTGGCCAGAGCCATAAAGCAACGGCAAAATGGGTTGCTTCAACCTTTCCATGATGAGTTTCTTCTTGATCTTGAAGGCCTCGACAGTTTGGTCAAAGAGCTCGGTCAAAGCAGTGAAGAATCGGCCGTCGTCTTTCCGTGCTTCGTAAGCAAGCCTGGGTATGTTGAGGAAGATCGTCGCCATGCAACCTGTTCTATAGCAGTCTGATTCCCACTGCTTGCTCCAATCATCTGAGAGTCTGAGTCCCGTGGCCGTGTAGCATTCTCGTGCATCATCCCGCAGAAGTGCTACATACGGTAAGGAACGTGAAGCAGCCAGCTCATGGGTCTTGACCACGCGAGCATGAAACTCGTTGCTTCGGACCATTGAATCTCGGAGCTTGAAGATCAGCCTTGGATTGACAAGCGGCCTGATCAGCGATTGTCGCTTCGTTGCTTCAATCAGTCCATCAAGAAGCCGTTCTACTTCTTCACGGTAATCTCCATAAATTCCCATCACTTTCCCGCCCGGGCCAATTGCCTCGACCTTCTCCAAGAAGTCGGGTACGGCATATTCAATTCCAATTGACAGTCCTGACTGGCCTGCGGCGGTTGGAAAGTCTTGGCCCACCGATGCGAGGAATAGCTCTAGTGATTCTCTGACGGAATCAGACGAGACGCCTTTCACGAAGGGAGCCAAGAAGACATTGAAAAGGTCGAAGTTTTGTTCGCCCGAGATTTCTGCATCTCCTAGTCTGTAGATGTCCTGAATCATGAGTAGGGCCATATTGAGTGTCTGCGGTTGTCTGAAGCCTACTAGGCCATTTTTGAGAAAGTATCTCAGGTCATGCTGCACCTCGGCTGGTTTGAGAGGCCAGCTCTCTATGTCGTCGATGTGGATTCGACCCGATATGTGTGCGTCCGCGATCTGTCGTGGCAGAGATTCTAAGAGAACATACTCGCCGAGCACAGAGGCTCCGGCCGCTTTCTGAACGTAATCCGCTGCTAGGCCCCGCTCTCCAGTTGAGTGCAGAAGCTGAGTAACATCATAAACGGGCATGCCTAGTCTCGTCAGTTTATGTCTGTATTCCAACAGTTTCTTCTCGATGAGCAGGGAGTTCACGAATTCTCGGATCAAAGCCGAGCTCAGGTTCGATGTTCTCAGCTTGATAAGGCGGTCCTCGGCCTCGGCGGCAATCTCGTCTGCGAGCTCTTGAGGGACACCTGCCTCAACGACGAGTGATTTTGCGATCTTGTTTCTGTGAAAATCCTCTACGGCGAGGCGGGACGTTCTTACGAACATTTTTCCGCGTTTAACGCTAACGTATTCTTCGAGATCCCGCGCAAAATGAACAACCATCTCTCCGAGTTCAGTCGTCTCATACTTCTTCGACCGCTTGTCTAGACTGACTAGCCCCGCGTCGGTGAGGCTGCGAAGGTGGTACACGAATTTTCCTGCATCGCGGACTGGGTCCAACTTGAGAGATGACATTATTTCAGTGTAAGGAAGGGCACCTTTCGTGGAAAGAAGCCTGAGGACTTGCATTCGTAAAGGCGCGGAGGCAGCGTCGAAGATACCGGCTCCCATTCTCTCAATGGAACGAATCATAGCGGGTGCTATCCTTAAATCAATTTAAAAAATTGTAGTAAACGCCCTTTTTTCCTATTAATAGACCGAAGAAAATTGGATTATGTCGTCGTCAATTCATGCACTTTTTCCTACCAAGGATGGAATTGGCTCTGTATGGTACCTACCTCGGGGAATCCGCCGCGTCAGCTCCCCGTTGATGACTTCGCTTTGTTTATTGCCTCGACGGCCAGCTCGGTTGCCCTTTCTATGTTAGTATGAGATGCGATTCAGAACGCATTTAAGACTTTTCCAAGGAGTGGAATGAATTCCAGAACCTATGTCACGGTTGCATTTCGTTGAGTATGGAGGGACTAGAACTAGTCCCTATTCTATTTGCTCCAGCCTCAATCATTTGAACCGCCTGTTCGGTCGTTTTGATCCCGCCCGCAGCTTTCACTCCGACTGTCAACGGAACCGTCTGTCTCAACAAACGTACGTCTTCCACCGTAGCTCCGGCGGAGCCGAACCCTGTGGATGTTTTCACGAAGTCAGCTCCGCCCTTCACCGCCAACAGGCAGGCTTGTCTCTTTTGGCTTTCATTTAGGTAGCAGGTTTCAAGGATCACCTTAACAATCACTTTCCTTCCATCGCGTTTCGCGAGCGCAACTATACTGGAGATCTCGTTCAGCACATAGTCTTCTCTGCCAGAGCGGAGTGCGCTGAAATTCATTACAACATCAATTTCTTCTGCTCCTTTCGCAAGAACGTCCCTTGCCTCAGCAAGCTTAGTCTCCGTTCCGGCGAGTCCGAATGGAAATGAGATTACGCTACATGGCTTTACTCTTGAGCCTTTGAGATTAGCTACGGTTAACGGGATGTGGTAAGAGTTGACCACGACGGCCGCTAAACCAAGCTGAACTGCGAGTTTGCACGCTTGCTTAACATCATTTTCAGTCGACTCCGGGCGCAGCACTGAATGGTCAATTATGCTGGCGAGTTGCGTCCGAGTTATCAAGCTTGGATAGCTCCTTTTGCATCCTTAATGGTTTGAAGAGCAAGCTTCTCGGCTCTTGCGAGAAGCACACGTGCATCATCGACGCTCTTTCCTTCGGCGCTGCATCTCAAGAGTGGCTCTGTACCCGAGGCTCTGACAAGAAACCACGTCAAGTCAGGGTATTCAACCTTCAGGCCTTCTAGTGTTGATATGTGTGCTTTGTCCTCGTTTTTCCAAGTCTCGACCATTAACCTCATCACGTTCGCTTTGAGATCGTCGGGGCAATCCATTGTGGATTTCAGCTGATAGAGTTTCGGAATCGTGTCGACTAGCTGAGCTAGGCTCAACCTCGTCTCATCCATTATTTGGAGAAGTTTTCCAGAAGCCAACGCCGCGTCGCCGTATAGTATGATTTCAGGCCAGATATGTTTCCCTGATTCCTCGGTTGCGAATATGGCATCGGGTGTGGAGCGGAGTGCTTCGGCTATGGCCGGCGGCCCCACTTTCGTAACTATGACTCGTCCTCCATGTTCCTGGCAGACGATCTTCACTAAGCTTGATGTGTTGATGGTTGTGATCACTGTCCCTCTGCCGCGCTTTTCGAGTTCATTTTTCGCGAATACGGTCCCGGTCAAGTCGCCCCACAAGACACATCCGTCCGCCGTCGCGAACAAGGCTCGGTCCCCGTCGCTATCGGTCCCTACTCCAAAGTCCGCTCCGCTCTCTCTGACGCTCTTAGCAAGGTTGGTCAGCGTGGAGGGCTGCGGGTTTGGGGGCCTGGAAGGGAACCGACCGTCTGGTTCTCCGTTTATGGTTGTGACCGTACAACCAAATGATTCCAATGCCCTGCTGAGCGTTGCGCAAGTAGCGCCGTTTCCAGGGTCGACAACTACCTTGTGCCTTCCCACATTGCCAATGTGTTTAGCGATTTTTCGCAGATAGGGTTCGATGGGGTCGATTGATTGAATAGAACCTTTCGGCTGCGAGGGAGATTGAAGCCAAGGTTTAGCGGCGTAGAGACGTTCGAAGTCGTCTTCGCCGTGAGAATCCATCTCACCGGTGTCCGCTAGGAAGAAGAGCAAGCCGGCAATGTCGGGTGGCGTATGACTGCCGGATACCATAATCCCCGCCATGGCTTTACTCTCTTTCATGGCGAATAGCATGGCTGGCGTAGGTGCGAGTCCGCAATCCAGGACATCTACGCCTCCTTTGATGAGTCCGCCCATGAGCGCCATTTGGATCGATTTCGACTGCAGCCGAACGTCGCGGCCAACAAAAACCGTACCATGCCCTCTAAGATGAGCAGCAAACGTCCGACCCAGCCTTTCCGTGTAGCCCGGAACCAGAAAATCATTGGCGGGCCCTCTGATGCCGGAAGTTCCAAAGAGTCTCTTGGGTATGTTTTGTCTGATGCCTCATCACCAACTTAAGCGTAGTCGCTTCTGTTTACTAACCCCGAGATCTGCTCTCCTTTGAGGAATCGTTTCACGTTCTCGGCTGCGTAGGTGACGGCGACTGACATGATTTCCGGGACATTGCCTGAGTCGTGTGGGGAACCTAGCACGTTCGGCAGTTTTAGGAAGGGGTAACGCTGGTGAAATCGTCCCCCGCCGAATGGTTCCGCCCACCAGGTGTCGATGGCGGCGTTGAAACCTCGATAAGTCTTGAGTTTTTCGTAGAGTGCTTTCTCATTGATAATATCGCCGCGAGCCACATTCACTATTGTGGCATTATCTTTCATCCAGCCTAATTCTGTACTCCCTATGAGGTTACGAGTAGTTTTGGTCAATGGGATGGAAACTATGACAATATCGGCGAGTCGAAGAACGTACTCCAGATCCTTGATCGTTCCGACGAATTCAACGGGATCGTTCGTCTTCCCGGAGGTGTTTAGGGCGAATATCTTAACGCCAAGGCAGTGCAAACGTCGGGCACAAGCCTTTCCAATGCCTCCGAAACCTAGGATTGCGCATGAGCATCCTTCTAACCGTCGGTTCTGGCTCTGGTCGAATACGCCTTTGACCAATTTGTTGTGGCGGTCAAGCAAGTTCTTGTAAATAGCTAAGATCATTGCAACCACGTGTTCGGCCATCGGCTCCCCATAAGCGCCCGCGTTACTCGCGATCGTCACGGACAGGGGTATTTTGGAGATTGGTAGATGATCCACTCCGGCTGAAAGAACCTGCAATAATCTTGCGTTAGAGATCAAAGGCAATTCTGAGGGTTTCAGCTCACGCTTCAGATTCCAAGCCATCAACACATCCGCAGCAGAGATTTCCGATGTTCGCCTCTCCTTCGGAATGTCAGTAAGGAAGGTCACATCTCCGCTCGCGACTAGGGTATCGATGAGGTAGTTACGAATTTTCTTGTCGACGGGGTAAGTGACTAAGATCTCCGGCAAGCTACAACACCGGAGCTAGATTAGATTGAACATATTTGAAGCTGCAAACTGTGAGGTTTATTTCGCTCATTCTGGCTCACTTAATGAGTTGACGGGACGACAGTTTATCTGGGTGCGGTAAGGCAGTCGTGAGGGCGGGTTGATTCGGCTTGGCATTCAATCTGTCGGACGTGAAGGAGTTTGAGAGTGAGATAATCAAAATCCGACGAAAGATCCATTCCTATCCGGAATTGTCGTATAAGGAGTATGAGACTTCTGCGTTCGTCGCCCGGAAGTTGCGGGCGTTGGGAATGCCCGTGAGAACGAGGGTAGGCGGAACCGGCGTTGTAGGGTTACTCAAGGGCACGCGACCCGGTAATGTGGTGGCACTAAGGGCGGATATGGATGCGTTGCCCGTTACTGAAAACGTGGATGTCCCATTCAAATCTACTCGGCCTGGAATCATGCACGCCTGCGGGCATGACACCCACATTTCCATGCTACTCGGCGCCGCGATGATACTTGCAAAGCATCGTCAGGACTTGTCCGGTCAGGTGAAGTTCCTCTTTCAGCCCGCGGAAGAGGCCGGTGGTAGAGGCGGAGCTAAGCCGATGATTGAAGACGGAGCCATGAATAACCCGAAAGTTGATTACGTGTTTGGATTACACATCACCGGAACTGAATCCTCAAAGGTGTTTTCAGTTCGGCCTGGTCCTTTGATGGCCGCACCAGACACGTTTCGAATAAGGATCATGGGGAAGGGCGGGCACGGCTCGGAACCTCATACGGCGGTCGACCCCATCTTCGCGGCCGCTCAGGTTGTGACGGCACTTCAGGGTGTGACTAGTCGACTGATCGATCAGCGTGAACCTTTCGTTGTTTCGGTCTGTAGCATCCATTCCGGCACTAAGGACAACGTAATTCCCGACGAGGCCATGCTAGAGGGTACTATCCGCACATTCAACGAGAAAACCAGGACCAAAGCGAAAAACTATGTTAGGCATGTTGCAGAATGCGTTAGCAAGGCATTCAAGGCTCGAGCTCTCGTCGAGTTCAAACAAGATGAATACCCCGTCACGGTTAATGATCCGGCGGTAACTTCAAGGGTCGTATCGATATTGAGAAAGATCCGTGGCACGAGAACGATTGAGAGCAAACAGATAATGGGTGCGGAAGATTTTTCCCGGTTCCTACAAAAAGCGCCGGGTACATTCTACTTCCTCGGAACCAAGAACCCGAAGAAAGGATGCCTGAGCACAAACCACAGTTCGGAATTCAAAGTTGACGAGGATGTCTTGAAATACGGCTCGCTGTCGCTAGCAGATTTAGCGTACGAATTCGGAAAACCGAATTAGATTGAGTTTTGGGCTGGTGTCGAGTCACAACACAGCATGTGTCAGGCATTAGATTAGAATGCAGGCGCTAGACTGGTTTAAGGGCGGATTAGCCGCGCTACTGGCGCTAATTCTTACGTACTTTATTCTTGAACCGGCTCCCACAGCGTTGAGCTACGGATCTCTCCTCGGCTGGAGTGGGTTAATTGGTATTCTGGCTGTTCTGGTTCAAGGATTTCGAAAAATCGATAAACAATCTCGGTCTTTGGATCGTGGCGGTACGGCTGCGCGTTATGAGCTAGGGCTTAAGCGCTGGGGTGGAATCCACACTGCGCTCTCCATAGCCGTGACAGTGCTCATACTCGTTCACGCGGTATTCTTTTTCTCAAGTCTCTGGGCCGTTAGTATTGCGATCTGGTTTGGAGTCGTGGGGTTCATGGCTTTACTCGTATTGAACGCTTCCGGCCTTCTAACAGAGTCTAAGAGAAAAGCCCGAGAGTTCGGCGCACTGAAGAGATTTCATGTGATCTTGATGCTTTTCGTTCTTGCTTTATCGATTCTTCACATTGAATTGGTCATCGGGCCGATGTTTGTCCATTCAGTTCTCGGCGGAGCAGTCATTATCTTGGCTGTGATCTTCGTTGTATTTGTCAGTGTTCCGATAGCGGTTCCAACGGTTGGTCGGAGACATACGAATTCGAGTTAGAGTAATATGGCCTGCGCGTTATCATGTGTTACTAATCGAAGTTCATTATCCGTTAGCCCGGCCATTTTCACTCTCTGTAACTCCACGGAGGTGTGGTGGAATGGGATGTCCGACCCGTAGACCACTCTTCTTTCGCCGACTGTTCTGACCGCTTCTTTGATCTTTGTGTGCATGGGCATCCCGGAGGTTTCCAGGATAATGTTGTCGTACCTTTTCGCAGTGTTGATGGCGGCTTGAATGTACACGCCGTGGCCATGCCCCATATGTAACATAACTATTCGAACGTCGGGGTAGACCTCTGCGAGTTCTCCGATACTCCAAGGGAGGGAAAAGGGAGGGTGGCCGGAGTGAATCGCGACGGGAACCCTTGCTTTCTTTGCTTCTTCCATGATCGGATATACAATTTCGTCGTTGGGAAGGAATGCGTTCAAGAGAGGGTGCAGTTTGACGCCTCGAAAGCCCCAATCGCCCAAGGCTTGCTTAACCAATGAGACAGCGTTCGGTTCATGGGGATTGGGCCAAACATATCCCGTGAGCCTCTTCGAATATTTCGTGACGGTATCATGCACTAGGAGGTTGTCGGGGGAAAATACTATTGCTCTTTCCACAGTGAATTGGTCCATCTCCGCGATCAGGGACTCGCCGGTGCTAGAAACCTGCGCCCAGCTGCCGAAATGTCCCACATGGGCGTGGGCGTCGATGATTGGCAGGGTCACGATCGCTCATTCCGGTGGCAGTTGGGACATCACTTTGCCTAGGTCTAAGCCCCGTGATCTATTGTAGTAATAGGATGCAGTGTAGAGAAGGATGGGAAGTATCATTACGATTAGTATCGTTACCTGTGCAGCATAGGTGAATGGTCCAATGGCAGGGTTCGTCACAGAATTGTAGGCTAGAAAGGCGAAGAGGGCTGCGCCGAAGATTCCAAGGATACTGAGTACTGGCACGCCGTTCAATTGCGGCTTCCATGAGGCGGCCTCGAAGATACCTTTCCTTCTGAAGGGTAGCAATATTGCGCTCACAGCGGTTAGGAACCATACGACTGCGAATAGAAAGACTCCATTTACTTGAGTCGTGATGAACGTAACGAAAAAGTAAAGGTACATTGGGATTATTGAGAAAGCGGCCGCTAATGCGATAGCGACGTCGGGAGTGTGGTACCGGTCGCTTACTCGTGCTAATGCAGTTGGAAGTGTTCTGTCGAAGGCCCATGACATGAATAATCTGCTGATGAACACAATGCCTAACCATCCCCAACCAATGTTTCCGATAAACAGTCCGATTACGATGACCCAAAGGAGTAGGCCATTTGGGTTAAGTAACGTAACGAATACGGTCGGCACGGTCGACGATCCGCCGCCAACGGTCAGGGTCCATGCCTCAAGAAATGAAATTCCGACAAGATGATCAAAGAGGTATGTGAGGCCGAACCACACGAATATAGATACAAACTCCGCAAAGACCAAGCCATAGAGAAGAGCACGTCGAGGGTTCTTGATCTCTCCGGCCACCATCTGCATTACAGGATAAGGGCCTATGCTTACGAAAAGCAACGGTACAATGGCCGCAAGATTGGCCAGATTCGAACCTGGAATATACCCCTTCGCCTCGGCGGCTGAAAAGACCTTAGCAACTCCTCCCGGAAAATATTGGGCGTACGCAGCCGCAAAATCCATCGGCGTATGGCTGAGGAAGACTACGACGCTGATTAGCATCACCAAGAATCCGTAGATGAAGAACGAGTAAACAATTGTACGAAAAACTCTGCTCCCAATTATAATCACGACCGCCCCCACCGTCTGGATCACCACACCCGCCGCAAAAAGAGTCAACGGCGACGATGTGGTCCAAGGAGTCATGTAAGTGCCGAGGTTACTGATGCTCGGGTTGGATAGCACTTGGCCCGCGAACGAGAGTTGAGTCCCCGATTCAGCGAAGGCCCAGTATGAGTTGGAACCGGCGGATGTCAGGACGGCGATGAAAAAGAGGAAGCTAGCTACGAACCCGACGGGGCCCGCAATCGATCTCGATATGAAAACGTAGTCACCGCCAGAACGCGGCATAACAACGGTAATCTGCCAATATAATAAAACTATCACGACCGCAATGACCGCCCAGACTGCTAACCCAGCATAGTAGTTCACATTTTGATAGTAAGATGGGGTAACCCAAAAGATGCCCGCCCAGCTGGTTAACCACGGAAAATAGATGATGCTCCAAACAAAAATATCAAGTGATGATAGCTCGCGAACTAGCCCAGTTGCCTCGCGGACAAAAAGGCTCTTGGGCATATTCTTCGCCAAGACCGCCACCGAATTGTGTTGCAGGATTTGCCGGTAATAAGTGGTGCCTTCGCAGCCACAGCATTTGCTTTAAGTGCCATTTTCGGGCGATTAATTTCATCTGCGCATATGGTGCAACGTGAGTAGTCTTGGAATACCGCGAATTAGGCCGTACGGGAATGAAGGTGTCTGCAGTCAGCTTTGGGGCTTGGCCTATTGGAAGCGATTGGGGTCAGGTTGATGATAAGGAATCGATGGCTGCGTTGAATCGCGCCGTGGATCTCGGCGTTAATTTCATAGATACCGCTGATGTGTACGGAGACG
>Ga0187769_10001626_pt1 | contig 12852 bp, 10 predicted proteins | sample 0116_SJ02_MP02_1_FD_133140 | JGI IMG/M metagenome (GOLD analysis project Ga0187769, IMG submission 133140) | Tropical peat soil microbial communities from peatlands in Department of Meta, Colombia - 0116_SJ02_MP02_10_MG | ecosystem: Environmental > Terrestrial > Soil > Wetlands > Peat | place... | reverse complement strand
TCCTTGGCGACGATGGAGCGCACGTCTTCGGGTTGCACGTCGCGAATGCCGTTTTCCAGCTTGGCGAGCGCATTGCGCAGCGCCGGGTGCAGGTGCTGGTTGCGCGCGATGACCTGGCCCAGCTTTTGCAGGCCCGGCACTTTCGCGATGAGCCGCAGCAGGCGCGCTTCGGCAGGCGTGTCGGGCGGAAGCTCGATCTGCTCCAAAAGCTTGGGAGCGAGGCGGGCCGGCGACAGACGCGCCACCACAAACATCATCGCGTCGCGCACTGGAGGTCGCCATTTCACATAAGCGTTCGGAACCAGCGCATCCACCGGCACGATCCCATCGACGATCCACTTGGCCATGGTGTCGCGCAGAGATTCGCCGAGAGGGCTTTTCAAGCCGTTTTCAATGGTGCGGATTTTTTCTTCGGTCGTGGCGCCCTGCGGAAGAAAATTCTCGAGGGCGGCGCGCAATTGCGAGGGCGCAACTTGCCCGAGGCCTCCGGCAATGGCGGTCACGTCCAGCATGGAATGAGCGTACCACTACAACTTACCCGTTCAATATCGCCGTCGCCGCCTGGAATCGCAGTGACCCGAATCACCCTGGAATTCGAGGGTCTGTGAGAGACTCGTGTGTTTCGAGAGCGCAATCGGGAGATCGACAGACTTGCCGACGCTCAATGAAGTGTTCTCCACGCGAACTGTCCGGCGGCGTTATGAGGTCTGGTTTGTCCGCTTGGGTTTGGCCGACGGCAGCGGCGCGTGGTGGTTTCGCTATCTTCTCATGAATCCCGGACGCAGTGGCTGTGCCGGAAATCCGCGCGGAATGCCGGTACAGGTTTGGGCAGCCTGGTTTCCAGCGGGAGGAAAACCGCAGAGCTTCATTCAAGGATTTTCGCTGCAGGAACTAGATATCAGCGCAAAAGGCGAAGCACCGTTTCACTTTCGAGTGGGCCACAAAGGAATCCGTGACTGCAGAATTGAAGAAGAATCCTGCTGCGGCAACCTGAATGTCGATGGGCATGCAATCGCATGGGATTTGCATTACCGCTCCACGTTCCGAGCGAGTATGAGCAGCAAAGGCTGGATCGGCTTCTCACGCACGCCGCACTCCGATGCAGTGTTTTCCGGCTCCATCGACTTCGACGGCTGCCGTTTTGCCGCCGAGCCCCTGGGGTTCGGGCTGCAGGGCCATAACTGCGGCTACCGGCACCGCAACTTCTGGACCTGGGCACACGCTTGTTTCCTGCGCGGCGACAAGACACCCAGCACGCTGGAAGCGCTGACCTACGAGATGCCGCTCGGGCTGGTCTTTCGCAAAGCAGTGCTCTGGCACGACGGTCAGCAACATGTCTTTAGGCATTTGCAGGAAACATGCGATCGTACCAATCTGCAGTGGAAGTTTCGCTCGGTCGCGCGCAACGGCCTTCGCCTGGAAGCAGCATTCGACGGACGCGGCTTGGGCTTGCATCATCTGCCCTATCTCAAGACGGATTGCTCGAGCACGTTTGAAGTCGCGAATAACAGCCTCGCGTCGGCGTCTGTAGTCTTGCAGGGTGCGGACGGCGGTGCCACAAAACTGGAAACGGCTACGGGCGCAGTGCTCGAGATGGTGGGATGACTACTGTTTTCTCAGCGACGGCTCTTTTCCCGGCAACTGGTCTTTTCTTGGCACCTGAGCTAGGGCGAGCCGCTCGGCGACAACTGCATAGGCTGCCGGATTGAATGTCATGCCGATATGCGTGCCGGGAACTTCCACGTCCACGTCCGGGTTCATCGTCCGGCAATACCGCCAGTCCACAACGCCGTCGTGCCGGGTATAGATCGCCGTCTCCAGCATCGAATCCGGCACGTTGCGGCGCAGCGAATCGAGAAAGTTGCAGGTGCAGCGCCCTGTGTAGCAGTCGGGCAGGACTCCCCGACCGTGCTCTTCGAGAATACGCAGGCGAACCGCATCCGCGACGCGCAGGACCGCTTTGTTCGCCACCGTGCCGCGGATCGGCGCAGCCATCGTGATCACCGAGGCCACGTCTTTCGGTCGCTGGCCCGCCACTGAACGGGCAATCACTCCGCCGAGACTGTGCCCAATCAGGTGAACCTTGCGGCCGGTTTCGGCCAATGCCTTGTCGATCGTCTGGTTGAGATGGCGCTGGATCAATAGGTTGGGACATTCCGCGTTGACGCCGATGCCGGAGAAGTAAGGCTGATAACCGATCCTGCGGAGCCAGGCGTGCAGCTCCATGAGATAAAGGTCGGTGCCCAGAAAACCGGGAATGATGACGACGCCGGAGCCGTCGCCACGGGGCACGCCGAATCCGTAATAGACGGGCGCTGCGTGCAAAAGCAAAACTTCTGCGCCAAACAGGGCTTCGGTCCAGAGAGAGGTGTCGGCTTCGGGATAGGACCGTGGACTAGACTTGTGCCTGCGTGTAGCCGAGGCACGCGCTCTGACCTTCTTATGGTTACGGCGCAAGTTCGTCGTGGACCCTGCTTGGTCCCGCTTCGCGACGAGACCAGCCATTGCTGCAGTGCAAGATTATACCTGCAGTCCCTGACGTGCAAAAGGACAATTCTGCCCCAATCGACACTTCGGTTTACGTTTTGAGGTTTACGTTTTGGGAAACCGCAAGTGGCGAGCCATGCGGCGTTTCCTGGCGGCTGCCTTCTTTTTCACCAACTGCACTTCGAGATCCGCGACTCGCTGGCGCAGCATGTCCACTTCGGACGGCGGCGCAGTCGCGGGCGGTGTGATTCCTGCTCCCAAGAACCGCTTCATCATGTCTACCGGCGAGAGAATGGCGGACTGGACCTCGCTGAGTCTGCTTTGCACCGTTTCCTGGACCTTCTGATAGGTGTCAAACGCCGACTTGAGATACCACATGAGGAACTCTTGCCGCACTTCATCGGAGGCGATGATCAGTTGACGCAGCAGTTCCAAAGGCAGGCCGGTGGGCTTGCCCCTGGCGTCTTCGGTGATGATCTGGGTGAGAACGACGCGCGTCAGATCCTGACCGGTCTTGGCATCCACCACCCGGACCTGTTTCCCGGCTCGAATGAGCGCGGCCAAGTCGTCGAGATTCACGTAGCGGCTGCCGGCGGTGTCATACAAGCGCCGGTTCCCGTACTTCTTGATGAGGACCTCGGACGGCTTCATCCATGCCTGCCTATGTTGCCATGCACAAGCGCCAGTAACATCTTGACATATAAGCCTTCGGCTCGTATAGTTTAGCTGATGCTGCAATGCAGCAATATGGAGGTTGAAATATGCCCCTCGCAGTCAAACATGAATCTCCTCATCCCAAAGCCCCATCGGTGGTCTCGCTGCTTTCCGGCTGGGCACAGCAGGGAGTACAGACCTTCTTCGCCACGCAGCGCATCCTGCTCGATCTGGCTATGCGGCAGAATGCCAGCGTGATGCACGCCATCCGGCAGCAGTTGTCAGATCCGCTTCATTCTCCAACCGCCATTCTCGGGGAAGTCGCGGCGGAGGGTATAACGAATTTTCTGGAAGGACAGAAAGTACTTTTGGATTTAGGCAAGCAGCAGAATGAAATCCTGGCGACCGGCGTGAAGCAGCGTGTGGGCGGCTCCCCGCAGCTTCAGGCCATGGTCGACATGCTGCGCCGCAGCGTGGACACGTTCATCCACATGCAGGAGGAGTATCTGAAGATCGCCGGCAAACAGGCCCACACCTGGGTGGCGGCCGCCAAGGCCGGCAAGCCATACCAGCCTGAGCATCTGGTGGATCTGGCCCGTGAAGCCATGGACAACTTCGTCCACGCCCAGAAGCAATACCTCGACATCGTCGCCGAGGAAACGGCCAAGGCTACGGGCGGCAAGCGGACCAACGCTGCGGCCCGCAAGATTAAACCGGTGGAATGGTCAGAACTGGCGCGGAAAGCGACGGAATCCTTCATCGAGGCGCAGAAGCGGCTGGTGGACGTTGCCGGCCATCAGCTCAATGCCAACGTGAAAACCGCAGGCAAGGCGCTCGATCTTCTGCAGCCATTTCCCTTCCTGCCCCTCAACGAACTCACCCGCGAGGCGGTGAAGAGCTATGTGGAGGCGCAAAAGGCTCTGATGGAAGTCATGGTGAATCCGGCCCGCAAGACGCAGCCTTTCGTCAAGAAGGCGGCCAAGAAGGCGAAGGCGGCAGCGGCAGTAGCGTAAGTTGTGACGAAACCGGGGCAGTTCTCAAACTGCCCCGGCTTCATGAAAATTTATTGTCGGCAGTTTAGCCCTGGCGGCCTGCTACACCTCAGCGGCGCGTCCGGTTCCCCCGTGTCTCACTGACCGCCATACCCCCCGTGCGGCGCTTCCCATTTCCCGCAAAGAGGAAGTCTTCGATTTCGTCGATGCGATCATCGGCGTCGTGATAGCCGATCGAAATCAGGTCCCGTGTGTACCTCGACGTGAACATCAGATAGCTCATCAAATCCGCACAAGAAGCCACATCCCGCCCCAGGCTGCTGACGAAATACTGGATCAGGTAGGGCATGTCTTTCTGATGTTGCGCCGCCAGCGCAGACAGGTTTACCGACGGCGTGATGATGAAAGTCGAGAGCGGCCGTATTCTGCTGGATTCATCCACATCGGGTTGCACGATATGCCCGGTTTTAAGCAGATGGTTCAGCCGTTCCAGGTGTTCGAGATCGGTCGCGAGATGGTCGAGGAACATGACGTTGAACAAAATGCCCATGACCTGAGCGAGAGAGGGATTGGTTTGCTCGGTATTGAGATCAGGATGCTCCTCGTCGCAGCGGACGCCGATGGCAAAGACCTTCTCGGCTCCCAGCCGGATCACCGGACTGAGCGGTTGTTGCAAACGGACACAACCGTCGCCGAAAAACGCCGACCCTCGCGGAAGCTTCAGCCGCACTGGCTGAAACACGAGGGGAATCGCCGCCGAAGCACAAATATGGTCGGCGGTGATTTTGGTCGAAAGGGTCACCAGCCGGAGCCGGTTCCACAGCGCGTGCCCCTTGGCCCCCTGGATGAAGAGATAGCTCTTACCGGAGTTGTAATTGGTCGCCGAGATGGCGACCGCGTACAGATTCCCGCGTTTGATGTTCTCCTGGATGCGATCCCAGTTGAGATGACGATTCAAAAAATTGCGAAGCGGCGTCGCATCCAGCAAAGACCGCGCATTGCCTCCTCCTACGAGCGCGCCAAAGGAAAGATCCAGAATCCAGGTCAGGGAGTTGTGGGCTTGCGACACCAGATCACAGTGGAAAATGTCGCCAGGTTTGAGGTTGGCCCAGAGCGCGGCCATCGCTTTGGTAGCCGATGGGAAGTCGTCACAGGCGACCGCCAGGGCAGCGGCATTCACAGCTCCGGCGGATGCCCCTCCAATCAACGGAAATGGATTGCCCTTGGAATCGATTCCTTTGATTTCGCCAATGCGTTGCAGAACACCGGCTTGATATGCACCCCTCGCGCCCCCACCGGTGATCACCAAACCGGTCGCGTTCTCCATCAGCCTTTCTCCTTATTGGTTCGGCTCGCTCAGATCTTCGCAGAACCTGAGGGTCCGGACAGCTGATCCGCACCGCAACGTTTCATTCAAACTCTCGCCGGGCCTCTCCGCTGTGACGAAACTCACGGCCGCGGGAAAAATGAAAACTCACCTGGGAACGCCACAGTCGTCGATGCAGACTGCTCAACACACACGAGCAGTACGGAATATCCTCCACGCACGTCTGTGACTCCGATCACAACATAGAGTGACGAATGTGATGCGGGTCACAGAAATACGTGACAAAGATTGCTGACTCATTCGGCACCCTCGTTTCTACTTTGGGAAGAGGTTTTACACATCGTGCCTGCCGGAACCGAGTCTGCTAACACCATCGAGATCCTGGTCGCTCGCCTGCACGAGTGCCACGAAGTAGCGGTGTACGAAGCGATCGAAAGACTGGTGCAGGCGGCAAAGGCGGTCGGCTTCGATGCCCATGCCCTTGTCCAAATGCTGGACCAGGGTAAGACCTTCGAAGAAGTGCTCGAGGCGATCGAATCGAGATTGGAAGACCCGCAGAAAGCAGCATAGGCACGCGCAGCATTGTGAGGGCATATGAGTTTCCTGGAATGGTCGAAAGCGAACGTTGACTACGGACGCAAGCTGATGGATTCCGCCCTTGAGGGAGCCCGCGCGGGCGAAAGCGAATTCTTGAAGGAAGAGCCATTGGTCCCCTATCTGGAAGAGTCGGCACGTCACGCGCTGCAGCCGGCACTGATTGGCGCATGTGTCGGCATAGTCGGGGGGTATTTGGGAGGCTCGCGCCGGTCACCGGCGCGGGCGCTGGCCTGCGCCATCCTCGGCGGCGCGCTCGGTTTTGGCGCCGGAGTGCTCTGGGACAGCCGGAACTTGACGGCAAGCGTTGCTTCCCGCGCGTGGAAGAGTGTCCGCAAAACGCGCGACGAGCACTGGTTTGAACGGAACCCGATCGACTACGCATAACTGCGCAGCATAACTGGGCACCAGGGCCGCGAAAAGAGGAAGTCAGTGCAATGGAGGCGGCAATGGCCACAAAAGAAGCGGTGCAGGAGCGTATTCAAATTCCGCTGAATCCAGAAAGCCTCAGCGCGGAGCGAATCGCCTATCTCGACGATCTGGTCCGTCAGGCCAAAGCCGCCGCCGCCGTGTTCACTCAATTCACGCAGGCCGACGTGGACCGCATCGTCAAGCCCATGGTAATGGCCGGACTCGAGCAGGCTCAACACCTGGCACGGCTGGCCGTGGAAGAAACCCGGCTCGGAGTGATGGAAGACAAGGTCATCAAGAACATGGTGGCCAGCGAGTTCGTCTACAACTACGTCAAGGACAAGCGCACGGTCGGTGTCATCCGCGAATATCCCGAGCGTAATCTGGCCGAGATCGCGGAACCGATCGGGGTTCTGTTCTCGCTGACGCCCATCACCAATCCCACGTCCACCGTGCTGTTCAAATGCACCATGGCGATTAAGACGCGCAACGCCGTGATTTTCAGCCCTCATCCCAAGGCCTGGCGCTGCTGCTCCGAGGCCGTGAAAATCATGTATGAAACGGCGCGCAAGCATGGCGCGCCCGAAGGAGTTTTCACCTGCCTGGAATCGCCCACACTGCCCGACAACGCCTACCTGATGAAGCACAAGGACGTCGCGCTGATCGACGCCACGGGCGGTCCGGGCGCGGTCAAGGCTGCTTACAGCTCGGGCAAACCCGCTCTCGGCGTCGGTCCGGGGAACACGCCGGTTTACCTGGAAAAAAGCGCCGATATCAACACCGCAGTCGTAGACATCATCATTTCCAAGACGTTCGACAACGGGACCATCTGCGCTTCCGAGCAAACCGTCGTGATCGACGACGAAATCTACGACGCCGTCCTCAAGAAATTTGCCGATCTGGGTGCACATATCTGCAACGAGAAGGAAACCAGAGTGCTGGAACGGACAGTGATCGATCCGGAGACTGGCTTCATGCAGCCCATGGCTGTAGGGCAAAAGGCGATCGACATTGCGCGCTTCGTTGGCCTCTCGGTGAAAGCGAACACGAAGCTGCTGATTGCGCCGATCCAAGGTGTGGGGCGCGAGCATCCGCTGTCGGTCGAGAAACTCTTCCCGGTTCTCTCGGTCTATCGCGCCAAGTCGGTCAATGAAGCGCTGAAGGTTTGCGTGGACGTCAACCACTCCGGCGGCCTGGGGCACACAGCCGTCATCTTCTCGCGCAACGACGAAGTCATCCGCAAGTTCGGCGAAGTGATCAATGCGGGCCGCATTATCGTCAATTCGCCCGGGTCGATCGGGGCACTGGGCGCGGTCTACAACGATCTGGTTCCCACTTTTTCTTTTGGCTGCGGAACTGGCGGAGGCAACTCGACCACCGACAACGTCAACATTTACCACTACCTCAACATCAAGCGGCTGGCTCGGAGGACGCAAAACCACATGTGGTTCCGAGTTCCGAATCAGATCTACTTCAACATGAATGCGGTCGAGAACCTGGGGCAGTTCACTTCGACTTGCACGATCATCGTCACCAATGCGCCGCTCGAGAGAATCGGCCACGTAGATATCGTGCGGCGCAATGTCTGTCCCAAGACCCATGTTCACGTTGTGGTCATTCCCGACGCGGAGCCAGAAGTCAAGGTCATTGCACAGGGAGTCGAGGCACTCAACTTCTACAAAGCGGATCAGATCATCGCATTGGGGGGCGGCTCGGTGATCGACGCGGCGAAGATCATGAAACTCAAGTACGAGTCGCCGGAAGCTGATCTGGAATATCTCGCCGCGCCGTTCCTCGATCTGCGCAAGCGTGTGGTCGAATACCCGACGGAAAAAAGTACCCGGGCGCGACTGATCGCCATTCCCACGACCAGCGGCACCGGCAGCGAGGTCACTCCGTTTGCCGTCCTCACCGATAAGGAAAACGGCCGCAAGGTCACGCTGGCCGACTATTCGCTTACGCCTGACGTCGCCATTGTCGATCCGCAGTTTGTCATGTCCATGCCGAAGGGCCTGACCGCTGACACTGGCATCGACTGCCTGACTCACGCTCTGGAAGCGGGCGTCTCGAACTATGCCTCGCCCTACACCGATTCCTGCGCGCTGCAGGCGCTGCAGCTGGCGTTCAAGTATCTGCCGATCGCGTTCGAGAATCCGCGGGATGAAGAAGCGCGGTCGATGATGCACAACGCTTCGTGCATCGCTGCGATGGCGTTCTCCAACGCTTCTGTTGGCGTGAACCACGCATTGGCGCACGCGTTCGGCGCGCGCTTCGGCGTGGCACATGGCCGAGCCAATGCGCTCATGTTGCCGCACGTCATTTCCTATAACGCCTCGGTTCCGACGAAGTTCATGCCGTCTCCTTATACGCAGGGGTATGTCGCGCACACGAAATACGCAACCTTCGCCGACCTGCTCGGCCTGGGCGGAAACAGCGTGGAAGAAAAAGTGACGAACCTGATCCGGGCGATTGAACAGTTGCTCGACAAGCTGGGATTTCCGAAATCGATCGCCGAGCTGGGCATTTCGAAAGAAGAATTCGAGCGTGCCATCCCCGAACTGGCCAAGAACGCATTCGACGATCCTTCCTGGCGGTCGAACCCGCGCATGCCGCTCATGACAGAAGTGGTCGAACTGTTCTGGCAAGCCTATGCGGGACGGGGTCAGGCGAAAGCAAAGGTTGCGCCTTCACTGGCTGCAAGCACGCTTGAAGAGCAGGCCCTGTGAAGCATGGTGGTGAACCTATGACGAGCATCGCGGAAGGAATCGAAATCAACGATCAGACAGTGACTGCAGCCGTGGAACTGGCCGGGGAAAAACTGAACAGCGCGCAAGGTGAAACCATGCTCGATTTCTCTTTCGTACGCCGGATTGACGCCAGCACACTGCGCGCGCTGGAAGAACTTGCCCGGCTGGCCGATGAGAAAGAGGTCAAAGTCACGCTGAAGGGCGTATGCGTAGACGTTTACAAAGTGCTCAAGCTGGTCAGGCTGTCGCGGCGATTTTCTTTCGTCAGCTGATGTGCCCGAGCCAATGAATCTGGAGGTCGTTGTGCAGCACCAAGAACAGAGTGACCGGCTCTCCTGGGGTGACACGGTTTTTCTCCATCTGGAACGGGAAGGCATGCCGCTCAATGTGGCCAGCGTATGCGTTTTCGACGGCGAAGTCTCGTTCGAGGACTGCGTTCAGTTCGTGGAATCGAAGCTGCCGCTGCTGCCCCGTTACCTCAAGCGGATCGTGCCCTCAGCTTTCGGCCTCGGTCTGCCCAGTTGGGAGTATGACCCCGAATTCGAAATCCGCCGGCACATGACGGAAGTCGTGCTCAAGCACGGCACCGCGACGGAATTGAAAGCCCTTGCGGGAAAGCTCTTCAGCAAGGTCATGGACCGGCGGCATCCGCTATGGGACATCACCGTTGTTCAAGGTTTGAAAGCACGAGGTCAGAAAGGCAAGCGCTCAGCCCTGATCTTCCGTCTGCATCATTGCCTGGCTGACGGCATCGCCGGGGTGGGCATCATGAACTTGCTCCTTGACGCGAACCCGGAAGCGCCTCGCCTGCCCAAAGCCAAACTGAAGTTCAAGGTTCCCAAACCCCCGGACCCGCTCACGGCGCTGACGACTGGCTTCGTCGATTCGTATTCCGACTTTGTGAAGCGCATTCTTTCCGCCCTGACTGATCTGCTGAGCATGGCACAGCGCGCCGGCGCCAACGGAGGAAACGTGCCGGCCGACGAGTTCGCCAGACTGCTTCCCGAACTCACGGCGTTCACCAGCCGTCTGCGCTTTAACGTGCTCTATCGCGGGCCGCAAAAATTCGCCTGCACGGAGATTCCCCTGGCCGAAGTGAAGGCCATCCGCCACGAATGTGGCACGAGCGTGAACGACGTCATCCTCGCTCTGGTCACGGCCACCGTTCGGCGTTACTGCGAACTGCATGGCGACCCGGTCCGGGGAAAACTGCTGCGCATTATGGTGCCGGTGAATCTGCGCGGCAACGGCAGCGCAGCGGAACTCGGCAATCGCATCTCGCTGGTTCCGGTGACGATCCCACTCGATATCCGGCAACCCAAGAGGTTGCTCAAGGCAGCCCACAAGCGTACCGAGTTTCTCAAGCGCGTTCATGCCGCCGAGTTGGTCAGCCTTGCCGGCGGCTTGATCGGCATGTTTCCGTCTTCTTTGCAGGCGTTCGTCGGACCGCTCGCCAGCCAACTGCCGGTCACCCCTTTCAACCTGGTTTGCACCAACGTGCCGGGGCCCCAGTTCCCGCTCTATCTGCTCGGTCACAAGATGGTCGAGTGCTACCCCTACGTGCCCGTGGGAGGTGAGATGGCCGTCAATTGCGCCATCCTCAGCTACAACGGCGGAGTCTATTTCGGCTTCAGCGGCGATGTGCACGCTGCTCCGGACCTTCAACGGATGGAACGACTGCTGCAAGAAAGCTTCGCCGAACTGCACGCCGCCGTTGCAGTCAAGACGCCGCAAAAGAAACAGGCGGGCAGGAAATCGAGAGCAGGACGGGCCGCGACCGCGCCGGTGAAAGCCGAGCCAGAGATTGCGCCCGCTTCGACTGGCACCATTTCTTCAGTGGAATCGACGGGACAGAAATCGAGACTTCAGGAATCGAAGTCCCCGGAGTCGAACGAGTCGAAACGGCAGCCCGAACCAGCCCCAAGAGAACAGGAGACGCCTCTGGCACAATTCCACGTTGCATAGGCAACGCGCACGCACTGGAGTAGACCGTGGTAGGTATCTATTCACTCGCGCAGGCCCCTGACTGGTTGGTTCCCGGCCGCAGCCTGTACCTGACCATTCACATTCTTGGCGTCGCATGCTTTTGCTACATCATCGCCAAACGGCTGGCGCCGCTCGTTCGTGGTCAGAACGATTTCCGGTTTGATCGCCCGCTCACTCGCCTGGGCAACGTGTTTAAGTACTGGTTTGGCCAGTGGAAGCACCCGCGCTACAAGTTCGCGGGAGCGCTTCACATCCTCATTTTTGCGGGATTCATTCTCCTGGTGTTGCGTGCGTTCGCAGTGCTCACCGTCGGCGCTGAGCATTTTGAGCTGCCCGGATTCACCGGTGGTTTTGGTCATCTCTACGACGTTGTCACCGACTATGCGGCGACGGTTGTCTTCCTGTGCATGATCGTGGCTGTTGTTCGCCGGCTCGTGTTCAAGCCGGCGCGGTATACGGTGCCCGCGAAGTTTGGCAAATCTCATACGGCGGACGCCGTGTTCCTCCTGGGACTCATTGCTTTACTGATGGCTGCCGATAGTCTCTTTGCCGCCAGCAAAGCGGCAGGTCACACGCAACTCGGTCAGGCATCTGAGAGTCTAGCGGTTCTCTCCCTGCCGTGGATGCTGCAGCTGGCTATCGGTTCGCTGCCCCTGGCGGTAACCGCAAACCTCAACGTCGGCGCCTATTTGCTCCATCAGATCACTTTTTATTTCCTGCTCTGCTATCGGCCATTCGGAATCCAGTTCCACGTGGAGACGTCGCTGTTTGGCGTGTATTTCGCAAAGTTGGAACGTGGCGCGATCAAGCCGGTGCGCTGGGGTGTTTCCGAGGAGCATCTCGATCAAGTGAAGTCGTTCGGCGTTAAGACCTTCGAAGATTTCACGTGGAAAAACATGCTCGATTTCTACTCCTGCGCCGATTGCGGCCGCTGCGCCGACAATTGCCCGGCCAACGCGGCGGGCAGGCCACTCGCCCCGCGCTTCCTCACGATCAAAGCCAGGGATTACGCGTTCCAGCACTATCCGCTTTTCGGCAAAGCGAACAATAGCAAACCGCTGGTGGGGACTATTTATTCCGAAGATGAAATCTGGTCTTGTACGACCTGCGGGGCGTGCGAAGAGGAATGCCCGCTGCTGATCGAGTACATCGACAAGATCGTTGACCTGCGCCGAGGCCTGGTGGACGAAGGCAATGTTCCGCAGTCTCTGCAAAAAGCGCTGAAGGCTCTCGAAAGTCGCGGCAATCCGTACGGCAAGATGGAAAAGAAGAAAGCCGACTGGATCAAAGCCCCGGATTTTCAGCCAACTTGCCCGGTCCAGACCCTGAACGCGAAGAATCCTGCCGACACTTTGTACTTCGTCGACAGCATCACGTCTTACGACGATCGCATGCAGTCCATCGGACGATCCACAGCCCGAATTCTCACTCACATTGGCGAAAATTTCGGCATTCTCGGCGCCGCGGAGAAGGACAGCGGCCATGAGGTTCGGCGCTTCGGCGAAGAGACCCTGTTCTTCGCCTTACGCGACCACAACACCGAAGCCATTCAGGCGTCAGGCGCAAGACGAATTGTTACGGCCGATCCGCACGCCTTCAACGCGTTGAAGCACGACTACAAAGACGTCCCGCCGGTCGAGCACATCAGCCAGGT
>Ga0187769_10001625_pt1 | contig 12854 bp, 9 predicted proteins | sample 0116_SJ02_MP02_1_FD_133140 | JGI IMG/M metagenome (GOLD analysis project Ga0187769, IMG submission 133140) | Tropical peat soil microbial communities from peatlands in Department of Meta, Colombia - 0116_SJ02_MP02_10_MG | ecosystem: Environmental > Terrestrial > Soil > Wetlands > Peat | place... | reverse complement strand
TATAGCAAGATCGGCGTCGAAATCACAGACAGCCCGTATGTCGCAGCAAGCATGCGCATCATGTCGCGCATGGGAAAAGTTGCGCTCGATCGTCTCGGTAATTCCGACGATTTCGTTCCGGGACTTCATTCGCTCGCCGACCTCAATCCCGATAGACGCTTCATCCTTCACTTCCCGGAGGAAAAGTTGATCTGGAGCGTCGGCTCGGGCTACGGCGGAAACGCTCTGCTCGGCAAGAAATGCTTCGCCCTGCGCATTGCCAGCTGGATGGCTCGCGAGCAGGCGTGGATGGCCGAACATATGCTGATACTGGGTTTGGAAGACCCCTCCGGCAACGTTACGTACATGGCCGGGGCATTCCCGAGCGCCTGCGGAAAAACAAACCTGGCGATGATGGTCTCCGCCCTTCAATCTGAAGGCTACCGCGTCTGGACCATCGGCGACGATATCGCCTGGATGCATATTGCGTCAGATGGCACGCTGCGGGCCATCAATCCCGAGGCCGGCTTTTTCGGTGTGGCACCCGGCACAAACGGCAAAACGAACCCCAATGTGATAGCCGCCATTCATCACGACACGATTTTTACCAACGTCGCGCTCTCACAATCCGGCGAACCTTGGTGGGAGGGCATGGATTCCGCGCCCCCGGCTGGCCTCACGGACTGGCACGGCAACAAATGGTCATCGGGTAAGAGCCCGGCCGCGCATCCGAATTCGCGTTACACAGTGCCGGCGTCGCAATCGCCATCCATTTCACCGCGTTGGGAGGATCCGCAGGGACTGCCCATTTCCGCTCTGATTTTCGGCGGTCGACGCACCCGCCTGGCACCGCTTGTTTACGAATCTCATAGCTGGCAGCACGGGGTCTTCGTCGGGGCCACGATGGCATCGGAGACGACCGCGGCAGCGACCGGAGCGGTCGGCGTTACCCGCCGCGATCCCATGGCCATGCTTCCCTTCTGTGGCTATAACATGGGTGATTATTTCGGTCATTGGCTCGCGATGGGATCGAAGCTGAAGAAACCGCCCAAGATTTTTCACGTCAACTGGTTTCGTCGTGACGCAGACGGCAAATTCCTCTGGCCAGGCTACGGAGAAAATGTCCGCGTGCTGAAATGGATCCTGGAACGCATCGAAGGGCGCGCTGGAGCCTCAGACACGCCCATCGGCTGCGTCCCGACCGCATCCTCCCTTACGCTTGACGGCCTGTCGATTTCTCGCGATACGCTGAATGAGCTGTTAGCCGTGCACTCGAACGCCTGGGCCGATGAAGAGCAGGCCGTCGATCGGTTCTTCGCAAAATTCGGCTCCCATCTCCCGGGCGCACTGCGGGCCGAGCAGGAGGCTCTCGCTGCCCGCTTACAGGCCTCCGCGGTCAGCACCAAGTAAATACCTGACACAGAAGGTGACCGGGCTTCCTGACGCAGATCAACGTCGAGCCAGGCCGTGTGAACCTGTTGGAACTTCCCACTTTTCTGCTTTAAGATGCCCTGCTGACCATGTGTTTCAGGAAATTAACGGCAGTCCTTGTTGCAAGCCTGCTGTTCTGGATTTCGTCTTCGGCTTTTGCGTGCACAACTCCCTGCCCTAGGGAACGCATGTGCCCGTGCTGCAATTCACCGCGAGCGATGTCGTTGCCTCCCACTTCCTCCGCACCTGCGCAAGCAAAAATGTCACCGGCTCACTGCAAAACCACCGTGCCGTTTCAAAGGGCTCCTTACCTTTCACAGCCGCGCCTTCCTCGAAGAAGTCGACAATTGGGTTCACACGAGCTCCCGTCCCCACCTCTTGAGCAACGGCAATGGCTGGCCGTTTGCTCGCTTCCCTGGTCTACCCTGGTCAAAGTTGCAGCTTTACAGTGGCCAGGCACGACGAGCGGTCTTCTGTCGACGAGTCTGAAAATCTGAAATCTTCCTTCCTTGCGCGTGGGGGGCCACATTGGCGCTGACAATGCGCCTCGCTGTCGGCCGATTCGCGAAGTCGTAGACACAATCGCTCAAGCAAGAACTACCGATCACATCATGAAAAAGTCGATTCTGCTCGTTTTGCTCTGCTCGTCGTCCTTAGTCGCCCAGCCGCAGAACGAGAGCCAGAAAAAGCAGCCCGAAGACATGCAAAACATGCCCGGTATGGACATGGGCCAGAGGCCCGGCATGAATGCAAACCCAACTGCCCCAGCGAACACGCGCCCGGAGGGGTTTATTGAGGAGATCCTTTTGCACAACACATCTGGCACCAGCGCGGAGCCAAATTCCACTCCCTCGCCCATGCTCATGAAAGTTGCACACCGATGGGGCTTGATGTTCCACGCCAATGTCTTCCTGGTTGACCAGCAGCAGTCCGGACCACGCGGAGCGGACAAGTTTTTTTCAACCAACTGGTTCATGGGCATGGCCCAGCACCAACTTGGCCCCGGCGTCTTTACGATTCGAACGATGCTCACGCTAGAGCCCGCTACCATTACCGACCGCCGCTACCCGCTACTTTTCCAGCAGGGCGAAACCGCTTATGGACTCCCCATTGTCGATGGCCAGCATCCTCACGACTTCGTCATGGAGCTCGCCGTGCTCTATGACCTCAGGCTCGGCACCCATGGGCTCCTCTCTTTCTATTTGGCGCCGACCGGCGATCCGGCGCTCGGACCGACGGCATACCCGCATCGCGCATCGGCAGCCGAAAATCCCTTGGCTCCGCTCGGACATCATCAGGAGGATTCCACCCATGTGGCTGCCGACGTTGTCACAACGGGAATCACCTACCGAATGGTTCGCATCGAGGCATCCGGCTTTCACGGTCGCGAGCCCGACGAATTTCGCTGGGACATTGATCAGGGGAAAATCGACTCGTGGTGCACTCGCCTGACCGTTCAGCCAGGGAAAAACTGGAGTGGCCAATATTCCTATGGACACCTCACGAGCCCCGAAGCCCTGTTCCCTTCGGAGAATCAGGCGCGCATGACCGCTTCGGTGATGTACAACCGCCCGCTTCAAAACGGCAATTGGGCCAGCACCTTCGTCTGGGGGCGCACCGAATCGCTGCCAGGCGGTGAAGTCTTCAACAGTTATCTATTCGAATCCACGGTCCGCTTTCTCGCCCGCAACGGCGCGTGGACGCGCATCGAAAGCGCCGAACGCTCGAACGAGCTGATCTTGGGCGAAAACCCATTGCCGCCCGGGTTCGTCGAAAAACCGATCGGCCAGGTACAAGCCTATACCTTCGGCTACGACCGCGACTTCGACCGGATTCCTGATCTCAGCTCCGCCATTGGCGCACAGTTTACTGTGTACGGCGTGCCCGGCATCCTCGAGCCGATCTACGGCTCCCATCCGATCGGCGTTGCCATGTTCGTTCGCCTGCGCCCGTACTCGAGACGGGAGCGCTGACTCGATCTGCAGATTTTCTCAACGCGACACGTCCACAGGACTGTGCGCTTGCACTCAACCGTTTCTGCTCTAAGATGGGCGCGTGAGAGTCTTCGTTCGCGCAACCGGACCAGGGGCGTCCGCAAGCCCCGAGCATGCGGGCTCGCGGCCACCCGTTCTCAATCGCCTGGCCTCTGCCCGTCGGGTTTTCTTCCTGTGGGCGTTTCTATTGTTCTGTTTCCTCGCCCTCCAAGTGGCCGTCGCTTCGGCGCAATCCGCGTCACCCCCGAAGCCTAAACCGGCGGCGAGTGCCGCGACGGCTCCGAAACTGGTCGTCGCAGCCGATCTTGCCGAGCGGCTCGCGAAATTCAAGCCGATTCACATCTCTTTTGATTCCGCTGGCCTGACAGATCGCGAGAAGAAAATGGTCAATAAGCTCGTCGACGCCGCCGGCCTGCTTGATTGTATTTACTGGCGTCAAAGCGATCCCGAGGGCCTGAAGCTCTACCTGTCGCTTGCAAACAGCAAGAACCCACAGGACCAGATGCTGCGCCAGTATCTGAAAATCAATGGCGGCCGCTTCGATCTGATCGACGACAACAAACCGTTTGTGGGCACGGCCTTGATGCCGCCCGGCCGCGGTTTCTTTGAGCGAGGCATCACACGCGCCGATTTGGACGCCTACGTCGCCGCCCACGCCGATCAGAAAGCAGCCTTGTGGAGCCCCCAAACCATCATTCGCCGCAATTCTGATGCACTCGAGGCCATCCCCTACCACACTGCCTTCCGCGAATTTCTCGTTCCCATGGCGCGCGATCTACGCGAAGCCTCCGAACTCACCGATGACCCCGCGTTTGCAAAGTTTCTCCAGCTACGCGCCCACGCGCTGCTCACCGACGACTACTTTCCGAGCGACATTGCCTGGCTCGATTTAAAAAACCCGAAATTCGACATCATCTTCGCGCCGTATGAGACCTATCTCGACGGCCTTCTTGGGGTGAAGACCTCCTACGGCGCTTCGGTGATGATCCGCAACGACGCCGAAAGCAACAAGCTCGCCGTCTTTCAGCAATATGTGCCTCGGCTGCAGGAGTCACTTCCGCTCGCGGCGGCAAATCTCCCGTCGAAGCGCGGCAAGCAATCACCCATGGAAGTCGTCGACGCCATCTACCGGGCGGGCGATCTCCTGCATGGGTATCAGGCCGTCGCCGACAATCTTCCAAACGATCCACGCATTCACGAACAAAAGGGCTCCAAGAAGATTTTCTGGAAAAACTTCATGGAGGCGCGCGTCAACTACATTATCTTGCCGATCGCGCAGCGCCTGATGCCGCCCGAGCAAGCCAAACTCGTCACCGGAGAGGAACTGCTCACTTTCGTGACCCTGCACGAGATTTCTCACGGCCTGGGGCCCGCCTATGCCCGTACGGCGGCGGGCCAATCCGACATCCGGGAAGCGATCGGTCCGCAGTATTCGGCTCTTGAAGAATCCAAGGCCGACATTACCGGCATGATGTGCGTGAAATGGCTCGTGGATCATGGTGCCATCCCGAAGGATAAGCTCAACGGCATTTATGCTTCCTTTCTTGGCGAAACCTTCCGCACCATTCGCTTTGGCATCGCCGAAGCGCACGGCCAGGGCGCGATGATGGAGTTCAGCTACCTCAGCGAACAGCAGGCGATCCGCCGCGACCCATCCACCGGACAATACGAGGTAAATTTTGAAAAAATGCCGGGAGCCATGGCCTCGCTCGCAAAGGAACTTCTCGAACAGGAAGCCACCGGTGACCGTGCGCGCACGGAAAACTGGTTTAGAAAGTATGCCGTAATGCCCCCTGAGCTCACCGCAGCACTCAGCAAGGGCTCAGACATTCCCGTCGACGTCGATCCCGGATTTGATTTTCAGCCTCCCGTGCGGTAGGAATAAGGTCCCACCCCGAAAACCTCAGCTCGGTTGTCAGAACGGGAAGACGCGCGCAGGAAGCGGCAAAGACGGCGCAGCGGGCACAGGCCGCCGGTCAAAAAGGTCATCGGTAGAACAAAGCGATTCCTCGAGCGCACGATTCCGGCGCAGGGACTTAGAATCAGATTCCAAAGTCAGAGAATGCTCTGAATTTCAGCGTCGATCGAAACGTGCGTCTGCGGGAATCCATTGATCTGAAAGCTCTCGCCGGAATCGTTCCGCATGTGAATGAACCGGCTAATATGGTAATCCTCATCAAACAGACTGAAGCTCCGCTCCGTCTCTGCGTGCGGACCCAGAGCGGCGAGCGCCACTGCCTTACCGTAGCCACCAGCCACCACCAGGTATCGGTCGATCGCCTCGCGCAGGGTCACCGCTGCACCTTACTGGCCGTATCGTATCAGAATGGCCCGGGTTGGCGCTGCGGCCGGGGGGCCCGCACCGCCCTTGCGTTCTGGTGGCCGTGGATACTATACTGCTTATTGCTTCCGGATGGGTCGAGCAAACCAGTGGGCGCAAGCCCACTTTTTTGTTGGGCGAGTAAGGCCGGCGGGCGTTGGTCGAGACGCTGGTCGCAGACGAGAATGGACCTGGAAAAGATTCGTGAGGCGGCAGAAAGGGTCGCCCGTTCAGAAGGGCTGGAAGTCTTCGATGTCGAGTGGAAGGTGGGCAAGCAGCGCCTCCTTCGAGTTTATATCGACCGGCCATCGGACCCTGCTCATCCCGGCGCATCCGGGATTAGCCACAAGGACTGTGAGCGCGTCAGCGAGCAGCTGAGCGTGATCCTCGACGTGGAAGAGCTGGTGCCGGGAGGGGCGAGTTACATTTTGGAGGTTAGCTCGCCCGGGCTGGATCGCAAGCTGATCAAGCCGGCCGACTACGAGCGTTTTGCGGGGCGGCTTGCGAAGATTTGGCTCAGCGAGCCGATCGAGCATCAGAGCTATATGGAGGGCCGTCTGGGAGGGTATGCGGACGGCTTCGTAAGGGTGAGCGTCAAAGACCGTGAACTCGCCGTTCCGTACGCGGCGATTCGCAAAGCGAATCTAGTGGTGGAGCTGTAGGGTGGGGGGTCAGGAGAAGCGGGGATGGCCAGTCTGCTGTACCAGACAATCGAGCAGATCAGCCGGGAAAAGCATATCGAACCGGAGATCATCGTCGCGGCCATCGAGGACGCGATGGTTGTCGCGGCGCGGAAGTACTATCGCACCGACGAGGATCTTCGTTCCAAGTTCAATCCCGAAACCGGCCAGGTGGATGTCTATTCCGTACACGCGGTGGTGGACGAAGTCGCCGACCCGCTGCGCGAAATGTCCCTTACCGAGGCACGCAAGCACAACCCATCGATCGAAGTAGGCGGCGAGATCGTGCAGGCCAAGCCCACCGACGTGCTTGGCAGAATTGCGGCTCAGACGGCCAAGCAGGTGATCCTGCAAAAAGTCCGGGAGGCCGAGCGCGATACGATCTACAACGAGTTCCACACGCGCGTCGGAGAGCTCGTCAACAGTATCGTCAAGCGCATGGAAGGTCCCGACATTATCGTGGATATCGGCCGCACCGAAGCGCGCATTCCCAAACGAGAGCAGTCGCGGCTGGAGACATACAATGTGGGCGACCGGCTGCGCGTCACCATCCGGGCCGTCGAGCGCGCGGCCAAAGGACCGCAAGTGGTTGTTTCGCGCGCCGATGCGGCTCTGGTGCAGCGCCTGTTCGAAATGGAAGTACCGGAGATTTACGATGGTACCGTGCAGATTCGCGCCGTTGCCCGCGAAGCCGGCGAGCGCACAAAAATTGCCGTTGAGAGCCGCGATAAGGATGTCGATCCGGTGGGAGCGTGTGTGGGCATGAAGGGGATGCGCGTGCAGTCGATTATCCGCGAGCTGCGCGGCGAGAAGATCGACATCATTCCCTATAGCGAAGAGACGATCGCGTTCGCGCAAAAGGCTCTCAGCCCTGCGAAGGTGACGCGCGTTCAGATCATCGATCCGGAAGAAAAGCGGCTTGAGGTGATTGTCGAAGACACGCAGCTCTCTCTGGCCATCGGCAAGAAGGGCCAGAACGTACGCTTGGCGAGTAAGCTGATCGGTTGGAACATTGACATTAAGAGTGAGGAAGAAAAGCGCCGCGAAATCGAGGCGCAAATGGCCGCGCTCACGGCTCCGGGTACCCCGCTGACCGAACTAAAGGGCGTGGGGCCCAAAACCGTTGAAAAGCTCGAAGCGGCGGGCATTACCTCGATTGAAAAGCTCGCCGACATGACCCCTGAGCAGTTGGTCGAGATTCCGGGGATCGGCGAGAAGATGGTCGAGAAGATTCACCAGGCTGTGGCGGCGCATTTCGAGGCGCTCGAATTACAGCCCGCCGAAGCCGCCGGCTCCGAAGCTACCGAAGAACTTCCGGAAGAGGAAACGCCTCCGGCCCCGACAGCCGACAATGACGCCGGAGATGAGTCGGCTGCCGAATTCGGGCAAGCGTTCGAAAGAAACGAAGCGGTTGAGGAATCGTCAGAAACCCCGGTTGCGACCGATGAATCCGCCGCCGAGCGGTTAGAAGAAGAGAGTCCGACGAATGAGCCGGCCGAGGAGCAAACGTAATCTAACGACCGATGTCAGACGCGAACCAAATCCGAATCAACGAACTGGCCAGAGAGCTCGAGATCAAGGCCAAGGTCTTAATCGACTATCTGCCCTCGATTGGCGTCACCGAAAAGAAAACACACTCCAGTTCGCTCGATCTGGACCACGCCGAACTCGTGCGTCAGCATTTTCGCCAACTGGCTGAGCAGGAAGCCATGGCAGAAGCGGCCAAGGCCGCCAAAGCCAAGCCCGCTCGACCGCCGGCACCGGCAGCCGCTCCAGCATCGCCGCCCAGGCCCGCGGCGCCCGCTCCATCGGCTGGGCCCGCCGCCGCACCTAAACCCGGCACCCCGGTTGTAAGACCGGCAGCCGTTTCACCGGCAGCGTCGGCACCCGCGAGTGCTCCGGCACGCCCCCTGGCTACTCCGCCTGCAACGGCAGGCGTTGCTCCTCAAGCGAAACCCGCCGTCGCACCACCGAGACCGGCGACGCCGATACGCCCTGCGGCATCGACCACGCCAGTCGGCGCCCCTGCACCCGCACGACCCGTTCAACCCTCTGTGCCTGCAGGAACTCGCCCGGCTCAGCCGGGAGCGCCTGCGACGGTCCGCCCGGCCGCCGCCGCACCGTCTGCTCCGGCCGTACCGACCGCGCAGAGACCCGCTGCCGCTCCGCCGGGGCAAAGACCCGTTCGCCCACTTGCGCCTGGTCAGGCTCGGCCTGCTGCCCCTCAGGGGATGCGCCCAGCCGCCGGCCAGACTCATCCGACAGGAGGGCCGCGTCCGGGCGGTGCGCCGCCTTCCCGACTTCCGCAGAGACCGGTAGGAGGGCGTCCCGGTGGACCGCCGGTTGGCGGCCCCAGGCCTGGCTCTCTCGGAGCGATTCCAAAGGCCGAACCGGGCAAGCCGCTCTATGCGCGCAAACCCCCCGCACCTCGTGGCCGCCCGACACTTGAGAAGAGGTACGCCGAGGGAGAACGCCGACTCCACCCCGTCCGCACGCGCGCCGGTGGAGCTGCGGGCCGCGCAGCTCACCCGGAACCGGCCGCGCCGGTCCAACGCGAGCCCCGGGAGGTAACGGTCACCGAAGGCATCACGGTGCGCGAGCTGGCCGAAAAACTCGACATCCGCGCCAAGGACTTGCTGAAGACCTTGCTCGATCGCGGAGTCTTCGCCAGCATCAATCAACCGCTCGACGTTCCGACCGCCACGAACCTCGCCGAATCCTTCAATGGAATCGTGCACGTGGTGACCTTCGAGGAACAGCTCGTTCAGGAAGAAAAGGTCCGGGAAGAACGGACAGGAAATCTGCTGCCTCGCGCTCCGGTGGTCACCGTGATGGGCCACGTGGACCACGGCAAGACCAGCCTGCTCGACGCCATTCGCGAAACCGAAGTCGCCGCAGGCGAAGCGGGCGGCATCACCCAGCACATTGGCGCCTATGAGGCGCACGCCGACGGCCGCAGGATCGTGTTCATCGACACACCGGGTCATGAAGCCTTTACGCGCATGCGGGCACGCGGCGCGAAAGTGACCGATGTCGTCGTGCTCGTCGTAAGCGCTGATGACGGCGTCATGCCGCAAACCGAGGAAGCCATCGCGCATGCTCGCGCGGCCAACGTGCCGATTCTGGTGGCCATCAACAAAATCGACAAGCCCGAAGCACAGCCGGAGCGCGTCAAGCGTCAACTGTCGGACCGCGGCTTGATGCCGGAAGAGTGGGGCGGCGACACTGTGATGGTCGAAGTTTCTGCCAAAACGAAGCAGAACCTCCCCCGCCTGCTCGAAATGATTCTACTCGTCAGTGATTTACGGGAGCTCAAGGCCGATCCCGATGCTCCCGCCAGTGGCGTCGTGCTGGAATCCCGCATGGACCGGGGCCGGGGGCCCGTAGCAACCGTGCTCGTACAGAATGGCACGCTGCACGTGGGCGATGTCTTCATCGTTGGAGCCGTGTACGGCAAAGACCGCGCCATGTTCAACGACCGCGGTCAGCCCATCAAGGACGCAGGGCCTTCCACGCCCGTCGAGGTTCTCGGCCTACAGGGCGTCCCGGAAGCAGGAGACCAGTTCCAGGTGGCCGATGAAGCGAAAGCGCGCCACATCGTCGAATATCGGCAGGCCAAACAGCGCGAGGCTTCGCTTGCGAAAACGGCTTCGGGCCGCCTCACGCTCGATCAGTTGCACGAGCAACTCCGTGCCGGCGAGATGAAGGAACTCCCCGTGGTGATCAAGGCAGACGTGCAAGGCTCGGTCGAAGTACTCAGCGAGATGCTGCCTAAGATTTCGAACGATCAGGTGAAGGTCGAGGTCATTCAGGCAAGCGTGGGCGCCGTCACCGAATCGGACGTGATTCTGGCGTCGGCCTCGAACGCAATCATCGTTGCCTTTAACGTGCGGCCCGAGCGCAAAGCCACCGAGCTGGCTCAGAGGGAAGGCGTCGACATTCGGCTGCACACTATCATCTACGAATTGCTCGACGAGTTGAAGAAGGCCGTTTCCGGCTTGCTCGCGCCGGTCATCAAAGAGACCTATCTGGGTCGAGCCGAAGTGCGCGATACATTCCGCATCAAGGGGGCGGGGGTGATCGCCGGATGCTCCGTGCAGGATGGGCTGCTGAAGCGCGACGCCGACGTGCGCGTGCTCCGTGACAACGTTGTCGTCTACACGGGACGGCTAGTCTCCCTGCGCCGCTTCAAAGAGGACGTCAACGAAGTGCGCGGGGGCTATGAGTGCGGGGCTGGAATTTCGAATTTCAACGACGTGAAAGTCGGCGACGTGCTGGAATGTTTCAAGATGGAGAAGTCAGCGCCACTAGAAGCCGTGGCGGCAGCAGATCGCGGCAGCGCGCGGGACGCGGCCGAGGCGCGGCGCAGCTAGCGGCAGCTTCTCGACCCCAGAGATTCGCCCGAGGCGGAGATGCCGATCGGCCTCCTAACCCTTGAAATCCATATCCCGGACGCGCGGTCGCTGAAAGATAAGCGGCAGGTGCTGCGCAGCCTGAAGGATCGTTTGCGCGCCAATTTCAACGTGGCCGTCGCCGAGCTCGAGCACCAGGAACTTTGGCAACGTTCCCGCATCGGCGTGGTCAGCATATCAAGCGACGGAAGACACCTCGAGGATTCTCTCCAAGCCATCGCCCAGGAATCGGAACGCGTGCTGGGGCGCGATCTCGTGTCCCAGCAAATCGACTATTTTGAGGACGGCGAATGACCCTGGGAGGACATCGCTCGGAGCGCGTCGCTGAGGAAATTCGCAACGAAGTGAGCCTGATGCTGGCGGGGGAATTGAAAGATCCGCGGCTGACGTTGCCGCTCAATGTAACGGAGGTGCGCGTTGCGCCGGGCATGCGACAAGCGCGGGTCTACGTGCAGTTGGAAGGCAGCGAAGAGGAGCGCGGGGCTGCGATCGAAGGACTGCAGGCCGCGGCCGGTTTCATCCGCCACGAACTGGTAGAGCGGCTGCAATTGCGGCGCGCCCCGGAGATTCTGTTTGTCCTGGATCAATCGGAAGAATACGGAAAACACATCGACGAGCTCTTGGAAAAAGTGAAACCACCGGAGAAATCGTAGCGGGCGCTCCGCCCTCGACTATAGCCGGTTGAAGTCCGGCGCTGCAAACGAAATGCCACGCGCACCACAGCTTCCTCCCCTCGACGGAATTCTCGTCGTCGATAAGCCGCGCGGGAAGACTTCACACGATATCGTTGAAGTCGTCCGCCGCCTTGTGGGCTTTCGCCAGGTCGGGCATTTGGGCACGCTCGATCCGCTGGCGACGGGCGTGTTGGTGCTGGCGCTCGGCCGCGCCACACGGCTCGCCCGTTTCTACGCTGGCCGGCGCAAGCGCTATACCTGTGCGGTACGCTTTGGCTTTGCAACCGACACCTATGATGCGGATGGAAAACCACTTTCGGAAGACTCGGCGCCCGCACTCGATGCCCGACAGTTGCAGGCACTCGCCGAAAAATTCGTCGGCAAGATTCAACAGGCGCCACCTTCCTTTTCTGCAAAGAAAATTCACGGCCGTCCCGCCCACGAGCTCGCACGCAAGCACAAGCCGGTGAAGCTCAAGCCCGTCGACGTGGAGGTCTACGAATTCCGCCTGACAGGTGTCGAGCAATCCCTCGCGCGCTTCGTCGTGGAATGCGGGGCTGGCACCTACATCCGTTCGCTCGCGCACGATCTCGGGAAGTTGCACGGCTCAGGAGCCCATCTCGCAGAAATCGTCCGCACCGCCGTGGGCGAGTTCACACTGGATCAGGCCGCACCGATCGAGGAACTGACCGAAGACGCAAGAACGGGCAAACTCGCGTCGCGCGTGATCCATTTAGAGAATTTGCTGCCGGAATTGCCACGCGCCACGGTGCTGCCAATCGTAGAAAAGCGTGTCCGGCACGGCGCGAAGTTCAATCTGCCCGTTTCGCAGATTCAACCGGGACAGGTGACCACCGCCGAGGGCGCACCTGCCGAGCTCGACTCGGGCGACTGGCGCCCATCGTGGCTACGCGTCTTCAGCCAGCAAGGGAATTTGGTCGCCATTGCGGAGGCCGTCGTCCCACGTACCTACCAACCGCTTGTAGTGCTGGAAACCTCGCCCTAGCCTGACTTCGCTACTGGTCCGGACGTCGCCCCGGCTGTGGGGAAGGCTCTCCCGGAGGTTGCGGCGGAGCCTGGAGTTCGGGTGGCGGTGGAAGCTGCGGCTGTGGCCCCGGCTGCGGCGGCTGAGGACCGGGTGGCGGTGGGGGTCCCGTCGGAGGGGTCGGCGCGACATTGACCGGGCTTTCGGCAGCCCCCGGGCCTTCCAGAGCGCCTTCGCCCGCATAGATCGCACGGTTTTCGCGAGGCGCCAGTCGCACCATGCGAGGCGTTACAAGAATCACGAGCTCGGTGTCCTGCCCTTGGGTGTTCTGGTTCTTATCGAACAATCCAATTCCGGGAATCTCCGCGATGCCCGGATT